>Ga0247741_1000025_pt1 | contig 158171 bp, 169 predicted proteins | sample UWRJL213509R2_FD_180945 | JGI IMG/M metagenome (GOLD analysis project Ga0247741, IMG submission 180945) | Plant litter microbial communities from Arlington Agricultural Research Station in Wisconsin, United States - UWRJ-L213-509R-2 | ecosystem: Environmental > Terrestrial > Plant litter >...
TAATTACCAGGCCCCCTATTTGCAGCCATGAGATATGCTCCTGGGCAAACATCACCCCTAACAATACCGCTATAACCGGGTTTACGTACGAGTGTGTACTTACCTGTGTTGCCGGCCTTACCTGCAGCAACCATACATAAGCTGTAAATGCGGCTATCGAACCAAAAAATATCAAATATATAACAGCCAGCCATGCCTTGGCGGGTACCTGTGCTATATCAAAGTTTGCAAACTCGTTATGCAGGGCGCTTGCCGGTAAGAAGGCTATACCGGCTATCAGCATTTGCCATGCGGTGGTTACCCTTGCCGGGCTGCTGCTGCCTTTGTATTTAGAATATAACGACCCTGCTGACCAGGCGATAGGCCCAAGCACTAATAAACCTACACCCCATATCTTGGCATCATCATGCGTGCCGCCAAGGGCTTTCGCCACCTGCTCGCCAAACAGCAATATCACACCGGCAAAACCTATTATTAAACCAACAACGGTAGCGGTACTGGTTAGGTTCTCTTTCCAGTTACGCTTATCAAGCACTACAAACCAAATGGGGTTGGCCGATATCATGATGGCCACCATAGCGCTGGGCAAAGCCTGCTCTACCCATATTACTATACCGTTACCAATGGCCAATAATAGTATGCCGCTTACTGCCGCGTTTAATACATCACGCTTCACCCATATCTTATCGCCTTTAAGGGCGCACCAGCCCAGCATCAGCAGGCCGGCTATTGTATAGCGTATGGCGCCCATCAGCATGGCAGGGATCCCCTGGATAGCCATTTGTATAAAAAAGTAGGTTGAACCCCATACAATGTAAACGATGGCAAAGGCTATGATAACCAATAGTGGCGATGCCTTTTGTTGTGTAGTACTCATCATGGCAATTGTTTTTTAGAAATTAACGAATCTATACTCCATTTGTACGTGGGCAGGGTAGCCAGCAAAAAGCTTGCTGCACTTACTGTAAAAACAGAGTATCCAATCGGGGCATCTATCCCCCGTGATATGGTCATTGATACGGCAAACGCCAGCGCAAGCAAGCCACTGCCAATAGCCGCCCAGCGGGTAAACAAACCCAAAATCAGCAGCAGGCCAAAAACACCTTCGCCAAGGCTGGCCAATATAGCCAACGGTGTTACCAGCGCATTGGGTAAAAACGACATGGTATCGCGCGACAATACCATAAAATGCGCCCAGTCGCCCCAACTGATGTGTGGCTGCCCGGGGGCACCCAGCCAACCCAGCCTATCGGCTACTAACCATACATAACTTAAGCCAAGTGCTGCCCGTAAGTATATTGCCGGTAGGTGGTAATTTATTGATTGCTGCATGGTTTTTTGTTTATTGATATAAAAATACAAGGTTAGTGGCCTATCTTTATAGTTCAGAAAAAACAAGCTGGATAGGCCAGTATGCAATTCGTAGCAGCTTTACTTGATATTGACAAAACCCTGCAGGTACCAGTTTACCAGCAAATAGCTAACGGTATTATTTGCCATATAAGGCAGGGTACATTAAAGCCCGCATCGGCATTGCCCAGCAGCCGTGCTTTAGCCATAAGTTTAAAAGTTCACCGCAATACCGTAGTGGCTGCTTATGATGAATTATACGCGCAAAGCTGGGTAGACGTTTATCCGCAGAAAGGCATTTTTGTAGCCGCCAACCTGCCCGAGGTAGCGCCAAGGCCGCTGGCTAAAAACCAACAGGTTTTAACCTATCCCGAAAAAACACACTTTGATGTGCGCGATAAAAGACTGGGCAGCATTAACCTGTTCACGCCAACTACCGGGCATACCATTGCCTTTAACGAGGGGTTCCCGGATACGCGCCTTGCCCCTGTTGAGCTGATGCTGCGCGAGTACCGCCGCTTTGCCAGTTACCAGTTTACATCTCAATACTTACTATACGGGCCCGAACAGGGCTCTGAAAACCTGCGGATAGAGCTGGCCCGTTTCCTGGGCGAAACACGCGGCCTGCAGGTAAAGCCCGAACATGTTTTAATTACCAAAGGTGCGCAGATGGCTATTTACCTTGCCGCGCAATTATTGCTCACCAAGGCCGATACCGTAATAGCTGCCGACCCGGGCTACTGCGGCGCCAACGAAGTATTTACCCAAACCGGCGCCAACCTGGAACTGGTACCCGTTGATGAGTTTGGTATTTGCCTGGATGCCGTTGAAGCCGTTTGTAAAAAGAAAAAGGTAAAAATTGTATATGTGATACCACATCACCATCAGCCCACAACGGTTACCCTATGCTCTGAAAGGCGCATGCGCTTGCTGGAACTGGCAGCAAAGTACGGTTTCGCCATAATTGAAGATGATTACGATTATGATTTTCATTACACCAGTAGCCCTATACTGCCACTGGCCAGCGCCGATTATTATGGCAGCGTTATTTACATAGGCTCGTTTTGTAAAACCATTGCCCCGGGTATCCGCATCGGGTTTATGGTAGCACCACCCAACCTCATACAGCAGGCCACCCGCCTTCGCCGCATTATTGACCGCCAGGGCGAACACCTGCTGGAGGAAGCCATGGCCAACCTGTTAAAAAACGGCGATATAACCCGCCACCTTAAAAAGGCCAACAAGCTTTACCACGAGCGCCGCGACCTGCTTTGCAACCTGCTAACCCAACAACTGGGCGACCACATCTCCTTTAAGATACCCGATGGCGGGTTTGCTATCTGGATGAAATACCTGAACGGTTTAACCCCCAAAGACGTAGCCGATAAAGCCGCAACCATGGGTCTGTCGGTTAGCGCGGGTAAAGATTATTATTATGACCGAACCCATGAGCATCACCACATCAGGATAGGTTTCGCCTCCATGAATTTAAAGGAGATGGAACAGGCGACAGAAATACTGGCAAAGGCTGTAAAGAAACTGGTTTAGCGGGTTAGTCCTTTTTGCCGTTCTCTACGCGTTTAACTTCCTCGCGGCGGTCTTTTTTAAAGTCGAAGTTTTCAAAATCTTTGGTTTGGGGGATGTCTACCAAAAAGCTGTCCAGTTCGTCCACTTCTATGGTAACGTCGCCGGTAGTTAGTTCGATGATATGGCCGCCGCCCTTTTTATCGTCACTCAAAAAATGGAAGTGATAACCGGTGATATTTGGCCCGTCCATAAACGCCGGGATGCGGTAACCAACCAGGGTGCCTTTCACATTTTCGAAACTGAAAAAATGTTGCAGGGGCAGCATGTCGGCCAATGGTACATACGGTTTTTTAACCGGCGGGAATGCCCGGGTTTTGATGAAATTAAAGCTCCCGGTAATTTTGATCGCATAGATGCCATTTGGGTTCGATAGAAGGCTATCCAGGTACGAAAAAAGGCGATTCTTGGTCAGTTTTTGGCGAACCAGGGCGGTCTTTTTTGCCTTAAAAAAGTTCACTACGGCAAAGGGGGTAAGCTCGGTCGGTTTTACCTCAAATGTCCTCCCGGTTGATTGCGTCTGGTAGATCTTACCATCCAAAACCAACACCTCACCGTCCAGTTTATCGGGGGCACCCAGGCCAAAATCGCCGTGCTTTAAAACCTTGTTGTAGGGGTAAACGGCATCATACAAGCCGCCAATAAAAGCGCTGGCGTGGCCCGCCGTATAAAGTGTATTGTTTTTTGTTTGTGCCCATGCATTGCTTACAGCAAACAGGCATATAAGGGCCATTAAACAGGTGTATAAGTTGCGACAGGTCATTGTTAGTTAAGATATATTGTGTGCTAATATACTTATTCCCTGCCTGATAGCTTTACCTTTTTTAATTGGCAGAGAAGGGGGTGGTACAAATAAAGTCGGCTATCAGCAGGCCCTTATCGCCATTTACAGTTTCAATAGTGTGGATATACTTATAACTATTTGTAAGCTGATCAAAGCCTTGATCGATAACTTTTATACTCAGATCGGCCATGGTAAAGTTCTCGCTATTTTGAATGTGCAGAAAGGTATGTTCATTGGTGGGCAAAAAATCGTCAGTATAACCCTTTCCATGCAGGTCTATAACGCGCGATGTGATGGTACGGTTTAGCTTTTTACTTTTAATGGTTTTCATTGGGATAGCTTTATAAATATATATACGTAAGCTTAACCCGAATAATACAACTAACTATAAATAAACTTGTTATACTTAATCATCTGATGTAATAAGCGCTGGGCTACAACAGGTGTAAGTAAATAGAAGTATACATACCCACACCTGTTATAACGGTTAACACAGCGGCAATACTTAGCGACCGGAATTTTAGTATCCGCAGGTTTACCACAAGGTTTGAGGTATTAAGCTCCCTTAGCATCATATCGATGTAATATAATTTTTCGCCTCCTATCGGCTGATTTAATATTCGGCTAACATAAATTACTTATTTTGCGTTGTACTTAATACCTGCCTGTTAAATACAATATCATGCTAAAATTCTTTTTATTTATCGCACTGTTCACTGCTTTTATTTGCCATGCATTCGCGCAGAAAAAATATACCGCGTCAAATATTCACTCCCATAATGATTACTCAAGGCCCGAAGCATTTTACCATGCATTTAATGCGGGTGCCGGCGCTATAGAAGCTGATGTATACCTGCGCAATGGTAAATTAGTTGTTGCCCATGATACTGCCGCTGCAAAGCAACTGCTTTCGCTATACAAAATCTACCTGCAACCCATCCTGAAGGAGTTTAAGACACGGCCCAGGCCGCTTAACTTAGTTATTGACCTGAAAGGTGCATACGCTCCAATATTAGCCGAATTGTTAGAAGAACTAAAACCGCTGAAGCACCTGATCCATACAGGCAGGAATAATAACCCGCTTAATATTATTATTACAGGTAACCGCCCGCCGCCTGCCGAGTATAGTAAATATCCACCTTATATTACTTTTGACGATGATTTGCAACTACCGCATACTCCAGGCCAATGGGAACGTGTTGCGCAGGTAAGCCTTAACTTTGAAAACTACTCTAAATGGCGTGGCGATGGCACATTATCGCCTGTGGATGAAAAAGTCCTTAAATCAATCATTAATGCAGTGCATGCATCTGGTAAAAAAATCCGCTTTTGGGCTGCGCCTGATAATAAAGCTGGTTGGCAAAAGCTGATGGAATTAAATGCTGATATATTATCCACCGATAAAATAGATGAATTGAAAGAGGCATTAAAATAACGCGGGGCTAGTTCTTTTTAGCGGGCAGTTTAGCCCTTTCGGCCTTTACCTCAGCTTCGGTTATTAGACTGCTGGTGTTGCCAAAATTGTTGCGCACATAAGTAAGCACGCTGGCTATTTCCTTATCGCTTAAAAAATCATGCGGCGGCATTACGCTGTTGTAAGGCCTGCCGCTCACTTTTATAGGGCCGTTCACCCCTTTTAACATTACACCTATAGCCACATCCTTCTCCATAAATTTACCCCCTGTTACCCATTCCGACCCGCTTAACGGCGGGAACATATTACCATCTCCCTTACCATTTTGCTGGTGGCAGTTTGTGCAGTAGGTATTGTAAATTTTAGCACCGCCGGTTAGCATACCCTTCATCAAATTATTTTTAACCGGATCTGGGTCTTTTAAGCTTGGCAGCTTTTTACGCAACTCCATTTTGGCTAATTGGGTAACGCCAAATTTGGCTTTATCACCATTAAATTCAATTTTCCATACACGGCCTTTTTCGGTATCGCTTACATATAAAGAACCATCCGGCCCCATGGCCAATCCCATTGGCCGGTAAACTGCATCGCTTACACTGGCTATGGTATTGCGCCTGGCAAAACCGTCAGCAAAAACTTCCCATTTACCGGTTGGCACACCATTTTTAAATGGCACAAAACAAATAACAAACCCTGCCTGCGGGTACGGCGAACGGTTGGTAGAGCCATGAAAGGCAATAAAGGCCCCATTTTTATACCTTGCAGGGAACTGGTTGCCTGTATAAAAAAGCAGGTCATTAGGCGCCCAGTGCGCCGGGAAAGCCATTAGCGGCTGCGGATATTGAGCGCCGTTCTTTAATATTTTGCCATTGCCGCCATACTCCGGGCTCAACACCCGCTTTTTGATGAAAGGATCGTAGTAGTAATAAGGCCAGCCCGCATCGGCACCTTGTTTTATTTTTAAAAATTCTTCGGCAGGCAATACCGCACTTTGCCAACGGCTAAACAACTTAGGGAATTGCAGGCGCAGGTCGTCCCGGCCATGGGCCATTACATATAAACAATTATCGCTGGTGTTCCAATCCATAGCAACCACGCTTCTTAAACCAGTGGCATACCTGATGCCGTCTTTTTGCTCCTGCCCGGCTTTGGCTTCGTCAAACTGCCAGATGCCCCCGTATTCTTTTAATAAAGGGCAGCCTGGTATCCCGGGCGAGCCTGGCACACGGTTTTGTACCTGGCAGGCGTTTGACGGCGCCCCAAAAGCAACGTACATGTGGCCTGCATTATCAAAGGCTATGGGTTTTGCATCGTGCTCATGCGGACTGTTTGCGTCATGCACAATTAGTTCCAGCGGGCCATCGGGCACCAGTGTTGCAGGGTTTAGTTTGGTGCGGTACACATTTACCTCTGAGCTGAAGTACAGGTACCCTTTATGTACCCGCATGCCCGTACCATAACTCCCCTTATCATCGTAATTAGCAAACTTTTGTATAATATCGGCCTTGCCATCGTTATTGGTATCACGCAGGGCGGCGTTCCCACCTATGCTATCCGGGAACCGCAATTTCACATAAATATCGCCATTAGTATTCACGGCCAGGTGGCGGGCTTTTTCGGGCAGTTCATTAACTACTACAGTTAATTTAAAACCCTGGGGTAAAACCAGGTCGTTATTTGTATTTGCGGTTCTCTGTTTATTATTCCTGATCACTGTAAAACCAAGCAAAAGGAATAGTGATACAAAACCGGTTATAAAGCAGGCTTTACGTACTTTGAACATAGAATTTAAACGGTATGATGCACGTATAACGTACTAATATTTCTATTTGATCTTAAAAAACGGTTACACTGCTTATAATAGCAACCATTCTTCTAATAAAACAAAAAGGCCGTTTATTGTTTGTAAACGGCCTCTTGTTTATATAGTGAAATTAATATGCCAATTTTTTTCGAAGAAATAACAGCAAACCGGTGATGAGCAGCCCCAATATCAAATATCCTAATGCGAGGGAGGCTTGATCTTTAATAACGATAAAACCAAATAATACCGATGTAACAAATGATGTTACCAGGTATGAGCCACCGCTGGTTAAGCCGCTGGCAACGCCCGCATTCAGCGGGAACCGGGTTAGGCAATAAGTAAAGAACAGGTTATAAATAAATCCGCAAATAATATTGATCAATACTACAAACATCATGAGGAATGGCAGGCTGGTATAAACCGGTGTAAGAACATACATCAGCCCAATTAAACCCAGCTGTGTAATATTAGCCAGGATAAGTTTTCTTGACAGCGACCCAAACTTTAAGGCTTTACCTAAAATGCCGCCAATAAAAATTGATGAGCCTGATAGCAACGCGCAATAGCCCGTTGCAACAGACGATAGATGGAACAAGTGTTCAACAATGAACGGCGCCGACATCGAGAATATCATCAGGATACCGAAACACACACCCAAAACAATTATCCCGAAAGTAAAATCGGCAGATGAGATAAGCGTTCTGTACACCTTAAATATAGCCTTTGGGTGGAAAGGGTGTTTTACGTTGATGGATTCGCCGCTGTAGATGAGCTCTAACAAGAACATAACCACACCATAGATTCCCAGTACAACAAAATTAGATTGCCAGCCGAAGCTTTTTTGAAGATAGCCACCAAAAAATGGGGCCAATATCGGCGCTGTTGCCCAAACAATAGAAAGCATGCTGGTGTAATGCCTGCGTTTTTCGCCAGTATAAACATCAACAAAAAAGGCCCGTTTGCCCACAATAATAAAAGCCGTTGTTATGCCCTGTATCACCCGCATCAGGTAAACAATATGGATATCGGTAGTCAGCACAATTGCAAAGCTGCTTAACGCAAATACTAGCAGTGATGCCAGGTTAATGCGGTACCTGCCGAAGCTATCGATAATAGAGCCCACAAACAGTTGGGCAATACCGTAGCTTAGTAAAAAACAAATAATGGTATACTGAATACTCGATGCCCCCACTTTAAAAGACAAGGCCATATTGGGGAACGATGGCAGATAAATGTCTGTAGCTAAACCCGAAAGCGGGATAAGCGCAAATGCCAGGATAGTTGCCCTTTTGCGGTTGTTTTCTGTAATAATTTTGGATGTATATTTTTTAGGGGTTGCATCAATAAGTCCTTCGGTCTGGTCGTTCATTATATATAGTAACTTGTGATTGTTATTTATTGATCAGCTGCGCCTGTATCAGGCTTTTTAGCTGTTTGATTATGGCTGTCATTTTTTCACTGCTTCCGGCAATGCGGCAAACCATAATACCACCCTGTATCATAGCGAACAATACTGTGGCAAATTCCCGGTAGTTCCAGTCGGGTTTAAAAACACCTGCCTGTACCCCTGTTTTTATGATGCCTTCAAGGAATTTCTGCCGCATTTCTATGGCCCTGTTTACCCGCTCTTTTACCAAAGGGAAGTTATCATCGGCTTCCATGCCAAAGTTCATCATTGGGCAGCCACCGGGCACTGTGGGATTCATAGGGTCGTGGTAAACTTCCAGGTAGGCCAATAGCTTTTCGTAAGGATCATCAATATGATCCATGGAGATGCTGAGCTTTTTATTTTGCAGGCCCAGGCTATATTCAAGCACAGAAAACGCCAGCGAATCCTTGTCCTCAAAGTGCACATAAAGGCTGCCTTTAGATAACTTCGCAACTTCCATAATATCGCTCATTGATGTGCCGAAGATCCCCTTCTTATTAAAGATGGGCGTGGCCTTTTCAATGATCATTTGCTTAGTGCTTTCTCCTTTTGACATATTAGAAATAATGCGCAAATATAAGTGACCGATCGGTCACTTATGGAAAAAGTATTTAATCTTTACATAACAGCAACAATTCCATTGGTCAATAAATCTTATTTTCATTTAACACCAAGTACTATTCGTTTACCTAGCGATCCATGGTGTTTAGATTAATGTGTATCGCAAATTATGCTTTAGGATTAGGGTGCCCTTTACCTGTTGTAATTAAATCATGCAGGCTGCCTTGTATATAACCAGTCCATGCATTTTCACATATTTGGTAACATTCATGCGTAGGTATTAAACCTATGTGCGTAAAGCGGATCTGCGTTTTGCCATCTTTTTCATCAACCTCAAAACTAACTTTTGTATCTATCCATTCTGTTTGATTTTCTGTAAAATTAAAGTAGTTGTCTAGCGTTAACCAAACTACTTTTTCATTAGGGATAATCTCTATTAACTTCATGGTGCACTGATGAAGGTCTTTAACCCTATAAGTAAATACATCATTCCGTTTTTCGGTTCCGCCTTCAATATTTTCAGACCACCATCCACGAACGTTATTGATGGCGTTAAATGCTTCTTTGGGAGATTGATCCACCAAAATTGTCGTGGTAAAATTTTGATTATTCATATTTTCTATTTTTTATTCATTTCATTTAGTAAGTTTCCCAGCGTCTCCATTTTACTACTCCAAAAGGTATCGTAATATGCCAACCATTGCTGTAATTCTTTAAATCCGTCTTGTTTCAAAGTACAGTGTCTCTCCCTTCCAATATCCTGTATTGATATTAAGCCAGCGTTATAAAGCGCTTTAATATGCTTGGATACAGCAGGGCGGCTCATATCAAAATTATCGGCCAGTGAGTTAATGGTTTGTCTGTTTTCAGAGAGCAGATGTAACATTTGTCTCCGGCTGGGGTCGGCAATTACCTGGAATACGTCAAGCCTATTTGCTCCCATTCGTTGTGTTGTTTAGTATTTTCATAATTTGGGTGATATGTTTTAACCAGCCTTCGCTCATTGAATTGAACATTTTCATAAAAGCTGCACCTTTAAAGCCATTGTGCACCAACAATAATTCAGTGCCGTTGTCTTTTGGTGTTAGCGTCCAGGTAACTACAGAGTTGGTTACCTTGCCGGTGCCGGGGCCAAACTGCCACGAGTAAACAAGTTTTTTGAGTGGGTCCACCTCCAGTACTTTGCAATGAAAAACTCCATCGAAATTCATTTCGGGCATTGGGCTGGCCCTTAACTGAAATTCATGCCCTACTATAGGGCGAAAATCGCTTTTCATTAACCATTGCGATATCAGTTCTGCATTGGTTAGATACTCCCATATCGCCTCGGGCGGATGAGGATAGAATAATTGGTGCTGAATAATTTTCTCCATGACGCGTAACTTTTAAGTTACTCAAATATATAAGTAACTTCTGGGTTACGCAACTCTATTTAAAAAATATTCAGCCTTACTTAATAACGTGAAAATATTATCGTATAACTTCAACTTTTAATCGTCTTAAATAAACGAAATGCAGCCAGCAGGTAATAAAAGGCACCAAATGCGGCATAACCGCCTAAACTGGCAACCCCTTTAGTTGGGTCATGTGCCAAAAGGATAAACGAAGTACCTCCTATTATGGACTGGGCACCACTAATAATCATAGGCCATTGGCCGCCTAAAAATTTCCTGCGACGTAATCCTAATATCAGTTGGATCAACCCGGTTCCAATTGCCCATGCACCAAAAACTATCAACGCTTCAGGAACGCCCTTTTGTAAAGCGATACCTACAGCTATAGTAGTAATGCTGCTGATTACAGCATTTACATATTGTGGTGTTTTAGACGGGGCTCCTTGATTGGCACGGATATCGAGGAAGGTGCCCACTACATCCCAGGCCGGGTAAATGATCAGCAAAATGGTAGCAATTTGTATGGATGTTTTTGCAAAAAGAACGATCAGAATAACCCATATTACCGAAAAGGTGGCCCGGATAAAATAAAGTGTGCGTAATGATTGGGCGGTTTTAACAGCCTCTTTGCCTATTACTGCATTAGATGGAGAACTTAGTGTCATGATTTTTAATTTTAAGTGTTTTATTATCTCAAAGGTCTAAAAGATTGCATGGCACGTTTTTCACTTAAGTGAAAATACCGTTAGAAGATTACGGTACCATTACAATGCTATTGCAGTAGTAATTTTCACTTAAGTGAAAATGATTTGGCTATATTCAGGTTATATTTGAAGTATTGTTGAGTGCTGCACAGAGGGTTTGCAATTTCTTAGTCAACATAGGTTAATTTCAAATTTTATATAACGATCAAATGACCGAGAGAAACGATATCCTATTTCAACATCTGATGAATTTTGCTCCATTGAACGACAAAGACATTAGCAACAGCCAGCCATTTTGGAAAGCACGAAAAATTAATAAAGGGGATTTTTTCAATATGCAAAGCATGGTTTGCAATGACCTCGGATTGGTAGTTAAAGGTATATTCAGGATTTATTTTCATGACCCAAATACAAAAGAAGATAAGAACATCTTCTTTTTCTCGGAAAACCAGTTTGTTGTTTCTTTCAGAAGTTTCGTATCGCGCAACCCCTGCTGGTACTTTATCGAAGCGATGGAGGATTCGGAAATTTTTTTCATCTCTTATAATGACCTTAACAGCCTTTATGAAACCCACCCTAACTGGGGAAAGTTTGGCAGGCTGCTGGCTGAATTGTTCTTCAATATTGCGCAAACGCGCACAGAAGAATTTATTTTTTTCTCACATGAACAACGCTATATAAGGTTATTGGAAGAACATCCGGATATTATTGAGCGTATCCCGGCTTATCACATCTCGTCTTATCTAGGTATCACCAACCCTTCGTTAAGCCGGATCAGGAAACGTATCGGAAATAAAAAGGTTAAATAAGGTATCAACAGAGCGCAATGGGTTAGTCAAAAGATTGACGTTTACGATCTATCCACAAATAATAAGTGCAGATTTATTTCCAGTTTCCTGAAAGGGTAATATCCATATCTTCATTTTCGACGCCTTCTCTAAGGGAAAAACGATTTATAATTATCCATCTCCATCCCTTCTGATTTAAGGAGGTGTTAATTTCGCCCACCTTAGGCTGCCTGTTATAGTCGTCATCCCCAATAGTTTATTTAAAATCCCACCAAACTACTTTTTTGGGCGGATTACCCAAAGTATAAGGTTCCCCAATACGTGGAACGTTTAACTGGATACCCTGTTTTTCAGCAGCGGGCAAAAGCTTTTTTATAGATTCGTTCCAGGGATGATCAGCTTCGGGAAACTTGGCCCAGTGAATAGGCTGTAGCAAACGGGCCCGCAGGTCGGCAGCAGCCTGGGCAGCTTGCCCAAGCCATAAATGCGCCCATGGCCAGTTAGGGCTGTACTGTCCGCACTCCAGCAGCACCAGATCAAATGGGCCATATTGCTGGCCAATTTGCTTAAAATGTGGCCCATAACCACCATCTCCACCATAAAACAATCGGTATTGACCGGCCTGTATCACATAAGATGCCCAAAGCGTTTTGTTTGCCTTTGCATACGTACGGTTACTGCGGTGCTGTGCCGGCGTAGCGGTGACCCTAAGACCGCCAGACAACGTTGCCGATTGATTCCAATTTAGTTCGATGATCTTTTTAGGGTCAAATCCCCAATACACCAGGTCAGAACCTACCCCCATTGGCACTACCGCTATTTTAATACGGTCTTTCAATTTTTTCAGCGTGCGGTAATCCAGGTGGTCATAGTGGTCATGAGAAATGATCAGTACATCTATTGGCGGCATATCCTTTGCATGATAATTGGTAGTGCCTTGAAATGCCTTAACCAATCCGGGTATCGGCCCGGCATGGTCGCTAAAAACAGGATCGATAAGTACATTGCCCTGCCCGGTTTTAATTAGCAAAGATGAATGTCCGAACCAAACCACGGTAGGTGCAGGCGCTGTCAGTGTTGTCAGATTAGTTTTGACCCATGGCAGCCCGTGAGAAGGCCTGGTGATTCTGGAGCTGTTATGTAGCAACAAAAGCAACCGGTTACGCTTCACTGTCGAGTCAGAAAGTTCAGCCAAATTTTCGAAAGAACCATTTTTGTAATTGGGTAAGGTATCCAACCGGGTAAGCGCTTCGCCCTCCGGGTTTCTACCTACTGATTTTACCAGGCCACAGCCAGCAGCAGCCAGCAGTACCAGTACAACCATCCCAACTCTCAAACAACTCCTTTTCATAACCCTAAAAGTGAAAATAACGTTTAAGGTTCGCTGATTATTTTATCAATGACGAAAACAGGTAACATGCCCTGCCAATCGCTGTGCGTATCATTGTGCATAGTTATCTTCCTCTATGATTGTTAGCACGACTTTATACGCTGTTTTTTTCTCCCAGCGCGCTATCAACCAGGCGATAAAGCTCAAAGTGAAAATATCGTTATTTCCTACGCTGTCAAGCAAGTCTAAAACCTTCTTTCTATACGATGTTTCAAAAGCCAAATCGGGTTTTAGCAGGTATTTTTCAACCAGGCTTAAAAACAATAGCACGCGCTCCTCCGAGGTTTTCAACAGATACTTCTTATATCGCCGTCGGAAGCTTTTTAGCCGAGACATCGCAAGTTCAATGTTAGAGAACTGCGCCTGGATCAAAATTTCCATCAGGTTCTTTCTAATAGCCCATAACATCCCCATTTTCTTTTCGTACCAGGCATCAGTGCGCGTTAATAAAGTCAGTTGTTTCAAACTCCCCCGGTCATTGCAAAGGGCTAAAAACATGGCCAGGCATATTCGTAAATCCTCAATATCTTCTGGTTTAGATCGCTGTTTTGTATTGGAAAAGGGTGCTTGTAATAGCGTAATCGCCTCATCAGCAAAACCTGTGAAGAACAGGTTGAGCGCAGAGAGTAATTGATGACGTGAATAAAATAACGCATAATAGCGGCTATCCGTCGCCATCAAATCCATCATTCCCCCAAGATAGGATACACTCCCTGCAAAATTCTTTCGTCGCAGATGAAAGTTAGCCAAAAAATACAAGATGGATATATGGTAAAAAAGATAGGACTGTTTTTTGTGCAACTGGCCTTGCATAAACTGATCCGTTCGGCTAATATAACGCTCTATCAACCCATAATTCTGCTGTATCGACGCGTATTCATTCGCGATGAAAAGAATTTGGTAAATGGACTTATAGGACATTAGGTCCTGTGCGGAAATTTTATATTTCCGGATCGTCGTTATCATTACGGTTGTCAAATTAACTATCTTCCCCTTCAGGTGTACCTCTTGTAGTTCCTTTCTTAAAAAGGCATAGGCCATATTAAGTTTAGCCTCGCGTTGCATATGCGACTGGTTGTGCAGGAAACGTGCTGTCAAAGCTTCGAGGTCTTCAGCCCCCGCCAGATGGGCATACTGCAGCTTCAACAGCAAAAGCTCGTTAAGCAAATTAAACTGCTCCAAATGTTCCCCCAGCCGTTCAGCCTTATCCAAACATTTGAACGCTATCTTTACCACATCATTTTCTAATAAAAAACGCCCCACCACAAGCAGGCGCAACGCATCATAGGTGTCAGAATGATTACTTTCAAAGGTTTTCTGCGATAAGAATAGCAGCAAATTATCCTGAAGCCTTTTACGCAAGGCATGGTATGCATCATTATTTTTTTCCGAATCGTAAAGGTTATTTAATCCACTTATATCGTCGGTTTCTATTAAATTAAGCAGCTGTAAATTCTTTACATCTAACCTTTTATTTTTCCGTTGCAAAAACTGCCTAAAAAGTTTCCTGTCGGCATTATTAAGAAAATTTATCAATTCTGAAAGAGAATCCATATAGATATATTGGCGTATATAAAGGTACAGTAATTATAAAATTATATCGTCAGTTATTCTCATATTCTGACTTTCCCACGTATGCTTTGCACCCGACATTTGCTTTCACATTAATCATTAAAACAAATAAATATGGAATCGCTACAACAAAGAACAGAAGAAAATTCACTTATCGTAAAACATGGGGAGAAGATCAGAAGCCCGTTTAAACCAACCGGCGCATTTATAGGCGCCTCCTGGTTTGCCTTATTAACAGGAGTGGTGGGATATTGCATAGGCTTATGGAATGCAAGTATGGAGCTGAATGAGAAAGGCTATTATTTCACCGTTTTATTATTTGGCTTATTCGCAGTAATCTCGGTACAAAAAAGTGTAAGGGACAGGTCTGAAGGGCTTGCCGTTACTGACCTCTACTACGGCCTGAGTTGGTTTGCCACTATTGCAGCAATGATACTGTTGACGGTTGGACTATGGAATGCAGATCTTGCCCGGAGCGAGAAAGGCTTTTACGCCATGGCATTTTGCCTAAGTATGTTTTCGGCCATTGCCGTACAAAAGAATACCCGTGACGCAAAGATGTTTGAGGATGAAGAACTGTAACGTAGCGGTTGCCACCCCGCGGTGTCTTGCCTGGCAAGCCTGCGGGGTTATTTATGCACCTTGCAATTTTCTTAAACTTCCTCATACAGATAAATAATAAAAAGCCGCCCTACTTTCGTAAAGCGGCTTTGGTAGCCCGTAGGGGAATCGAACCCCTGTTTCTAGAATGAAAATCTAACGTCCTAACCCCTAGACGAACGGGCCATTTCTGGGTCACAAAATCTGATATTTTAGATTTCGTTCCCCTTATTTTGGGATTGCAAAGATATACGTTTCTCAATAAATTAAAAATAAATTTTGAGATTTTTTTTCTGTAAGGTTTTTCACCCCTTATTTACTAACCATTATACCACATCAATTAAGAATACAGCAAACAAAAAACATGTTTGGCTATTTATATTTCCAATACTTATAAAGTACCTTTATATAAAACACTTAACCTTATGAAAGCCATTTGGAACAACAGGATAATTGCCGAAAGCGATAACACCATTGTGGTAGAGCGAAACCATTATTTCCCCAAGGATAGTGTTAACCCCGAATTTTTGCGGGAATGTTCAACACAAACCACCTGCCCTTGGAAAGGATTAGCCTCATACTACACACTTGAGGTTGATGGTAAGCAAAACCCGGATGCGGCATGGTATTATCCCGCTCCAAAATCAGAGGCTGCCCACATTACCAATTACATAGCCTTTTGGAAAGGAGTGCAAATAACCGAATGATGAAGGAATATGATTGTATAGTAATAGGATCTGGCCAGGCAGGTACGCCACTGGCCAAAAAACTGGCCGAAGCTGGTAAAAAAACGCTGCTTGTAGAAAAGCGCTTTATTGGCGGCACATGTGTTAACGATGGCTGCACACCTACCAAGACCATGATAGCCAGCGCGCGCGTAGCCTACCTGGCCGGCAAATGCAACGAAATGGGCGTTACCATTAAAGGCTACAAGGTTGATATGCGCCAGATAAAAAAGCATAAAGATGATATTGTACTTAAATCGCGCAATGGCGGGCAGGCAGCAGTAGAGAAAACCAAAAACCTCGACCTGCTTTTTGGCGACGCCACCTTTATCGATAAAAAAACGATCAGCGTACAGCCCGAAATGGGAAACCCCAAAGAGTTTAAGGCGGAATTAATATTCATTAACACAGGAGCCAAAACCATTATCCCCAACGATATTGAGGGACTGGATGAGATAGATTGTCTAACCTCAACCACCATTCTCGATTTAGAGAAGGTTCCGGAACATCTGCTCATCATTGGCGGCAACTACATCGGGCTGGAGTTTGGGCAGATGTTTCGCAGGTTTGGCAGTAAGGTAACCATATTGGAGAAATCGGCCCGGTTGCTTTCCCGCGAGGATGAAGATATCGCTGCGGAAGTAACCAAATTTTTGGAGCAGGAAGATATCACCATCCACGCAAACGCCAAAGCCACCAAATTCAAACAGAAAGCAAAAGGCAAAATAACCGCTACGGTTAGTATTGGCCGTAAAGAGCAAAAAATAAAATGCAGCCATGTGTTGATGGCTATTGGCCGCGCACCGCAAACAGATACGCTTGGCTTGGATAAAACCGGCGTAAAAACAGACGAGAAAGGCAACATCAAAGTGAACGGAAAACTGGAAACTAACGTAAAAGGCATTTATGCCCTTGGCGATGTAAAAGGCGGCCCGGCGTTTACGCACATTTCTTATAACGATTACACCATTGTTTACCGTAACCTGATTGAGAAACAAAACCTGAATATAAACAACAGGCCCATACCCTACTGTATGTTCACCGACCCGGAGCTTGGTCGCGTAGGCATTACCGAAGCACAGGCTAAAGAACAGGGGCTTAACTATAAAGTGGCCACGCTGCCCATGGCGCATGTTGCCCGTGCAATTGAAACCGGCGATACCCGCGGACTAATGAAAGCCGTGGTTGACCTTAAAACCAAAAAGATATTAGGTGCGGCTATTGTAGGCACCGAGGGCGGCGAGATCATGTCGGTTTTACAAATGGCGATGGAGGGCAGTATTACATACGACAGGATCCGTTATTGCGTTTTTGCGCACCCCACCTACTCCGAATCGTTAAACAACCTTTTTATGGGTTTAGAGGATTAACGCCTGTATGATAAAAGTTGAACGCCTTTTAAAAACCTTCGGCAATACAAAAGCCGTTGATGATATTTCCTTTGAGGTGAACGAGGGCGAAAACATGGTGCTTTTGGGCACCAGCGGCTGCGGCAAAACCACTACTCTAAAAATACTTAACCGTTTGATAGAACCCGATAGCGGCACTATCGCTATCGAAGGAAAAAACATCCAGGATCAACCTGCCGAGCTGTTGCGCCGTGGTATTGGCTACGTGTTGCAAAACAATGGTCTGTTCCCGCATTATACCGTTGCCGAAAACATTGCCATTATACCTAACCTGCTAAAATGGGATAAGGCCAAAACCCAAAAACGTGTTAATGAGCTGCTGGAAAAACTGCACCTTTCAAAAGATTACCTGAACGTTTACCCCAATGAGCTAAGTGGCGGGCAGCAGCAACGTATAGGCCTGGCAAGGGCTTTGGTGGCCAACCCGCCTGTATTATTAATGGACGAACCATTTGGGGCTTTAGATAACGTTACCCGCTCAAAAATACATAGCGAATTTTTGGCACTCGACGAGCTGAAACGCAAAACCATCATCATGGTTACACACGATGTGCAGGAAGCTTTTGAACTGGCCGATCGTATCGCGCTGATGGATAAAGGGAAGATTGTGCAAATTGGCACTCCTTCAGATCTGCTCTTTAACCCGGTCAATAGTTTTGTAAGCGCCTTTCTTAAAGAGCAGCACCTGCAACTGGAGTTTAAGATCATTAAACTGATAGATATTTGGGAACACTTACCAAATACCGGTAAAAAAACAAACACTACGCAGTTATCGGCACAAACCGGCATATGGGAAGCATTGGAGAATTTCAAATTCTCTGCCCACGAAAGCCTGGATATTTTTAATGAGAAGAGTAAAGAAGTAAAAAGCATCTCGTTCGATCATCTGATGGCCGCGTTTTCGAAATATAAAAACCACCAGGCACATGAATGAGCATCAGCAAACCTTGTGGGAATTTATGCAGCAGCAAGCCGATAAGCTTGGTGTGCAAACCATGCAGCATATCGGGCTTACATTTATCTCGCTTTTAATAGCGGTGTTGGTGGGGCTGCCTTTGGGTATTTATATTACCCGCAAAAAACAACTTTCGGGTATCGTATTGGGCATTGCAGGCATCTTGCAAACCATCCCAAGTATCGCCCTTCTGGGTTTCATGATCCCTGTTTTAGGCATCGGCGCTAAACCTGCTATTGTGGCTTTACTGCTTTATGCCCTGTTGCCTATCATCCGTAATACCTACACGGGTATTACCGGGGTTGATGCTACAGTTAAAGAGGCCGCTGTAGCCATGGGCATGAACAAATGGCAAGTATTGTTTAAAGTAGAATTGCCGCTGGCTATGCCGGTGATATTAGCAGGTATCCGTACTGCTACGGTGATTAATGTGGGGGTGGCTACACTGGCATCCTATATCGCGGCGGGCGGGCTGGGCGAGTTTATTTTCGGGGGCATCTCGCTTAACAATACCAACATGATATTGGCAGGCGCTATACCGGCGGCTATACTGGCTATATTGTTCGATTTTCTGCTATCGCGATTGCAAAAGCTCAATTTTAAAAAGATAAAAGGCGCGGTTAAAGTTGCACCCGTTTTATTGCTGTTATTATCCGGCTTATACTTCATCCCCTCAGCCTATGGCAGTAAGCTGACCGCCGGTTTTACACCTGAGTTTATGGGCCGGCAGGATGGCAATCTGGGCCTTATCAACAAGTACGGGTTAAAGATCCACACCATCGTGATAAACGATGCCGTGATGTATAAGGCCGCGCAAGAGAAAGAGCTGGATGTGATCAGCGGCTACAGTACCGATGGGCGTTTGAAAGCTTATAACCTGGTGGTGCTGGATGATGATAAAAAGATCTTCCCGCCCTATTATGCAGCGCCCATTGTGCGTGAAGATGCCTTGCGTAAGTTCCCTGACCTGGAAAAAACCCTGAACCTGTTAGCCGGCACAATTACTGACTCGGTAATGACCGAACTAAACTACAAAACAGACTACCTTCACCAAACGCCCGAGCGGGTAGCAAAAGATTTTTTAGTGTCGAAAAAGCTGTATAAACCCGAACGCAGAGGTCATGAAGCTGTGGTGCGTATTGGCTCAAAAATATTTGGCGAGCAGTACATTTTAGCAAGCATGTACACCATGCTAATAAAAGGCTATACCAATTACGATGTAGCCACCAAAACAGGCTTAGGCGGCACCAAAATAGTTTTTGATGCCATGACGAACGACCAGATAGACGTATACCCGGAATACACCGGCACCGGTTTACTGGCCATATTACAGGCACCGCCGCAAACGGTTACCCGGCTGCAGGTAAGTAAGGATAGCACCTACAATTATGTGCAGGCCGAGTTTAAAAAACGGTATAATATAAAATGGTTAAAACCAATTGGGTTTAATAATGCGTATGCATTAATGATGCGCGAGCAGCAGGCAAAAGCGTTAAACATAAAAACAATTTCGAACCTTAAACGCTATTTAGATAGCAAGTAAACTATGGACATAGCCGACTGTTATATAAAAGTACGACACCGTACCGAAGCAATTTGCGAACCCCTCCAGATTGAGGATTATGTGGTACAGCCAGTGGTTGATGTTAGTCCGCCTAAGTGGCATATAGGGCACACAACCTGGTTTTTTGAAACCTTTATCCTGAAACCCTACTTCGCCGAATACCAGGAGTTCGACCCTAACTACAATTACGTTTTTAATAGCTATTACGAAACCGTTGGCAACCGCGTTATCCGTACCGACAGGGGCAACCTTAGCCGCCCAACTGTTATCGACATAAAACGTTACCGCAAGTATGTGGATGACGCCATGCTGAACTTTATTGCCTGCGGCGATATCAGCGACGACGTAAAGGAGTTATTGGTGCTCGGCTTTAACCACGAAGAACAACACCAGGAGCTTTTATTGACCGATATAAAATACATCCTGGGTAATAACCCGCTGTTCCCGGCCTATTCAAAAGACTATGTTTCGCCAAAATCTGGCAAAACAGGGGCGCCTTTTATTAAACTGAGCGAGGGCATTTACGAGATAGGTTTTGAGGGCGAAGGGTTCTCGTTTGATAATGAGCTGAACCGCCACAAAGTTTACCTGAATGCCTTTGAGATAAGCCCCGATCTGGTTACCAATGCCGAGTATCTTGAATTTATAAACGATGGCGGTTATCACGATTTTCGCCACTGGCATGCTGCCGGTTGGGATTGGGTAAATACCAACAACGTAGAAGCTCCCATGTACTGGCACAATATAGAGGGCGATTGGCATAACTATACCTACCATGGCCTGCAGCCCGTGCATATGCATGATGCGGTTACACACATCAGCTATTACGAAGCTTACGCCTATGCCTCATGGAAAGGCCTGCGCCTGCCAACAGAATTTGAATGGGAGGCCGCAGCCAAACAATTTAACTGGGGCCTGCGCTGGGAATGGACAGAAAGTGCCTACCTGCCCTACCCGGGTTTTGCGAAAGCGCCGGGTGCTATTGGCGAATATAATGGCAAATTTATGGTAGGCCAAAAAGTGTTACGCGGCGCATCTGAAGTTACCTCGCCCAACCATAGCCGCATCACATACCGAAACTTTTTTCAGCCTGAACTGCGCTGGCAATTTATTGGCATACGTCTTGCTAAATAATACCACAACATATTACCTATGGCTTCCACCACCACAGCAACACAACAAACAAATAGCGTACTTACCGACGAGCAGTTCTATAAGGACGTTGTAAAAGGTTTAACGTCCACGCCAAAACGGCTTGACTCGAAATATTTTTATGACGCCCAGGGCGATAAAATTTTCCAGGAACTGATGGGCTGCGAAGAGTACTACCCCACCAATTGCGAGATGGAGATCTTCACCAGCCAAACTGCCGAGATTTGCAAAGCCATTATTGCCGGTGGCGATGCGTTCGACCTGATAGAACTTGGGGCTGGTGATGCCACAAAATCAACCCAGTTACTAAAATACCTGATAGATAACAAAGCCGATTTTACTTACCTGCCGATAGATATCTCAGAAAATGTAATATCATACCTGAACATAACCCTGCCTCTTACCCTGCCCGGCATCAATATAACCGGCCTTAACGGCGAGTATTTTGATATGCTGAAAAAAGCGGCGGCTATTTCCAATAAACGCAAGGTGGTGATGTTCCTGGGGTCTAACGTGGGGAACATGCCTGTAACTGTAGCCCAGGGCTTTTGCCTGGAACTGCGCAACAACTTATCCGAAGGGGATATGGTGCTGATCGGTATCGACCTGAAGAAAAACCCCAAAACCGTTTTGGCAGCCTATAACGATAGCGAGGGTATCACTAAACGCTTTAACCTTAACCTGTTGGAACGTATAAACCGCGAGCTTGGCGGCGATTTTAACACCCGCCAGTTTGACCATTATGCCACTTATAACCCCGAAACAGGCGCCTGTAAAAGCTACCTCATCAGCCTTACCGACCAAAAAGTAAAGATTGGCGATGAAACCATCAGCTTTTTGAAAGACGAGTACATCGACATGGAGATCTCCCAGAAATACGCGGTTGAGCAAACACATGAACTGGCTGCAAAGGCTGGCTTTAAACCATTGAACCAGTTTTTTGACAGCAAAAAATGGTTTGTAGATGCCATTTGGGCGGCAGAGTAAAACTTGTTCTGTTCCACTGAAAAATGGAACAAGCGGAACAAATGGAACATATTTAAAATCAGATAATTAACATTTTAATTTTATCTCTCTATCTAAAGTCTTACTTTCTCATTTCCTGTTTAAATATCTCAAATACAGCAAATTATATTTTTTAAATTTTTGTTCCACTTCTTTGAAAATGGAACAAAAAATAAGCCGGTAAATAGCGGCAAAAAATGACTTTTTTTGACTCTTTTTCGACCTCAGTTCGCCTTTTTAGGTTTTATAACATCAACCACAAGCCAGGGTAGTTATTTAATTAAATAACTGATTGTTAGCTTATTGCAAATTTAAGTCTTGTTTCGTTTCGTTCCATTTTGTTCTGAATGGAACAGGCTTTTAGGGTAGCGTAAGCTGAAAGAAAAGAACTTCTTGCACCTATTATTATTAAGCCTATATTTATTAAAAATTATCAACCTAATGGCACCATCATCAATTATAGTTTACCTTTTGGTATTCTTTATCATCATTGTAATATTATCTTCTTTTGTAACCGTTAAACAGGGTACCATTGCCGTAGTAACCATATTTGGTAAATACCGCCGCATACTTACCCCCGGTTTAAACTTTAAAATCCCGCTGGTAGAGCAGATCTACTCCAAAATATCTATCCAGAACCGCTCTGTGGAGCTGGAGTTTCAGGCCGTAACGTTTGATCAGGCCAACGTTTACTTCAAAGCCATGCTATTGTATTCGGTACTGGACCAGCAGGAAGAAAGCATCAAAAACGTAGCGTTTAAGTTTGTTGACGAACGTAACCTGATGCAGGCGCTTATCCGCACCGTTGAGGGCTCTATCCGCGCGTTTGTGGCCACCAAACGCCAAAGCGAGGTGCTGATACTTCGCCGCGATATTGTGGAGCACGTAAAAGAACAACTGGATACCATACTGGAGGGCTGGGGCTATCACCTGCAGGATTTGCAGCTGAACGACATCACCTTTGATGATATCATCATGAAATCAATGAGCCAGGTGGTGGCATCAAACAACCTTAAAGCAGCTGCCGAGAATGAAGGCCAGGCCCTGCTGATCACCAAAACCAAAGCTGCCGAAGCCGAAGGTAACGCCATCAAGATCTCGGCCGAGGCCGAGCGCCAGGCGGCACAGTTACGCGGGCAGGGTATTGCGCTATTCCGCGAGGAGGTGGCCAAGGGTATGACAGTTGCCGCTAAAGAAATGCAGGGCGCCAATATGGACACCTCGGTTATCCTTTTCACCATGTGGACAGAATCTATCAAACACTTCGCCGAAAACTCAAAAGGCAACGTTATTTTCCTGGATGGCTCTACCGAAGGTATGCAGCATACCATGAAAGAAATGATGGCTTTAAACCATTTACATAGCGAGGCAGTCAAAAAGTAAAGTTTCACTTTACAACCTGGCTAAATGATATTGAAATATTTACGCGCATTTTGCGCCTGTGCATTACTGTGTTTTGCGTTAAGCCCCGCATGGGCACAACCGCACCGCATGTTAACCGTTAATGATTTTCAGGGCGCGCCAAGGGCAAACGGGCGCGGGGTTGTTGCTTACACCAACTGCACTATTAATTTTTCGTACCAGGCCAGCCGTAACGATGGTAATTATATTTTACATGCTAACGTACGCCTGTACTTGAATAACTATAAATCGTGGATAGACAGGTCGCGCATTACAAACGCGGATCAGTTAGCAGAGGTTTTGAAACACGAGCAGGGGCATTATACTATTGCCTATCTGGAGCAGCAGGAAGTTTTAAGGGCTATTGAACGCACCCGTTTCACCTATAACTATAATACCGAGGCGATGGCCATATTTAACCGTATTGATGCCAAATATAAGCAGCTAAACCAGGACTATGACGAGGATACCGAACATATGGTAAACCGGCAGCAGCAACACAGCTGGGATATTTATTTTGCCAAACGCCTGCAATATATGCCGCCGGAAAACGCGAGTTTGTAGAATTTTCACGCAGAGACGCTATGTTGACGGGGCAATTGCTTACAAACTTTCAATTGCGTCTTAGCGCCTTTGCGCGAAACAACTTATTCCGCAAGGAAACGCGAGTTGTAAGATTTAAGTCTTGAGTGTTTTTTGTTTGTTTTGCAGCATAATTAACGCTTTAGCTGCCCTTACTTTGCGGGTTTCTTCCTGCTTTGCCGAGCCTACCCAATCGCAATAGCCTTGTTTGTATGATTTGGACAGGCTTTCAAAAAAACTGTTCGCTTCTGCATCGGCATCTAAAAGCACTTGCAGTTCTGCCGGTGTGCCCTCAATATGTTCTCCCTTTTTTAGCATATGGTATGTTGTTAATTACCCTTTATAGTTGGGCCAATAAATATACTATAAATCAGCAACCCCTTACGAATCATCATTTGGTCACTGCTGATTATTCCCGTACTTTTGAAACTATATGCCAACCGGTAAAAACTTATACTTTGCTTCTGATTTTCATTTGGGTGCCGTAGGGTACGCTTCATCGCGCGAGCGGGAGGACCGTATTATCCGCTGGTTGGACATGATCAAAGATGATGTTGCCGAGCTTTTTTTGATGGGCGATGTATTTGATTTTTGGTTTGAGTATAAAACGGTAGTGCCAAAGGGCTACATCCGCTTTTTAGGCAAACTTGCCCAACTCAGTGATGCCGGTGTAAAGCTATACCTGTTTAAAGGCAACCACGATATGTGGATGTTTGATTATTTTGTGCAGGAACTGAATGCCACCATTATCACCAACGAACTGGAGATAGCGCGCGGCGGCAAAAAATTCTACCTGCATCATGGCGATGGCCTTGGCCCGGGCGATAGGTTCTATAAGTTCCTGAAAAAGTTTTTCCGCAGCAAAGCTTGCCAGTGGCTGTTTGCCCGCCTGCACCCCAATTTAGGTGTTGGTATTGCCAATACCTGGTCTAAACAGAGCCGTATTGCCGGCGCTAAAGACGCCGAAAAGATCCAGCACCAGCAGGAATGGCTGGAAGCGTATTCGCTGGAAGTGTTAAAAACCCGGCATTTCGATTATTTTGTTTTTGGCCACAGGCACCTGCCTTTAGATATAGCCCTGCCTGATAACAGCCGCTACGTAAACCTGGGCGAATGGGTAAATTATAACACCTATGCTGTTTTTGACGGGGTGAATTTGGAGCTGAAGTGGTTTGAGAAAGAGGGAAAATAACGAACCTCGAATTTCAAATATTGAATGATGATTCCGCCCTTGTTGGTGTTGTCACCAACAAGTCGTCATGCTTGTTTACTACCTGTTCTAAAGATTGTTGGTGACAACACCAACATCGGATTTCAGGCAAAATCGAAGCTGTAATCAGGCTATTAATAAAAATGGCCGCCTTTACAGCAGCCATTTTTTATTTAGATCTTATTTTCTTTAACCTCTACCGGGATAGGTTCCGGTTCTTGTGCGGCTTTAAAATCTTTAATGCCCCTGCCAAGGCCTTTCATCATTTCGGGTATTTTTTTACCGCCGAATAATACTAAAATGGCAATAATGATCAATATAATTTCTGGTGCTCCCATAGTAAACGTTTTTTAATTGATAGATACTGTAACTACGCTAAATATACAACAATGGTTTTATACATGTTGTATTAAAGAACGCTTGTTTGGTAATTACAGTATCATTTAAATTAAAAACTGCTGCCAGGCTGGGAGTAATGAGCCGGTAGCAATTCATTTAATGCTTGTTTTTTGTGGCGTAGGCACGGTTGATCTGCACAATGCCTGCACACAAAATCTCTTTACAATTGGCTGAATTTATTATGTGCCGATAAATGCGTATTTTTGCATGTTTTTTGTGGTGCAATAACAACCATAAACCGATTGTAATAAAAAGCTTTTGTGTGATGGATGGGCGGACGGGCAAAAAAGCTTGCCGTGAAAAGCGGGGCTGCAGCACCCATAAAACGCTGCAATTGATTTTCAAATAAGAAGATGTTAGAGAAATTAGAATTAATATTTCAACGCTGGAAAACCGTAGAAGGCGACTTAAGCAGTCCTGATGCCATGACTGACATGAAGCGTTTTGCCCAGATGAACAAGGAATATAAAGACCTTGCCAAAATTGTTGACGAGTATAATGTTTACAAGAACATTATGAGCAACATTGAAAGCAATAAAGAAATTTTAGCTACCGAAAAGGACGAGGAGTTCCGCGAGATGGCTAAGGCCGAGTTAGATGAATTACTGGTAAAACAGGATGAGATGGAAGAAGTTATCCGTTTAATGTTGATACCAAAAGACCCTGAGGATTCTAAAAACGCAATTATAGAGATACGCGGTGGTACCGGTGGCGATGAAGCTGCTCTTTTCGCAGGCGACCTTTACCGTATGTACATGCGTTATTGCGAGCGCCGTGGCTGGAAAACAGAACTGGTTGATTATACCGAAGGTACTGCCGGCGGTTATAAAGAGATTGTATTTAACGTAAACGCCGAAGATGCCTATGGCAACTTTAAGTATGAAAGCGGCGTACACCGTGTACAGCGCGTACCCGATACCGAAACCCAGGGCCGCGTGCATACATCTGCCGCATCGGTAGTGGTACTGCCCGAGGTTGATGAGTTTGATATTGATTTGCAGGTGAGCGATATCCGTAAGGATCTGTTTTGCGCCTCTGGCCCGGGTGGCCAGTCGGTGAATACCACCTACTCTGCCGTGCGTTTAACACACATCCCTACAGGTATTGTAGCACAATGCCAGGATCAGAAATCGCAGTTAAAAAACTACGATAAGGCTTTAGGGGTATTACGCTCACGTGTTTATGAAATGGAGCTGCAAAAGCACCTGGAAGAAACATCCAAAAAACGTAAAACCATGGTTGCCACCGGCGACAGGAGCGCCAAAGTGCGTACCTATAACTATCCGCAAGGCCGCTTAACCGAGCACCGTATAGGTTTAACCATTTATAATTTAACCGGTGTAATGAACGGCGACCTGCAGGAAATTATGGAAGCCCTGCAGTTTGCAGAGAACGCCGAAAGGTTAAAAGAAGGCACCGCTGCCTAAAAATTATTATAATTATAAAATTGAAAGCACCTATACGGTGCTTTTTTCATTTATAGAAACCCGCATTTCATGTCAATTTCATAATGCCCAACTATTTTAGCGTTTGTGAAGTTGCATTTACATATTATGTTGCGTAATGTGTAAATACAATAAGCTTAACTGTTTATAACGCTATTTACCCATGCTGGCAGTAAAAAATTTAACAGGCACTTCAACCATTTTCAACCGCGAGGTTCGTTTAATGGGAAACAGGTTCGAGATCAGTTTAGTAGCTACCGACCATATTTGGGCGTTGGCACGCATTGATAGCGCCATTGCCGAAATAAACCGTGTTGAAAAATTATTGAGCGCTTTTACCGAAGATAGCTCTATAAACGCCATTAACCGCAATGCCGGCGTACAGCCGGTACGTGTTGATGCAGAAACCTTCAGGATAATTGACAGGGCTGTACAAATATCATCACTTACCGATGGCTCTTTTGATATTACCTATAACACGGTGAATAACGATACCGACGATACTTATACCCCCGTTGCTATTGCCCCTGCTAAAAAACTTAAAAAGAAAATTAGCCTTACAAATTATACCAATGTTGTGCTTAACTATGCCGCCCAAACCGTATTTCTTAAAAATAAGGGTATGCGTATAGGCTTTGGCGCCATTAGCCGCGGTTACGCTGCCGATAGGGCCAAGTACATTTTACAAATGGAAGGCGTTAGCAGTGGTGTTATTAATGCCGGCGGCGACTTACTTACCTGGGGCTTACAACCGGATAATACACCGTGGACCATTGCCACTGCCGACCCATCGCAGGCTAACCAGCCTTATGCCGGGGTAAACATCAGCAACATGGCGGTTGCTACTTCTTACAATACAGAAAAGTACACCAGCATTAATAATATTAAAGCTAAAACTGATATTAACCCCGAGAATGGTTTCCCGGTTAGTAAAATTGAAAGCGTGAGCGTTATTACGCCAGGTGCCGAACTGGCTGATGCCATGGCCACCCCTATTATTGCCATGGGTGTAAACGCCGGTTTATATTTAATAAACAAGCTTAACCAGATAGCCTGCATCATTGTTGATGACCATGCACGGGTATATACATCAAAAAATATAAGTGTAATGATGTAAGCCCAATGCTTACCTTTACCATAAACCTATTATAAAATACTTTAACGCGCTAAACAAACAGGGATAAAGCCCCGGGTGTTTAGCGCATTTTTACATACCATAATTTAATACAGCTATACGCGGCTGCCTGCGTATCTTTGCAATAATTAAGCGTTTCTCCCTTTCAAATGATAAAGTGGTTTTTGTATATTGTATTTTTAATGATATTCGCGCCACGCTTGTCATACGCTAAAAACAATACAGGCTTTCACGGCAATCTTTTGCATGCTTACTCTATTGTATCATTTAACACAAATTATTCGTTACAACATGATACAACTGTAACAAAAGGCAAGCAGCGGCAATCTGAAGAGGACAAAAAGAAAATTAAGGAGGTTGCTAAAGCAAAAAAACAACCTAAACCCGAGAAAATAGAAACTGTTGACCCTGCAAAACCAAAACCAAAACGGCAGCGCAGGCCCGAAGGTTTGGAGCGGCCACCTGAAATACCAAGGAGAAACGACTAATATTACAGCTATATTAATGAGATATTTTGGCGCCCTGTTATTTATAATTACCTGTAATGCCTTACATGCGGCTGCAATAAAGCCGCGTATGATAGCGTACCAGCATGATCGTACCGTTGCAGATACAGATACCATTGTGCGTAAAACTTCGGTATCGGCAGGAATAAGTTACGGTAGCGATGCCTTGTTTTTCGGCCGTACGGGGCCTATTAAATATCCGTTCATGTCTACAGATATCATTATTAATACCAAACCCGGCTTTTTTGTCTATAGTTCGGCAGTAAAAGTTTTAGGCTATAAACCACTGGTTGATGAGATAGACCTTGGCGGCGGCTACTACTATCGTTTGTCTAAAAAATTCACCGGGACGGTAAGTTACACCCGCTTTATATTTAATAAAGAGGCCAATATCATCAAATCATCTGCATCAAACGACATCAACTGGAAGAATAGTTACGATTGGAAGTACCTGAAAACAAGCGCTACGGTCGATTATCTTTTTGGTAAATCGTACGATATTTTTACTACCATCAGTAACTCCAAATATTTCGAGAGCAGCTTTAACATTTTTAACGACCAGGATTTTCTTTCTATCAACCCAAGCGTTAATCTCATTTTCGGCACACAAAACTTTGTGCAGCGATACGCTGTTGACCATGACACCCGTTTAGAGATTGACAACATTGCTACAATAAATGAAAATGGCCGCCGTGCCCGGGCAAACGCTAAATTCAACATGCTGAATTATAGTTTTAAAATACCCCTGGCCTACAATATGCCGCATTATACGCTGGAGGCTTCGTACAAATATTCTATCCCGGTAAATGTGGAAGGCGCTTTGAAGAACCGCCGCGAATCGTTTTTTAATTTCACCTTTTATTACGTGTTTTATTAGATGAACGTACTGATCATTGAGGACGAAAAGGCACTTGCCCACGAACTGGAGTTTTTTCTGGTAAAAAATAACTACATCTGCGAGATCTGTTACGATGGGGCCTCAGCATCTGAAAAAATTGCTGTTAACCTTTATGATTTTATCCTGCTGGACCTTGGCCTGCCAGATTATGAAGGGCTTGACCTGCTCAGGGAAGCCAAAAAAGCAAATCCCGAAGCCGCTTGTATCATCCTTACTGCGCGCGCCGAAGTTACCGACCGTGTAAAAGGCCTTGACCTGGGCGCTGACGATTACCTGGCAAAACCGTTTTCGCTTTTAGAACTGCAGAGCCGCATGCAGGCCATCACCCGCAGAAAATTTGGCATCACCCAAACGGTTATTGATTTGGATGGCTTTTTGGTAAATATTACTGATCGTACCATCCTTTACCAGGTTAACCCGGTAAACGCCATCACCAAAAAGGAATTTGACCTGATAGCTTATTTACTACTGCATAAAAACCGCACGTTAACCCGTGCACAGTTAAGCGAGCACATTTGGGGCAGCGTTATCAATGATGATTACGATTCGAACTTTATTGATGCCCATATTAAAAATATACGTAAAAAGCTAAGCGCATTTGCCCCCGTAGATTGGCTGGAAACCGTTCGCGGCCTGGGCTACAGGATAAAAACAAACGTTTAAGTATTTGAAACTAAAAACCAAACTTACGCTGTTTAATGCCATATCAAAACTGGTTATTGTAACCCTTTTTATCCTGCTGCTGCCCAACATTATCGAAAAAATAAACAAAAGCTATACCGATAACCGCCTGGTAAAACAAAAGGATAAACTTTTACAGATTGTAAGGGATAAAGGCATCAAAACCTATATAGAAAATGGCGAAAGTTACGGTAGTTACCTGCCCTTAAAAGAAGAATACATCAGCCTTGACGAGGTTGAACCAACCTATCATTTAGATACCATTAAGGATGAGCAACGCCTGGTAGAACGCGACACCATAGACTACCGCATATTAAGCCACACCTTTAAAGCCGGTAAAAAAAACTACTTATTGGAAATAGGCAAGAGTACCGAAACCATTGGCGAAACCACCGGCCCGCTGCAAAACATTGCTTTCCAGATATTATTGGGGATGATACTGCTCACCATCCTGGCAGATCAGATCTACTCTAACTACATACTGCGCCCGCTAAGCATTATTATCCGCACCAAGCTTATTGGTAATAAATTCCCAAAAGTTACTGTTTATAAAGGGGTTAAAACCAGCACGTCCGATTTTCAGCATCTCGACATCAGCATACATAAAATGGTGGAGACCATCGAAACCGCTTTTCAGAAAGAACGGGAGTTTATATCAAACGCCTCGCACGAATTGATGACCCCGATCTCTATCCTGCAATCGAAAATTGAGAACATGTTTGAGCAGGATGATATTGCCGACGAACTTAAAGTGCGCCTGCTGGAAATGCAAAAGATATTGAACCGCTTAAAAAGCATCACTAAAACCCTGCTGCTGATATCGCAGATAGAGAACGATCAGTTTTTGAAGGAAGATATTATTTCGGTGAACGACCTGCTACAGGACGTTTATGAAGAGATCTCCATCCGCCTGCAGGACAGGAACATCAGCATGGCTATTTTAGTAATAGATAATGTGGAGCTGCTTGGCGTAAACAAATTCCTGTTATTTAACTTGCTGTTCAACCTGATTAATAATGCCATTAAATACAACCGCACCGATGGCGAAATAACCGTTACCGGGCAGTGGATAAAAAATAATTACACCATTAAAATAACCGATACCGGTATTGGTATTGCTACCGAAGAACTGCCTTATATATTTAACCGTTTTAAAAAAATGAAGCAGTCGCTCTCGCAGGATAGTTTTGGTTTGGGCCTGCCCATTGTAAAATCAATAGCCGCTTTTCATCAAATCGGTATTGATGTGGTTTCTGAGCAAGGTGTTGGCAGTACATTTACTTTAACATTTCCTGTAAAACTCACCGGCAGTTCACCAGCAGGCTAAAAGCTGTACTAAATAAAAGGCAGCACTGCATAGCTTATTATTTAAGGTATTATTACCAACCCATTGTTATTTTCTCAAATCTTAAAAATATGTTGTTGTAGTATGGATTGATTTTCAAAATATCCTTAATATTTTAATATTATATAGTTTTGGTTTTTGGCACTCACTTTGCAAATAACTTAACAACACACCAAATTTAAAAATGAAAACACTAAAAATAAAAATTGCTACGTATAGCATCGCATTAGCCTCATTAGGCATATTAGGCTCAGGCTGCGACTCATTAACCAAAACCCAAAAAGGTGCCGCTATTGGCGCAGGTGCCGGTGGTACCCTTGGTGCATTTATTGGTAAAGCAGCGGGTAACACTGCATTAGGAGCAATTATTGGTGGTGCCGTTGGTGGTACAGCCGGTGCATTCATTGGCCGTAATATGGACAGGCAAGCTGCCGAAATTAAACAAACCGTACCGGGCGCAACCGTAACCCGCGAAGGCGAAGGTATCCTTGTGAAATTTGATTCAGGCATCCTGTTCGATACCAACTCATCAGATTTAAAACCTGCTGCCCGTACAAACCTGGCTAACCTGGCTACTTCTTTACAAAACAACCCGCAAACAAATATCCTTATTGTGGGCCATACCGATAATACCGGTACAGATGAGTATAACCAAAACCTGTCTGTAAAAAGGGCCGAATCGGTAAAAGCATATATTTCTGCCAATAATGTAGCTAACTCACGTTTAAGCACAAGCGGTAAAGGCGAAAGCGAGCCAATTGCAGATAACAACACTGTTGAAGGCCGTAGCCAAAACCGCAGGGTTGAAATTGTGATTGTGGCTAATGATGCCATGAAAAACCAAGCTAAACAAGCCACTAATTAATACTAAGATCAATAGTTAATTAAGAAAGCCCTTGCCGTACATAGCAAGGGCTTTTCTATTTATACATCGCCGCTACCGCTACCGCAAGCGTCCCGCTTGTGGGTTTAGGGGTTTGATCAGGCTGAATTTTACAGCAACGCGTTTACCGGGCATACGGCCACAAGCGAAATGCTTGCCGGTAGCATAAGAGTCCCCTGTGACGACCTCTTAAATGTTAAGTATGTCATGGTGAGCTTGTCGAACCATTCGCCGACATTGCAACCCGTTTAGGTCTTCGACAGGCTCAGACTTACACCTTATGTATGGCATCCCATTTTCTCTTTGCTATCATTTACGCATTGCATTTGCAACTACCATCGGTTGCAGCGACTTAAAGTAATGGCTCAGATCGGCAGGCAATACCCCATTTACCACGCTATTGCTGTGGCAGGTAAAGCACGATTTGCTGGATGTTTGGAAATAGGTTTCCATGGTGCTGTTAGCCAAAACATTGGTCCCCACTGCCGACCCTGGTTTAGAGTTTTCGGCGCTGTAGCTTTTGCCGTTGGGTGCTGCACCCTTTTCTGTCCAGGTAGCGCCTATCAGCAGGTAGTTTGCCCGCACATCCCCCGGTGAAAGCAGTGTCGCAATGGTTTTATTGATCGAGATCAGCTCGGTATTAGATACCGCCGCAGATTTAGACCTTGGGTTAGCTATCCCGAAAGCCCCCCAGGCAAAAACGCGTTGTGTGTTACTTGCGCTGATAGTTTGGCCAGTTTCGGCAGTGATGTAAGGCGTAGTGTTCTTGTTCGCATCGCGGTTACCCATATGCGGAACGTTTACAGCCGCGGCAGATGCATCGGTTGAAAAAACCCACCCGGTGCCGGTATCGGCAGGTTGCGTAGCTGTTTTACCATCTTTAGTAATATAGTCGTAAGCGGCATTTGGTGTGATGCCATTATGCTCATAAGTAGCCCAGATCATCTCCGGGTGGCCAGCTACACTGCCCACGATATGCATACCTACCATCGCCATGGCAACCGTTTTTTCACCCGTTGGCGTCCATTTGGTATTGCTGGTAGTATCGTAAACCGGGATGGTGGCTTTCACCTGGAAGTATTGGGCAGCATCAGGCAAAGTACTGGCTTCTACCCATGATGTTTTGATCTCCAACGCCAGTGCGTTAGAATCGGGCAGGGTGTGGCCGCTTTTACGTGCGTAGGCCGTAATACTGTCCCGTTCTGCGGCGGTTATCGGGAAGTGGTTCCCGTTTAGTACGCCATTTTTAACGCCGGTCATATAATAGGCATAAACGTCATTTACTGATGACAGGTAGTAAACCAGCGAGCCTTGTTTAGACATCAGCACGTGGCCGGTAGCCTGGCCCACTTCTGATTGGGTAAGCTTGCCTTTAGCATCCAGGAATACAAAATGATTCCCCACTTTAAAGCGCTGCACAAAATTATCTTTATCCGCATGGCGGATAAGCGCCTTTGGATTTGCTATTTCGTTATTTTTGCTGTCTTTAAAATGAAGTAATCCTTTAACGTCCTGTTGAACGCTGGCCACTGCCTGCAACCCGCTTTTCTCGCTCTTTACTAAGGCAGGGGTGTTTGCTTCAGGGCCGGCGTTTTCTATCTCCAGCAATCTCCCGGTGCTGTCTTCCATTACAGGCAAACCATTGGGGCCGGTTTTGTTGATGTTGTTAGTCATGTTTAAAATCCTTTTTGCATCATGCGGTTCCAGCTTACGCTCGTCATTGATCTTGGCCGAAACATCATAAAATAATGACGACTCCAGTACCGACCCTCCCTCTTTTACAGGCGAGGTAAGCCAAAGCAGCATATGTTCTGACCAATCATAAAAATCGCAGTTGCCATTTTTTACAGAAAAGTCCACGCTGTTTGCAGGCGTAACCAATCCGTTAACAGATACTTTACCATCGGCAAACCAACCGGCAAATTCCGAATCGGAAATGGCGCAAACGGGGCTTACATCATCGGGCAGCAGGTTTTTGGTTACAGATGATGCAGTGGCTTCTGTTTTTGGTGTGCTGCAGCGCCATAATACAATAACCAGCAGGCTAAGCAATGCGGTTATCAATACTTGTTTTTTCATTTTAATTGTGGTTTGGTTAAGGTTACTTGTTTCGGGCTTTCAAAAGCTTACAGCCTGCATTTCAGCAATACTATAAAACACTGATAGCCAGCACGTAAATATACCGAACACAACCAATAGGAGTACCCTAAAACCGTCTTATTAGACCGGGTAAAATCGTCTTTTCGTCTCTTCATGCAATTAGCCCCCTCCTCCGCTACCGCAAGCGTCCCGCTTTAGTCCTCGCAGGCTCTTCTGAAAGAGACCCTGCGCACGTATGCAAGGCACGCAGGGTCCACGATGTGAGACCCTGCGGCGACAAAGAATGTCCTATAGGTAATACTGCTTTTTTGTACCTTTGCCGCATGGCATCCATCAAACCATCTGTACCAAAGGGCACCCGCGATTTCTCTCCCGCCGAAATGGCAAAGCGTAACTTTATTTTCGATACCATTAAAGGCGTATTCAGGAAATACGGTTACCAGCAGATAGAGACCCCATCGATGGAAAACCTGAGCACCCTTACCGGTAAATATGGAGATGAGGGTGACAAGTTGATATTTAAGATTTTAAACAGTGGTGATTTTTTAGCCAAAGCTGATGAAAATGCGTTAGCCACCCGCAACTCAAATCAAGTCACCGCTTCCATCTCCGAAAAAGCCTTGCGCTATGACCTAACCGTGCCTTTCGCACGCTACGTTGTACAGCACCAAAACGAGATAACCTTTCCTTTTAAACGCTTCCAGGTGCAGCCGGTATGGCGCGCCGACAGGCCGCAGAAAGGCCGCTACCGCGAGTTTTACCAATGTGATGCTGATGTAGTTGGCTCGGCATCGTTACTGAACGAAGCGGAGTTTATCATGATCTATGACGAAGCCTTAAGCCTGCTTGGCTTAAAGGATTTCAGCATCAAAATAAACAATAGAAAAATACTATCGGGCATTGCACAAGTGATAGACAAAAACGATAGCATTATTGATATGACCGTAGCTATTGATAAGCTGGATAAAATAGGCTTTGATGGCGTTGTAAAAGAATTGCTTGAGCGTGGTTTTACGCAGGCAGATATCGATCATATCAAACCGATCATACTGCTGGAAGGCACCAATGATGAAAAACTGGCCAGTCTGCGTGCTGCTTTAAAAGATTCAACTATTGGCCTGCAGGGTTGCGATGAAATAGAAACCGTATTTAACTACGTGGCTGCCTGCAAACCATTAACTGCTAAGCTAGAGTTGGATATTACCCTTGCACGCGGCTTAAACTATTATACCGGCGCAATCTTCGAGGTAAAAACCAATGAGGTTGCTATGGGCAGCATTGGCGGCGGCGGCCGTTATGACGACCTTACCGGCATGTTCGGTTTAAAGGGCCTTACCGGCGCGGGCATCTCTTTCGGTGCCGACCGGATTTATGACGTACTGGAAGAGCTGAACCTGTTCCCGCAATCGGCAGAGCAAAGTACGCAGGTGCTTATTTGCTGCTTTGATGAACAGGGCGAAAAATATGGCCTGCCCCTGTTGCAAAACCTCCGTGCAAATAATATTAATGCCGAACTATACCCGGCAGGCGCTAAAATTAAAAAGCAGATGGAGTACGCCAATAACAAGCAGATCCCCTACACCGTTTTAATTGGCAGCGATGAAATGCAAAGCGGCCTGCTTACTTTCAAGAATATGGAAAGCGGCGAGCAGGAAAAACTATCAGCAGATGATATTTTGGACAGGCTTGCCAAATAGCATCAATTGCGGGAACACATAAACTGATGAGGCTATGATCTTCCATTTCAGAAACAAGTTTCCGCAACTCAACTCCTTTTGGGACAAGTACCTGCCATTTCAAAAACGACTGGATATCCCGGCAAAAACAATTCTGTTGGAAGAAGGCAAGGTTTCACAGAATTATATCTTCATTGAAAAAGGATGCGTAAGGGCATTCTTCAATAACAACGGCGACGATAAAACCGTACAGTTCTTCTTCGAAAACGAGGGGCTTACCTCCTTCGATAGTTTTACAAACAACGTCCCCAGCCTAATCACTATCGAAACGATTGAGCCATCTGTCGTTTACCTGCTTCCCAAAAAATACGCACTGCAATTAGTGGAAGAGTTAACCCGCGAACCGGAGTTTGTTCAACTGATGCTGCAGATGTTTGCGCAACGACAGATGCACTACATGAACGAATTTTTTTCCTTCATCCGTGATACACCCGAGCAACGCTACCAAAACATGCTAAACAATCGCCCGCATATCATCCAGCGGGTTCCGCAGCATTACATTGCCTCTTACCTGGGCGTAAGCACTGTACACCTTAGCCGTATTAAAAGTAAAATAGCCAAAGGCAACGCGCATTTCTAAACTTGATAACATATGTTATTGTGCCGGGCGCTACCCCTGCCCTACTTTTGTCGTAACAAATACAGACAAAGAAATGAAAGCAGCAGTAATGTATCAAAAAGGGGGATTACCCCAATATACCGATTTCCCCGAGCCAACCCCGCAGAACGATGATGAAGTTTTAGTTACCGTAAAAGCAGTAGCCATTAAACATTTTGATAAAGGCGTTGCTGCCGGCAGCCACTATTCAAGCGAAGCGCCAAAACAAAACGGCCGCGTAATTGGTGGCGATGGCGTTTGCCTCCTTGCCAACGGCACCCGTGTTTATGCCATTGGCGTAAGCGGCATGCTGGCCGAAAAGGCAACCATCCGTAAAGGCTATACCGTACCGGTACCCGATGGGCTTGACGATGCCACAGCAGCAGCTCTGCCAAATGGCATAATGGGTGCAGCAATGGGGCTTAAATTTAAAGCGGACATTCAACCCGGTGATGTGGTGCTGATAAACGGCGCTACCGGTTTTACGGGCCGCATTGCCGTACAGATAGCCAAATACTACGGTGCAAAAAAGATAATTGTAACCGGCAGGAACCAACAATCGCTGGATGATCTGTTATCGCTTGGGGCCGACGAAACCGTTTCGGTATTGCAGGATGACGGAAGCTTTAAGGCGCAGGTTACCGCAATACATAAAACTACCCCGATTGATATTATAATTGATTACCTGTGGGGCCATACCGCCGAAATGATCCTGGCCTGCATAAAAGGCGATGGCTCATTTACCAATAAAATAAGATACGTTTCCATTGGCAGCATGGGTGGTGATCTGATCCAGCTATCGGCAGCAAACCTTAGAAGTGTAGACCTGCAATTAACCGGATCGGGCCTGGGCGCATGGTCAAAGCAGCAGGTTGGGCAGCTTATTAGCGAAATACTGCCCGAAATGTTTCAACTGGCTGTACAAGGCAAGCTTAAAGCAGAAATCACCCGGGTTAAACTGGAAGATATAGCCGACCTATGGAACCTTGACGTACCCGGCGGGCAGCGCCTGGTGGTAACTGTTTAAATAAGCGGTTCCTGTGCCCGGATAGCAAACAATAACTTATAAATTTTTAGTCACGCTACCATTTACCTGAGCTACCACCCTATAAAGGGGGTACGATACCAAAAAAAGAGCCACCACAAATACAAAGCTCCTGGTATCGCTTATGGCAAAGCCAACAAACAATACTAAGCTAACCGTAAGCGCCAGGATGGTTAAATAAGGGTACCCCCACGCTTTATACGGCCGATGAAGGCCCGGCTCTTTTTTCCTCAGTATTAATAACGATGCGAACGAAAAAGAGGTGACAACGGTTAGCATTACTGCCGCAAGGGAGAAGATTTGCTCGAAAGTGTTATACAGGATAAAAACAAACGATAGTACATAACAAACCAGCATGGAAACGTATGGTGTGCCACCCTTGTTTAACAGCATGCCCTGCTTTATAAAAAAACCATCGCGGCTTAAGCCAAAAAGTATCCGCGAGGGTATCAGCATGTAAGCATTTAATATACTGATAACGGAAAAGATAGCTATTACATTGATGATAACAGAGCTCCAGCTGCCAAAAGCAACCGCGGCGGCAGCGGAAGCAGCCAAAGGCGATTTAGCAATTGAACTAAGCGGTAGCACGTATAAAATGGCACCGTTAATTAGCAGGTAAAGAACAATGATGGTAATAGCGCCAATAAAATAAGACCGGGCTATATTTTTACCGGGGTTTTCATCCTCCTCTGCAAAAAAGGATACTGCCATCCAACCGTCATAAGTACCTAAAATTAGCTGCATGGCCTTAAAAAAAGCAATGAGTAGTGCCCCGTTAAATACAGTAGTTTGCGTAACCGGTATGCCTGATGATTGCTGAGGCTTTGCCAAAAAACAACCGACAACCAAAACCAGAAGTAAAATAACTTTTAAAATACTTGTTATTTTTTGCGTGGCACTGCTCGTTTTTATACCGGGCAGGTTAAGCAGTGTAAATGCGGTTAAATAACCTATCGCAATATCTTTATCATAACCTTGTAGTTGCGGAAAAAGCAAAGAGGTGTATTCGCCTAAAACAATGCAGAAAAACGCGGGTGCGCTTACGTTCAATACAAAATCGAACCATCCGGCGGCAAAGCCAATATAGGTACCAAAAGCCCTTTTAATATAGTTAAATGCACCACCGGCTTTTGGCATCATAGCTGTTAGTTCGGCATATGAACTTGCACATAATAAAATATAAAGCCCTGTTAAAAGCCAGCAGCAAAGTATAAGCAGTTTATTGGGTAAAAGTGCGGCAATACTTCCCGGGGCACGCAAAATACCCGCACCGATGGTGCTGCCAACAACTATTGACACGCCAAACACAATGCCTAAAACCTTTTTTAATTTCACTTCGCTTTGTTTGCCGGGTTTAGCCATCTGGTTATCAATAATTTAATATTCAGGTTAAATAAACCTTAAAGGTTGTGCCTTTTCCTAACTGACTTTCAACCTCAATTTTACCGCCTAAGGCTTCTATCTGGTTTTTGGTAATAAAAAGGCCCATGCCTTTAGCATCGCGGTTACCGTTAAAGGTTTTGTACATACCAAACAGGTCACTGCCATGTTTTTGTAGGTCGATACCGATGCCGTTATCTGCCACGGTAAAACCCTCCCTGCCATCGGCATCTTTAAAATAACCCAGTGTTATTTGGGGCCGGGCAGCAACCGGGCGGTATTTGATAGCATTACTTATTAAATTAAAGATGATGCTCTCCAGGTAAGCAGGGCTGTGTACGAGAAAACAGTCCTGCGGGATAAGGTTCACGATATCTACATCCCAGGTTTTAATATCATTTGCCAGCAATGCTATGGCCCTATTAAAATAACTAAGCAAGTTAACCCGGGCTGTTTGGATATTGAGATTGGTTTGTATAGACACCACCTCGTTAAGGTTGGCAATAGTATCATTCAATTGTTCAGAAACCTTTGCCAGGTGGTTAGATAGCTCCTGTTTTTCCGTTTCGTTTGTAACAGGGTCGGTCAGCACATCCATCAGCATTTTAAAATTGCTGGCGTGGGTGCGCAGGTTGTGCGATACGATGTAGGCAAAGTTTAGCAAGCGGTTGTTTTGCCCGCTTATTACTTCCAGGGTTTCGCGCAGGCGCTGCTCCTGCTGTTTTTGTTCAGTAATATCTACGTGCGTGCCTATTATACGGGCAGGCTTGTTGTTTTCATCAAATTCAATAACTTTCCCTCTGTCCAGTATCCACTTATAGGTGCCATCTTTGCACAAAACACGGTGCTGATTTGAGTAAAGATCCGTCTCGCCGTTTATATAGGCGCGTACATCAGCCACATATTTATCCCGGTCATCGGGGTGTACCCGGGTTGTCCACTGCCCTGGTATATTACTAAACTCATCCTCTTCGAGGCCTATCATGCTCAGGCATTGCTTTGAGTGAAAAACGGTGTTGTTAACCAAATCCAGGTCCCAGATGCCCCCGCCTGATCCTTCCGATGCAAAGATCCATCTTCGTTCACTTTCTTTAAGGATGGTTTCGGCAAGTTTGCGCTCGGTAATATCTTTTATCTGCGATACAAAATACAGCGCTTCTTCGGCCATATCGCGTACAATACCTACATTTAGCAATGCCCAAATAGTGCTGCCATCTTTCTTCAGATACCTCTTTTCCATTTGGTACCCGCTCACCTCTTTGTTAAGTGTTTTTTGCAGCAGGGTAAGATCGGCCTCCAGATCGTCGGGGTGGGTTATCTCCTGGAAGGTTTTTGTTATCAGTTCATCGGCTGTATAGCCAAGCATATCGCATACGCTTTTGTTAACTTTTAAAAACCTTCCCTGTACCGATACCAGCACCATGCCGATGGGAGAATACTCAAATGCATTTCTGAATGTTTCTTCGCTTATTTTGAGCGTTTCTTCTGTAAGTTTTTTGTCGCTGATATCGATATGGCATCCTACCATTCGCACCGGCACGGCATTATCCCATTCAATTACACGGCCAGTAGTATTTATCCATATCACAGAGCCGTTTTTGTGGGTGTACCTTACATCAATGTTAAAAGGTTTTTTACCCTGGCTCTCGTAATGCTGTTTCAGGCAGGCGTCCATCCGGGGTCTGTCTTCAGGAACTATCAGGTTTGCCCAGGTTTCAGTAGTGTTTGGCAATTCGTCGTCCTGGTAACCAAATATATTTTTAAAAGTACTGCTGTAGATCACCCTGTCTTCCCGCAGATAACAATCCCAATACCCTGCAAGGGTTTCTTCAAGAATGATCTTATAAATATTCTCCATTAATCAGGGGTATTGGATAATGCTAACGGCAACCCAATATACGACAATTTGAGAAGATACAAGTTTGATTAATAGACTGTTCTAATATTACAATCCCTACTTTATTATTAACACCTACACAAAGTTAAGCCCGGCAAAATTCCTGTTCAACACCTGGCTATTATTTACGTTGAGCCATTTATCAAGCAGGGTGGCGTAAACATCCCTAAAATCTACCTCATACTTTAGGTCACCATTATCTAATTGGGCCAGGTTTGGTGCATTATTGTAGATACCTGCCTTTTTAAGCTTACCGCCAAATATCATTACGTTGTTTGCCGTACCGTGGTCAGTACCATTGCTGGCATTTTGCTCTACACGCCGGCCAAATTCAGAGAAGGTCATTACCAGGGTATCGTCAAGTTTACCAGCCTGTTTAAGATCTTTTACAAATGCGGCTACTGCATCGCCATAAATTTTAAGCTGGCGGCCTTGCTGGCTTTGCTGCTGTGTGTGAGTATCAAACCCACTTAACGACACATAATAAACCCTTGTTTTAAGCCCCGAATTAATAAACTTAGCAACGCTTTTTAGCTGTTTGGCAAATGCCGTTTGCGGATACTGCGCAGTAGTATTATATGTTTTTGAGGTTTGTTGTATATAATTGGCCGATGAATAGGTTTCTATCATGGTTTTGTACAGATACCCCAGGTTATCTTCATTTAAATGAGTGCTGTAGTGTTCATCAACCAGTTCTTTAAAAAAAGGCTCGCGGGTTGATTGGTATAACTTTGCTGGATTTTGTACGGCAATCCCCTTCATTTTAATCCCCTTCAAGGCAAGTGATAGGGTATCATCAACCTCAACTGCGGTGTATGGGTCTTTATTAACAGCGCAATTGGCATCCAGGTACCGGCCTATCCACCCGGTGGTTAAAAACTGGTTGGCCTCGCTGCCGGTTTGCCAAATATCCATCGAGCGGAAGTGCGACCTATCGGGATTAGGGTAACCTACAGAATTGATCACACTCATCCAGCCTTGGTCGTAAATCTCTTTTAGGGCAGCGAGGTTGGGGTTAAGGCCCTGCATATCATTAAGTGTAACTATATCCGGTTTTTTTATAGCGATGGTATTACGTTTTTGGTAATAAATATCATTACCATAGGGTATTATAGTGTTGAGCCCATCATTTCCACCCGATAGCTGGATGATCACCAGGTTTTTATACCCGGTCATATCGGCGGATGCCATAGCTTCAAGCGGCTTTAAAAATGAGGGTATTAAAAATGCGCCCGATGCCAGTGTTGTGCTTTTTAAAAAATCTCTTCTCTTCATCACTTTATCCAATTAACATAGTTGATACTCGGGTGTCGAAACCAGTTCAATAGCCATTGCCTTTGTATTGGTTGCTTTATTGATTATTTGCATTAAGTTATTACTTAGCGGTGTAGCCAACAATAAATGCGCAATTGCTGTTTTAGAAGTTCCAGGTGGTATAGCCGCCAAAAATTCATCCCAGTTTGGCTGGCTTTGCGCCGGCGTGTTCGCATCCTTACGGGCATTGATGTTAGGCATGGCAGCCAGTGCCGCCTCATCTTCCGGGTCGGTTTTACCGGCAAAATCAATTACACCATCATTCAAAACTGTTGATGGTATCTTTATCCTGTACATGAGCGATGAACTGTCTATCCAACTTTTACCGCCGGGCCAGCCGGCAACATTTGGCGGATTAAACAACACCTGCCCCAAAGTACGCTGAAACTGCAGCAACACATCGGGGTTTTTATAATCAACATAAAACTGCCTGTTAAGTCCCACAATAAAATCAACCGGCGATTTAATGAGGTTCCCTATATTCTTATCCTCATAAAACCAATCGGCGGTAAAAATCAGTTCCAATACGGGCGCTATTTCGTAATTTCCATTGTAAAACACATCAGCCATTGTGTTAACATGTGCGGCATCTGGTGTATCATTAACCAGGTACTTATATAGTTTGGTACAGATAAACCTTGCTGTTTCTTTTTTTTGCAGCAGGGCATCAATAATATCAGCACCTGTAAAATTCCCGGTTTTACCCATAAAGGTTTTTGGGCCGGCATCATGTAAAAAATTACGCTCAACAAATTCGCCGTTATTATTAAAGCCCCAACCGGTAAATGCCCTCGCCGATTCTTTGATATCCTGCTCGGTATAATTACCACGGCCAATGGTAAAAAGCTCCATTAGTTCGCGGGCAAAGTTCTCATTAGGGTGCCCCTTTTTATTCTGTTGATTATTTAAAAATTGCAGCATGGCCGGGGTTTGCGAAACCTGCAATAACATTGTGCGAAAATTACCAAAAGCGTGTTCCCTGTGTAAATTATTCAACTGCTGCGCATACCAGGGGTTTTGCGTACGGCAGGCAAAATGGTTATGCCAAAAAAGGGTCATCTTCTCCCTTAACTGGGCATTCCCTTTACTCATTTGAGTTACCCAGGCAATATTCAGATCTTGTTGTAACTGCCTTTGCTGTTGCAGAAACATTTTTTTGGTTAAAGCGTCGTCGGCATCTTTATAGGTGCTGTTTGTTGCCACTACTTTAAGCGGTACAACTTCATCAGATGCTTTAAAAAGCCGGTTGGTGGTTTGTTTTACAGTAAGGTGGTGCACTTGTTGCAGGTCTGCAAAGCGTAGCCCAAAACCTGCCCTTGCATATAAATGCGCTAGTTTCTTTTTGCTGTCCATTATGGTAGTTAAGACAATCTAATCAGAAGGTGGTTTAACTCCCGTTTCACTTTTTTTAATTTACTATTAAAAGTATTCCTGCAAGTGTTATCTTCGTACAACCTAACCTTATACGTTACATGTACAGAACTATTACCTTCCTGCTATTATGCCTTGGTGTAACATTCGCCTGCGCGCAAACTAAACCCTCCACACAGCCCTTTGGCACAGTTGACATTGCCGACCTTGAATCAAAAAACTGCGATTTTGAAAAAGATGCTAACGCTGAAGTGCTTTTTGACGTCAGCAATGTATATTTCGATGGAAACTACCATATTGTAACAGAGATACATAAACGCATTAAAATATTTAATGATAATGGCAAAAGTTACGCAAACGTACGCATAGAATATTTTACCGGCGATCGTTTAGAGTATCTGTCACGCATACAGGCCGAAACTATTAACCTGAACAATGGTAAGCCTGAAATAATTAAGGTTGATAAAAAACAGATATTTACCGAATTCGTAGATAAATATCGTTCGGCTATGGTTATATCTTTCCCAAATGTTAAGCCCGGTTCAATAATCGAGTACAAGTATACCCTAACGAGCAATAGCATTGGCGATTTTCCCGATTGGTATTTTCAAACCAGCATACCAACCCGTTATAGTCAGTTAACAACCAGTATCCCTGATATTTTTTATTACAAAAACCTGGAAGATATTCGCCAGCCATATGCGGTAAAGAAAACCAACAACGATGGGTCATATACAAGGGCGCTAACAAATGTACCATCAATCCCGGATGAGCCCTTTATGAGCTCGCTTAGGGATAACTGCCAGCGCATTTTGTTCCAATTAATGACGATAAGACAGGCCGGCCAACCGCTTCAAATGTATTCAGATTCGTGGACCAAAGTGGGCGAAACACTAATGGAGTCGGATTATTTTGGAGGCCAGCTAAACCATAAAATTGCTGGCGAAGAAGCGTTAATTACCAAAGCTAAAAGCTTAAATACAGATGACGCAAAAATAGCTTACCTGTTTAATGAGGTTAAAAACAGTATGCGCTGGAACGAGCAATACAACAAATACTCTGATGACGGCACTGCAAAAGCATGGGATAAAAAGGTTGGCAACTCGGGCGAGATCAATATGATACTTTATCATCTGCTCAAAAAATCGGGGGTAAGTGTTTATCCAATGATAACAAGTACGCGTAAAAATGGCCGTGTAAACCCATCGTATCCCAATTCTTACCAGTTTAACAGTACAGTAGCATTTGTACCCGTAGATAGCACCCGCTTTTATATACTTGATGCTACAAACAAGTACAATATTTATAACCAGATACCCGCTAATGTTTTAAACTCGTTTGGCTTTTATATGGCCAAAGACCGTAGCACATACGATGTTCTTTTTTTACAGAATACAAAACCTGTAAGGCAGGTTGTACAAATAAATGCCGAGATTAAAGCCGATGGTAAAATGATTGGCTCGGCTGCGGTGAGCAACTTTGGTTATAACAGGGTAGATGTAATAACCCGGTATAAAAAAGATGGCGAGAAAAAATTTATCGACTACCTGCGTAATGATGATAATAACCTTAAAATATCCTCAATAAAGTTCCAGGACATGGATATAGATACCCTGGCATTAACACATAAGGTTGAATTTGAACTTGATCTTACCGGCTCTGACGGTAACTATATCTATTTTAGCCCCAATATATTAAGTTCGGCAAAAAATAATCCTTTTTTAAGCGAGAACCGTTCTACCGACATAGATTTTGGATACCTAAGCAACTATTCTATCAATTGCGTTTATAAACTGCCGGCAGGTTATAAACTTGATGTATTACCAAAAAGCATCAGCATGACCACGCCCGACAAATCTATTGTTTTTAAGCGTATTGCTGTTGAGCAGGATGGGTCCGTAGCACTTCGCTTTTACATCGACCAAAAAAAATCCATCTATTTTAAAGAAAACTACGCCGAAATCCACGAATTCTTTAAACGTATGTATGAGATGCTTAATGAGCAAATTGTACTAAAAAAATCATAAGAGTATGACTTCTTTATATAAAAAAGGCACGCTATTTACTGCAGCCATTATCTTGTTTTTGGGGAGCAGTTTACATGCCCAGGATAAAAATATCTCAAAAGATCTATACATAGCAGCAGGTATCCCCGACTCTTTAAAGGAGGATGCAAACTCTGTTGTGCGATATAAAATGAAGGATATTACTGTGGATGGGCCGGGTAATATGTCCGTAAAAGAGCACTCGGTTGTTACCATTTTAAATGAAAAGGGGAATGATGAAGCCGAGGTTGTTTTAGGGTATAGTAAAAAATATAATTCGATAGGTTCATTTGAGATGCGTGTTTATAATGCTGCCGGCTATCTGATAAAAAAGTATCATAAAAGCGATATGTATGACCGTTCGGCCGTATCAAGCGGTTCTATTGTATCCGATGAGCGCCTGGTGGTTTTACAACATGCCATTGCTACATACCCCTCAACTATCGAAATTATTTATGAAACAAATTATAAAAGCTCCATAAATATCGATTCCTGGTACATACAACACCCCGAGCAATCCATACAAAATTCTTACTGCAGCATAACCATAAACAGTGATGCCGGGTTTAGATACAATAATAAAAACACAACCATTAAGCCTCAAAAAACAACCAATAATAAAACAGATAATTACTTGTGGCATGCCGCTAACCTTAAGGCTATTAAAATTGAACCCGGTGCAACATCATGGCGTGTATTCCCACGGATATATTTTGCTAAAAATAAATTTGAGTTTTATGGTTTAGACGGCGATTTTAGCTCGTGGCAAACTTTTGGCAAATGGCTTCAGGGCTTAAATGCCGATGTTTGTACCCTATCGCCACAGCGGGTTGAGGAAATACGAAAGATGACCGCGGGCTTTAAAACCGACAAAGAAAAAGCAAAGTTTTTGTACGAATACATGCAGCAAAGCATGCGCTATGTTAGCGTACAATTAGGCATTGGGGGCATGAAACCCTTTACAGCCACGTTTGTTGACCAGAAAAAATACGGCGATTGCAAAGCACTGTCAAACTACATGTATGCTTTATTAAAAGCTGTAAATATCCCGGCAAATTATGCTGTAATAAATGCAGGCGCCAACGCCGAGCCTGCCGAACAGGGCTTTGCACGTAACTCTTTTAACCATGCTATACTCTGTATCCCCCTAAAAGGCGATACTACCTGGCTTGAGTGTACAAGCAATACCAACTCTTTTGGCAAACTTGGCCCGTTTACCGAAAACAGGATGGCCCTGCTAATTACCGAAGATGGCGGCAAACTGGTTAATACGCCCAAAAGTATTGCCCAGGATAATCAGTTAAACAGTGAAGTACATGTTATTTTAAATGAAGATGGTGGTGCTAAAGCTACCGTAAAAATAGCCAGCACCGGCGAATACCGGAACGATTATATTAACCTGGCATCGTTAAAAATGGATGAGCAGAAAGAATACCTGATCCGGATGCTTAACATAAAACAGCCTACTGTATTAGAGTTTAAACCTACTACAGATAAAGATGGGGTTAAAGAAGTTAGCCTTGATATTGAATATGATAAGTTTTGCGATGTAAGCGCAGGCAACAAACTGTTTTACCGCCCGCGGGTGTTTGATCTTTGGGGAACCACCCTTGCTGCTTCGGATAAGCGCACGACTGATTATTATTTTAACCAGCCAATGATAAAAAGCTGCGTTACCACTATTGACCTGCCTACCGGTTTCGAGGTAGAAACCCTGCCGGTTAATCAAAACTTAAATTTTACGTATGGCAGCTATGATGTTAAATACGTTTATAATGCAGCAAAAAACCAGGTAATAAGCACTACCAAATTTAGCTTAACCAACCATGTGATACCCGCTGCCAAATACAACGAAACGCAACAATACATGGATAACATTGCCAAAGCGCAAAATAAAAAGCTGGTGATACGCAAGAAGGCTTAATTTTGCCTCCATGATCTTCAGGCTTGATGACCGTTTACTGTTCCCCGATCCCTCTTTTGCCGAAGAGGACGGGCTGCTGGCAGTAGGCGGTGATCTTTCAACAGAGCGCTTGCTGATGGCTTACGCAAATGGCATTTTCCCATGGTATAGTGATGATGACCCTATTTTGTGGTATTCACCACACGAACGGTTTGTGCTATACACCGCCGAACTGAAAGTATCAAAATCAATGAGGCAGGTTTTGCGGTCGGGTAAATTCACGGTTACCACCAATACATGTTTTGATGACGTTGTTGCCGCATGCTCGTCTGTAATACGCCAGGGGCAGGACGGCACCTGGATAACCGATGACATGAAGGCTGCTTATGCCAGCCTGCACCAGGAGGGTTACGCTCATTCTGTTGAGGTTTGGCTTGATGGCAAACTGGTTGGCGGCCTTTATGGCGTACACGCCGGCGATGTATTTTGCGGCGAAAGTATGTTTAGCCTGGTTAGCAATGCATCAAAAACCGCGCTGATATGTCTTTGCAATACCGGTAGGTATAAGCTGATAGATTGCCAGGTTTATACCGAACACCTGGAAAGTATGGGTGCACGCATGATACCCCGCGAAGAATATATCGGCATACTGCATAAAACCGTTGCCTAAACATTAGTTTTGTAAACAGATGGAGCAGGCAAATCACAAAGAGCGTATTATTTTAGGCATTGACCCCGGTACGGCGGTTATGGGCTACGGCCTTGTGCTGGAGAAGGGGCCAAAAATTGAACTGATAAGCCTGGGTGTGGTTAAGATGGATAAGATTGACGACCACATGCTGAAACTGCAGCGTATTTTTGAAAAAACCGTTGCCCTTATTGATAATTACAAACCCGACTGCCTGGCCATTGAAGCCCCGTTTTACGGCAAAAACATACAGGTTATGCTAAAGCTTGGGCGCGCGCAGGGCGTTTGTATGGCAGCTGCCCTATCGCGTAATGTAGCTATAACCGAGTACGCACCCCGCAAAATAAAACAATCCATCACAGGTAATGGCAGCGCTACCAAAGAGCAGGTATCGGCCATGCTGCAAACCCTTTTAAAGTTTACCGAAACACCCGATTTTTTTGACGCTACCGACGGGCTGGCTGTAGCCGTATGCCATTCGTTTCAAAAGATACAGGTATCGCGCGGGGGCAAAGTAACCAGTAAAAAAAGCCACTCGGGCTGGGAGGCTTTTGTAAAAGACAATGCCACCAGGGTAAGTATCAGTTCTAAAAAGTAACGCTGTTACAACAGCAGTTTACGCACATCGTCCCAGGTATCTACACGCACATCCCACTCCACATCATGGTTATGGCTGGCAGTAAATAGCACGCCCTGCCCTATAAAACGTTTAAAATGCTTCACGTTATCATCAATCAGGTAATCGGCATTAATAATGCTTTTATCGCCGCAAAAAACAATGTTTGTCCAGGATATGTATGGGAAGTGTTTGCCCAGCCAGTCCAGTTTAGGTAAAAGCGAGTTCGGGAATTCCATAGCAGCCGTAGTGATAAAGATCTCGTACTTTTCATATAGGTCTTTAATTACCTCCTGGCAGCCGGGCATAACAGGCAGGTCTTTAAAAAAATCATCATGATACACGTATTCCTTTATCAGGTACTTGTGATCGTCTTGCAGCAAGTCTGAAAATCTTTTCGAATGGAGTTGTTCGTGGGTAAATTCAATGCCGTGATCGCGTGTATACCATTCCGCAAAGCGGAAGTTGGCATCGGCAATCACTTCATCCATATCAATAGCTATTCTCTTCATAATGTGTCATTAGTACACAAATATAAAGCCTTTAAACCAGTAAGTTATTTATAATTATTCTAAATAATTTGGATAACAAGTCATTACAATGTACTTTTGGCCATTATTTATAATTAGTCTTAATAAGAATGAAGATAACGAATACCTATTTCCTGTCCAAATCATCTTTTCTTTTTTTCATATTCCTTATTACATCATGCATAGCGTTGGCTCAGCAAAATGCCATGGTTAAGGGTACCATAAAAACATCCGACGGTGAGCCCGCCCAGGCAGTATCTGTAGGAGTGAAAAATACCGCCATAGGTACCATGACCAATGTTAACGGTAATTTTCAGTTTAAAGTAAAACCCGGCACATATATTATCCATGTATCTGCAATAGGTTTAGCAAGCGAAGAAAAATCAGGAACCGTTGCTGCGGGCAGCACAACTATTGTTGATTTTACCTTAAGGGAAAACGCCAGCCAGTTAAAAGAAGTTATTATTTCAGATAATAAGCGCAAATTTAAAATTGACAACCCCTCGCCAACCCTGCGTTTAAACGAACCATTATTACAGATCCCGCAAAACATTCAGGTGGTAAGCAGCGATCAGTTACAGGAGCAGCAGATCTTTAACATGCTTGAAGGCGTATCGCGCAATGTAAGCGGCTTAACCATGCAGGAGCATTGGGGCAACTATGCCCGTGTTAACGGCCGTGGCGACAGGTTGGCTCCTTTCCGTAATGGGATGAACATTGAAGCCACATGGGGGCCGCTAACAGAAGATATGTCGTTTGTTGACCGTATAGAGTTTGTAAAAGGCCCGGCCGGCTTTATGCTGGCAAACGGTAATCCATCTGGTTTTTACAACGTGGTTACCAAAAAGCCTACAGGTGTAACCAGCCAGGCTTTCAGCTTTACAGCTGGCAGTTTTAACAACTACCGCGCTACTGCCGATTTTGACGGTAAGCTTACCAGCAATGGCAAACTACAGTACCGCCTAAACCTGATGGGCCAGATGTCGGAATCATGGCGCCCTTACGATTTTACAAACCGTGTTGCCATAGCACCTGTATTGCGTTATAAATTTGATGATAAAAATACCTTAACTGCCGAATACACCTACCAGTTTCAGCGCATGAATGCTTTTGGCTCTGCCTACCTTTTCTCTACAGATGGTTATGCAAGCTTGCCCCGTAATTTTACCAATGCGCCATCTAATTCACCGGCAACCAACATTAAGGACCATAGCGCATTTTTAACTTACGAACATAAATTCAGTGATAAATGGAAAGTAACTGCACAGGGCGCTTACTTTAACTATGCACAAAACGGTTACAGCTACTGGATAAACAGCATTGCTGACAATGGCGATATTGACCGTAATATTGGCTTATGGGATGCTATAAACAAAAATAAGTTTGCCCAGGCGTTTGTAAACGGCGAAATAAAAACCGGCGCTGTTAACCACCGTATTTTAGGCGGTATAGATATCGGCGATAAATATTACCTGCCCGATTATATCCAATCGGGCTCGCTTGACCCGGATCCGGCTAACCCGTTTAACATTCACAACCCTAACAATGGCCCTGTTACCTTACCTGTATTTGACACACAAGCCCCACTTAGCGAGCGTGGTAAAGACTGGTATAGTACAGAAAAATATCAATCTGTTTACGTGCAGGATGAGTTAGGCTTTTTTACTGATAAACTACGCCTAACCCTTGGCGCCCGTTTCACACATGCTACCACATTTGATGCCAGCGCCAATGAAGGATTTAAAAACACCGATGACAAAAAGATAACACCGCGAATTGGAATAAGCTATTCTATTGACCCGGCAACCAGCGTTTACGGTGTTTATGACCAGGCCTTTTTACCACAGAATGGAAACATAGCCGGCGGCGGCAAGGTAAAACCAATTACAGGTAATAATTATGAATTAGGTGTAAAACGCGATTGGTTTGACGGTAAATGGAGCACCTCATTATCTGCTTACAGGATACTTAAAAACAACCAGCTGGTTGGGGTTCCGGGCAACACAAACGAGGTTGTACAATTAGGCCAAACAAAAACACAGGGTATTGAGTTTGACGCCCGCGGCGAGATCATTACCGGCTTAAGCTTAATGGTTAACTATGCTTATACCGACTCTAAAATAGCTAAAGATGCCGACCCTGCAAACGTAGGCAACCCGGTACCCGGCTTTGCCAAACACGTAACCAACGCCTGGCTTACCTACCGCATACAACGCGGCGCGTTAAAGGGGTTAGGCTTTTCAAGCGGTTACCAATGGCAAATAGACCGCTTACCCTGGAGCCTTGGCACCGGCACTTCTGATCTGCCAAACTACTTCCGTTTAGACGCGGGCGCATCCTACCAGATCAAGAGAATGAGTTTTGCCGTAAACGTAAACAACGTTTTAAACACTTACCTCTACTCGGGCGGGCATGAAGATTACACTCATGCAGCATACGGCACGCCAAATGCAAAAACCGTTTACAGCTGGCAGGCAGAAGCGCCGGCAACCATCCGTTTAAGCGTTGGCTATAAATTTTAACATCCCCTAACTCAACACATATAATGAAGACATCAGTCCCTAATTTATTTAAACTATCAGCGGCAATTATAGTGCTGCTCACCCTGCTTAACCCCGCAAACTTGTTTGCACAAAACAGGGGCACCATACAAGGTAAAGTGGTAACTGCCAAAAATGAGCCGGCCGGCAACGTTTCTATAGGCTTAAGCGGCACACGTATTGGCACCAGCACTTTAGATAATGGCGACTTTGCTTTTAAAGCCCCTGCCGGCAGCTATACTATCATTATATCATACGTTGGCGTACAAACCGTTGAAGTACCTGTTACGGTAACAGCAAACCAGGTAACTGTTGTACCTACCATTACCATTAATGCCAACCTATCGCAGTTAACGGAGGTTAATGTAATTGCAAACCGATCTAACCGTTTTGCGCGTAAGATGAGTACCGACGTAGGTAAAATCCCGTTGGATAACCTGGAGAATGCACAAAGCTACACCACCATTAGCAGCGAACTTATTAAAGAGCAGCAGATTTTTAATGTGGAAGACGCACTTAAAAATGCGCCCGGCATTCAAAAAATGTGGGATGCAACAGGTCGCGCAGGCGATGGAGGCGGTTACTTTACCTTACGTGGTTTTGTTACCCAAACCCGCTTACGTAACGGTATAGCTGGTTTAGTTACCAGCGGTATTGATGCTGTCAACATAGATAAAATTGAAGTAATAAAAGGCCCTTCTGCTACATTATTTGGCAGCACTTTAACCTCATTTGGTGGCTTAGTTAACCGGGTAACCAAAAAACCTTATGATTCATTCGGGTTAGAAGTTGGCCACACCGTGGGTAGTTATGACCTTAACCGCACAACAATTGATTTAAATACCCCACTTGGTTCAAACGTTGCCTTTCGTTTAAACTCAGCCTATAATTACGAAGGTAGCTTTCAAAACTATGGCCAAAGCCGCACTTTTGCACTTGCACCAAGTTTGGCTATTAAAGCTAATGATAAACTATCGTTCTTATTAGAAAGTGAAATATTTGTTGGCCGCAACGCGGCTAAGCCTTTCTTCTTCTTCTATGATTCGCCGCTGGCATTAGGTGCAAGCAAGGTTAGCGATTTGAACATCAATTACAAAAACGCTTATGTAAATGATGACATCAAATCATTTAGCCGCAGCGCTAACTACTTTGCTACTGTTAACTACAAGTTCTCAGATAAGCTTACATCGCAAACGGTATTCTCTTCGTCAAACAGTTATTCTAACGGTGCAAGCCCTTATTTTTACCTCATAACAGACGAAACTGCCATTAATCTTACAAAAGATCCCATTACAGGCATAAGCCCTTTGCCAAACCCTCCCGGCCAGGCCAACTATATTTTCCGTAATGACCAATCTACCTACCATAGCAAGCTTAACGCTATAGAGATCCAGGAGAACATCAACGGCGACTTTAACATCGGTACTACACGCCATCGCTTTGTTGTAGGTTTAGATTTTCAACATCAAAACTCTAACCAGGTATACTACGGCGGCTCTTACGGTATAGCACCTATAAACAGTCCTACTTATGATTACGGTTCGTTTAACAAGCTATTGGTTGATGCCAACGTTTATAACCCCGCTGCCGCATACCCTTACATTTACAAAACCAATACTTACAGTGCTTACGCGTCTGACGTGGTAAACATCACCGACAGGTTGATCGCATCAGTAGGTTTACGTGTAGACCGTTACGAGAATAAAGGCAACTATAATCTTAAAGATTCATTAACAGCTGCGCCGTTTAACCAAACCGCATTTTCTCCGAAATTCGGATTGATTTTCCAGCCAATAAAAAATGTGCTCTCTTTATTTGCAAACTACCAGAATGGTTTCCAAAACCCGTCTCCTTACACAGATGCCAGCGGCCAAACCGTTTCACCTAAAATCCAAAATGCCAACCAAATTGAAGGTGGCGTTAAAATGGCACTATTTAATGGCAGGTTAAATGGAACATTAAGCTATTATCGCATTAATCTTACCAACGTATTACGCACGCTGCCGGGTTCTGGTGGCGGTCAGCCTATACAAGTACAGGATGGTACGCAAAACAGCAAAGGTTTCGAGGCCGAAATAATTGCCAACCCTATTGCATCTGTAAACATTGTTGCTGGTTTCTCTTACAACGATTCAAAGTTCACAAAATCAGATGCTGACGTACAGGGCCTTCGTCCAAATACAGCAGGCTCGCCATATCTGGCTAATTTTTATGCAAGCTACCGTTTACCGGTAACCGCTTTTAAAGGTTTAGGTATTGGCTTTGGTGGTAATTATGCCAGCGCAAACAAAGTTATCAATAGTGTAAGCCAGGGTAGTTTTGAGTTACCTTCATACACTGTGTTAAACAGCAACCTGTTTTATGACAAAGCTAAATACCGTTTCGGATTAAGCGTTAACAACCTGGCCAATAAAGAGTATTATACCGGTTACACAACCATCAACCCGCAAAGGTTGCGCCAGTTTGTGTTAAGCGCATCATATAAATTGTAAGTATATGACCCCATTTAAAAAAGTATTACTTTTTTGCCACCGCTGGCTCGGATTTATCTCCGGGCTTGTGGTGTTTATAGTGAGTATCACCGGCTGTATCTTTTGCTTTCAGGACGAGATACAGGATGCGATGTACGATTATCGTACCGTACAAAACACCGGTAAGCCATACGTGCAACCCTCACAACTGATAAACGAGGTTAAAAAAGCTTACCCCAGGGCAAGCCCCGATTTTATTTATTACTACGGCACCGAAAGGCCGGCCGGTGTTCTGGCCAATTTAGGTAAAGATGGTTATGAATATGTTTTTTTAAACCCTTATACCGGCAAGATCACTTACCACGAAAAGCCGCAGACCAACTTTTTTATCATAGTAGAATACATTCACTTATACCTGCTGCTGCCACCGGCCATCGGGCATTGGATAGTGGGTGTATCGGTTATCATTTTTATGGTGATCATGATCACAGGGCTCATCCTTTGGTGGCCCAAACGCAAAACCGACCGCAAACGCAGTTTCACCATTAAATGGGGCGGCAGGTGGCGCAGGGTTAATTATGATTTGCATAACGTGCTTGGTTTTTATGCTACCTCCATTGCCCTGATATTGTCTATAACCGGCCTTGCCATAGCATTTGAACCGGTAAGCAAAGCCATTTATAATACCGCAAACATTGGCAGGAACATTAAATACGAGGATGAAGTAACCGAGCCTAAGTCTGATTCGCTTAAAAAAGCCGGGGTTGCCGATAAACCGGTGGTTGACATTGCCTTTGCATACGCCAGGCAGCAATCGCCAAAGGCCGAAATGTTTTTGATTCATAATGACCCGGCTTTGTCGGGTGCTATTGGTGTAGGTGCTTATCCCAAATCGATGCATTACGCTAGTGCGAGTGGTTACGAGTTTGACAAATACAACGGCAAACTGCTTAAAACATACGCGTATGATAAAAAGAGCCCGGGCCTGAAGCTAAACGAGATGAACTACGATATCCACGTGGGGCAAATATTTGGCTTAACCACCAAGATCATCGCGTTTTTAGCCAGCTTGATCTGCGCAAGCTTACCCATAACCGGGTTTATCATCTGGCTGGGCAAACGCAAAAAATCAAAAACGAAAGGCAAGAAGGTACGTGATGCGGTACATCATAAAACGCACAGGCGTACAGTGCAGGCTTCCTGATTTTTTAACCACAGAGAGCACAAAGGCCACAGAGAGTTATTCTTTGTGGCCTTTTGTCCTTTATATAAACATGTCATTCCCGATGCGGCCATTTTTCTCTGCGTGTCATTGCGAGGTACGAAGCAATCTTCGATAGAAAATTCGGTGACAAGCAAGTCGAAGATTGCCACGTCGCTACGCTTCTCGCAATGACGCGTGGTTTTCGTCTCTTACTGGTCTAAATTGAGTAGTGGCGGTACTTTGCCAATGTCAAAAATTCAAAGCATTGACTATAAGACACTTGCAAAACCCCGTTGCGTTCACGGCAGTGAACGTGAACACATCTTAGCACATATCCGCCGTTTTGGTTTTAAACTGCAAACCGCTAACTGCCTACTTATACGCTATCTCCACATCATCCGTCAATGCATGTCCGGTGCAGGTCAAGATCCAGCCTTTGGCGATATCCTCATCGGTTAATACTTCATTTTTAGCCATTTCTACCTTGCCGGTTTTACAGAAAGCCACACAGGCCGAACAAATGCCGCTACGGCAACTGTAAGGCAATTGAATGTTATTCTGCAAGGCCGCTTGTAATATTGATTGGTTCTCACCGGCGGCGATATCATGCAACTCGTTGTTAAAATTGATGCGGATATTTTGGGGTGGATAATTGGTTTGGCTGCCGGTTACAGGTATGGTTTCCAGTACGAAGTTTTCTTTATGGATCTGTTGCGCTTCGATACCCATGTAAAGCAGCGTAAGCCTGATCATGCGCATATACACAAAGGGGCCGCACAAGTAAAACTCGGCTTTCTCTTTGGCGAACGATAGTTGCTCGTTCACCAGTTGCTCTACTTTGATATTGGTTAACCGGTTAGCATCACTGCTTAGCAAATGGGTAATATTAAACCTCTCGGGGTAGCTTGCCAATAATTCATTCAGTTCGTTATTGAACAATATTGTTTCGGGGTTCTGACTGCTGTATATCAAATGCAGCTTGCTTTCGCCCGGCCGGTTAAGGATGTATTTGAGCTGCGAAAAAACCGGCGTAATGCCGCTTCCGGCTGCAAAAAACAGGATATCTTTTGGTGATGCATACTCCTTCACCACAAACACTCCTGCCGGTTCAACTGCATTCAATATGTCGCCTACATTAACTTTGGTAAGCAGGAACCTCGAGATTTCGCCGTTGCTGATCCGTTTTACCGTAATAGCCATCCGCTCATCATCAGGCGACGAACTTAACGAGTAGGAACGCCTTATCTCCTGGTTATGATGGTTAAATACCAGCGTAATAAATTGCCCCGCTTTGTAGGGCACCATACTGCCAACCGCCCTAACCAGGTAAAAAGTAGCCGTATCCGGCGATTCCCATTTTATTCCGTCAACCCGTAATTGAAGCATACGCAAATCTACTCCTTTGCCATTCTTTTTCTTAATACACTGTTCTTTTTACCGTAGGTAAAATAGATGGCTAAACCAATGGCTAACCATATGATCAGCCTCAACCATGTATCGCCGGGTAAAAATGTCATCATGGCAAAACAGGTCAATATCCCTAATATCGGTACTACAGGCACAAATGGTGTTTTAAAAGGCCGGTGTACATCGGGTTGTTGTTTACGTAAAATTAGTACCCCCGCGCATACCATAACAAAGGCAAGCAAAGTGCCGATGCTGGTCATCTCGCCCACTACACGTATAGGCACAAATGCCGCGAAAACAGAGATGAACACGCAAAGCAGGATGTTAGATTTCCATGGCGTACGGAATTTTCTGTGCACTTCGGAAAATACTTTGGGCAATAAACCATCTTTCGACATAGAGAAGAATACCCGCGATTGCCCCAGCAGATCCACCAATATAACCGAGGTGTACCCTATTAATATAGCCAGTACAATAGCTTTGCTCAACCACTGGTAATGCGTTTTTTCAATAGCGATGGCAACCGGTGCGCCTGAGCCGATGAACTCTTTATAATTGGCCATACCTGTCATCACATGTGCGAAGATCACAAACAAGATGGTACATACCACCAGCGAACCGATAATGCCAATAGGCATGTTGCGCTGCGGGTTCTTGGCCTCCTGCGCGGCGGTTGATACGGCATCAAAGCCTATAAATACAAAAAACACCAGCCCGGCGCCGCGTAATATACCCGACCAGCCATAATCGCCCCACACGCCTGTATTTTGTGGGATGTAAGGGTGATAGTTTGCCGGGTTAATGAACGACCAGCCCACCGCGATAAATACCAGCACCACACCAACTTTTAAACTTACTATGATAGCGTTGATAAGCGCTGAGCCTTTTGTGCCCCTTATAATGATACTGGTAACCAGCACAACTATTAAAGCCGCAGGCAGGTTAATAATACCGCGCACCGCATCGCCATTGGCCGCTTTCGAGGTTTCAAACGGCGACAGGATAAGCTGTGGCGGCAGGTACAGATCAAACCAGGAAAGAAACTTGGTGAGGTATTGCGACCAACTGATGGCCACCGTAGCGGCGCCCACTGCATATTCCAGCATTAGGTCCCAGCCTATTATCCAGGCAAAAAGTTCGCCCATAGTAGCGTATGAGTAGGTGTAGGCGCTGCCAGCAACAGGTATCATGGCCGAAAACTCAGCGTAACACAGCGCGGCAAATGTACAGCCTAAAGCGGCTATTAAAAATGATATAGTTACTGCCGGGCCCGAATGCTGGCCTGCGGCTATACCGGTTAATGAGAATAAGCCGGCGCCTATAATAATGCCTATACCAATAAGGATAAGGTTAACCGGGCCAAGCGAACGTTTTAACGAGTGCTCCCCTTCTTCTTCCGATTCCCGAAGCAACAGCTCGATAGGTTTTTTGATCATATTACAATTAAGCCTACAAAATTAGTAGATTATTTTTGAAAGCCTAATTAATAACTCTCTTGGCTAAAAACGTGAGTATTTTATGACTATGAGATAGTTAGCCGATCGCTCGGCTCCCGCCGAGTGATTGCAAAAAAGAGCGGTTGCTTAGCTTGTCGGGGTGAGTCAATCACCGATTAAATTGTTATCACGATCTTCCCAAACTGCCTGGCAGCCCCCATCTTGTCGAAAGCCTTTTTAGCATCTGCCAGCGGGAAAACCTCATCAACTACCGGCACAATTTTATGCTGATTAACAAAGGCAAGCATGGCCTTAAAATCATCCTGCGTGCCCATGGTGGTGCCTAATATTTGCAGTTGCTTCCAAAAGATGGGCCGTGCATTCAGCTCGGGGATATTACCTGCTGTGCCGCCAAAAAACACAATGCGGCCGCCCGGGTTACAAATATCCGGGATCTTATTAAAATCGGGGCCAAGGGCGCTATCTACCACAATATCAAACCCACCTCCGCTAAAGTGCTTCAGCTCCTGTGCCCAATCCTGCGCTTTGTAGTTTACACCAGCGCATGCGCCAAGCTGTTTAGCCCGGTCAATCTTTTCGCCCGTGCCCGATGTTACAAAAACCTGCGCACCTGCTGCTACGGCAAATTGCAAAGTGAACGATCCTGTACCCGCGCCAACGCCAACCACCAAAACCTTATCGCCTTTTTTAATATGCGCTTTGGTAAACAATGCGCGGTATGCGGTAAGGCCGGCCAAAGGCAATGCCGCTGCCTGCTCCCAGTTTAAATGCGGTGGTTTTGGGTACAGGTACTCCGCTTTTACCAGTACATATTCGGCCATGGTGCCATCATCCGGCAGGCCCAGTATTTTAAATTCTTTTGATTGAAACTCCGGGTGCTCGCCCCAGTTATGCGAGGGGTTAATGATCACCTCTTTATTAAGCCAGTCGCCCGCGCCTTCGCCTGCTTCGGCTACAACGCCTGCGCCATCGGCACCTAATATGGTGGGGTATTTAATACCGGCATATTTACCTTGTGTTATCCACCAGTCGCGGCGGTTTAGGGCTGCGGCTTTTATTTGCACCAATACTTCGCCCACGCCGGGTGTAGGTTTGGCAACATCTTTTACAACCAAAGGATTATCTGCGGATTCAAGGACGATGGCTTTCATAGGCAATGTTTTAATCACCGCGTCATTTCGAGCGATAGCGACGTAGCAATGACGTGGTGGTATTTGTAAAAATAAAAAAAGCGGCAGATAATCATCTGCCGCTTTTAAAATATATAATGCCTGCTTAAATTAAGCGATAGCTTTTGTATATAATTCAGAAACGTGGTTCCAGTTGATCACATTCCAGATAGCTGTTAAATATGCCGGGCGCAGGTTCTGGTACTTTAAGTAGTACGCGTGTTCCCACACATCAATACCTAAAATTGGGGTACCTTTTACTTCAGCAATATCCATTAATGGGTTATCCTGGTTAGGGGTTGATGTAATCGCCAGTTTTTTATCGGCAGTAACAATAAGCCAGGCCCAGCCAGAACCAAAGCGGGTTGCACCTGCTTCGTTAACCTTTGTTTTAAAATCGGCAACAGAACCAAAAGTGCTTTTGATGGCATCGGCCAGTGCGCCTGTAGGCTCGCCGCCACCGCTTGGCGAAAGCAAAGTCCAGAATAAAGAGTGGTTATAGTGGCCACCACCGTTGTTGCGTACAGCAGCGGGGAATTTAGAAATATTTTTGATGATGTCTTCAATTTTACCATCAGCCTCTGGTTTACCTTCTAAAGCTTTGTTAAGGTTGGTAACATAAGCCTGGTGGTGCTTACCATGGTGAATTTCCATGGTAGCTTTATCAATGTGTGGTTCCAGAGCATCGGTAGCGTAAGATAACGCCGGTAGTGTAAATGCCATAATATTTAATATTTAAGGTTAAACTGTTTCGTGTGATGTAGCAAATATAAGGGTTGAAGCAGGTAATTGTTCTATATGAATGTCAAGTTTTTGTTAAGAGGGATGGTGATCTATAAACAATCAGCTATTTGCGCTTCCCCTTAAAAAAATCCTTCACCAACTGCGAACACTCATTCTCGTGGATGCCGCCGGTTACCAGCGTTTTGGGATGGGTAATAGTTTGGTTAAGCCTGCCGAAACCGCGCTGGGCATCATAAGCCCCAAAAACGATGCGCCCTATCTGGAACCAGTAGCTGGCACCCGCGCACATTACACAGGGCTCCATAGTTACATACAGCGTACACTCGGGCAGGTATTTGCCCCCCATAGAATTGGCTGCCGCGGTAAGTGCCTGCATCTCGGCATGTGCCGATACATCGTTCAACCGTTCGGTAAGGTTATGGCCACGGCCAATGATCTGCCCTTTGCAAACCACTACAGCACCAATGGGGATTTCATCCTCCTTAAGGGCCTGGCGGGCTTCTTTAAGTGCCTCGTTCATAAAAAACTCATCGGGAGAGATGGCGGGCTGCTCATCGCCAAAATTTATATACCGCATCAGGTTTTATTATCAAATACTTTATTCATGTGTTTTTCGGTACCGGTTATCAGCAATACGGCCATCGCTATAGATGATACAACCAATAGTGCCGCGTGGAGGCCCATCCGTGCATCTTCTTTCATGTTGGCCAGGTCTAAGCATGCCACAAAAACAAAACCGGCTATTATCATAATCAACCCAAGCTTTATCATGTACCTGGCTGAAAAGCTGTTAGCCTCATCCCATGTTTGCTGGTTTTTCATGGCCGACGGCATGCGATAACCATACAAACTATTGATATGCTTAGGCGGAAAACGCTTTTGGATAAAGCCCATTATTAAAAAGATGAGGCCTATTAGCTGTGGGCCTATCAGCCAATGCTCTAAATGCATATCATATCAGTTTACTGCCGTTGGGTACGGGTTTATCAATCGAGGTAAGCACAATATCGCCGTTCTCGTCGGCAAGGCCGGTTACCAAAAACTCCGACATAAAGGTAGCTATCTGCTTTTTAGGGAAGTTAACCACACCCAGTATCTGCTTACCCGGCAACTCTTCTTTTGTATAATGCTTAGTGATCTGCGCACTGCTTTGTTTAATACCCAGCGGCCCAAAATCAACCTTTAACTTGTACGCAGGTTTACGTGCCTCGGGGAAATCTGCAACCTCCAGTATTGTACCGGCGCGCAGCTCAACTTTTTCAAAATCATTCCAACTAATGGTTTCCATAGAGGCAAAGGTATTTAAAAAAGTTTGTCATGCTGAACGATAATGAAGCATCTAATCGGCGATATGCCTGATGTACATTAGATTCTTCACTATCGTTCAGGATGACAACCGGGTTCGCATTAGGGATTGTAGCGGATACCGGCCCTGCGCCTAAGGCCTGTGCAGTATGAGCGTAAAGCCCGGGCCGCAGGCAATGCCCAGGCTTACCCCCTTAACTTCTTTACCGTTTCTGTTAAATGTGCCAAATGGTGGTTACCATGCCAGGCGTATAAGGCCAGGTTCTTTTTCAACGGCGTAACACTGCCCGACTCCGGGTGAACGAACGTGCGGTTCCACTGGTCTTCGCTAAAGCTTTCAAAAAGGGCTACCATATGCTGGTGGATACCATCAAGCATTTTCAGGGATGGCTCAACGGGCAGGCGGTAATCGGGCTGTATGGCCCAGCCGGCCTCATCATAAGGCTTTATGGTTGGGTTATCTTCGGTAATGGCCAGTTTAAAGCGGCAAAGTGAGTTCATGTGGCTATCGGCAACGTGGTGCACTACCTGGCGCAGGGTCCAGCCGCCGGTGCGGTATTGGGTGTCCAGTTGCTCATATGTTAAACCTATAATGGCCTCGCGGATACGGCCCGGCAGGGTAGCAATTTCGTGGATCCAACGGCGCATATCATCCTCTGTGTATGATACCGGCTGTACGAATTTCCCTATCGGGTAGCGCATTTGTTCGTCTGTCATGGGGTTAAAAATGTTAAATTTTATTATTCCGTAAGGAATTGGGCTAAATTAGCGTTTTACTGTTATTTTGGTTTACCGATGTATAAAAATTTACTGCTGATATGCCTTTTGCTTAAATGTACCGCAGGCTTTGCCGAAACCATCCGCACCGATGTTTTGGTGGTGGGCGGCGGCGCAGGCGGGGTGGCAGCGGCCATGCAAAGCGCCCGCAGTAAAATAAAAACCCTATTGGTTGAGCAGGGCCCCTGGCTGGGTGGCAGCAGTACCAGCGGCGGTATGTGCGTTGTCTCCGAAAACCGTAACATGGCATCGGGCATCTATGCCGAGTTCAGGAACCACATCCGCGAGTTTTACAAGCCCCGTTTAGGATACGATACAACCCGCAACGCTCCTTTGATATTTGAACCGGCCACCGGTGCATCCATCCTCAAAAAAATAACCGATACCGTTAAAAACCTAACCGTAAAGCTTAATACGCCATTTTCAGCCATCAAAAAAGATGGTACGGACTGGGTGGTAACCGTAACGGATAATGGCAAACCCCTCATCATCAAGGCCAAAATAGTAGTTGACGCTACCGAAATGGGCGATGTAGCTGCCGGGGCCGGCGTGCTGCTAACCTCGGGGTTTGATAGCAGGCAGGATACCAAAGAAGCCCTTGCCCCCGATAACGCCACCAACCAGATCCAGGACATCAGCTACCTGGCCATCCTGAAAGATTTTGGCAAGGCTGCCGACCGCACCATCCCCCAACCTGAAGGTTACAACACCGCGCAATACGCTTGCTTAAAAGCTGCCGACGTAAAAAAACTGCTGGCTGCCGCCGTATTACCTAATGATAAATACCTTATTAACTGGGAAAATTGCGGTAACCAATATTCCATTACTGCCGACGACCTGAAACCCGAGAACCGCGAGGCCACTTTCCGCAAAGCAAGGCTGCGCACGCTGGGTCTCATTTATTACCTGCAAACCGCACTGGGTTACAAAAACCTTGGCTTTGCTGACGATTTTAAAACCACCGACCATCTACCGTACCTCCCCTACATCCGCGAGAACCGCCGCGCGGCAGGCATGGTACGCATGGTGCTTGATGATATTTATACGCCTTACCATCGCCAGAGCAAATTGTACCGCACCAGTATTGGCGTTGCCGATGCTTTGCCCGGGCAACATTACAGCGTGGCTGGTGTGCCGCATATTATTTACCCACCTTTTCCGGCATTTAGCGTGCCGCTGGGAGCTGTGGTAGTAAAGGACCAGGAAAACCTGCTGGTATTAGAAAAAGGCCTTTCGGTTACGCATTTGGTGAATGGCGCCGTTACCAATCCCGCCGTGCAAATGACCATTGGGCAAGGCGCCGGGGCCACTGCCGCCTTCTGCATATTTTTTAAGCGCAGCACCAAACAACTGGATGTGCGTACCATACAGGGCGAGATACTGGACCATAAAGGTAGCCTGATGCCATTTGCCGATATCCCCCAAACCGACCGCGACTTCCGCGCGATACAGCAGGTAGCCGCAACGGGGATGATACAGGGCATTCAAAAACCCTACGAACAAAGCACGCAGGTACTGTTTATGCCCGATAGCGCCATCCGCACCGGCGAAGTGCAACCCCTGCTTACAGAGTTATATTCGCGTGCCTTTATATGGTTCAATAAAGAAAAACCGGGCGAGGTGTTTACCCTTGGCAACCTGCTCAGCTACATCAGCGAAATGACCCTGCGCGACCCGGCCGAGTTGCAGGAAGCCATCCGGAAAACCTGGAAAAGTTACTACCATTTCAACACCCCGTTTAACCTTAAACGCCCGGCCACCCGCCGCGAGTTTGCCGTACTGGCCAACCGCTTTTTTAACCCCTTTGCCCGCACGGTTGATATTACGGGTAAGCTGGTGGATTAGTTATTAAGGTGCGATGTGTTTGGTGCGAAGAGCGATGTATGCATGTTCAGCCCTTGTGTCTTCGTGCCCTGCAATTACGGAGTGGAGTGGTCTACTGTTAGTCGAGCATAAACCATTCGTACCCACCAATTTTCCGGTATTCTTTAGGAACAGCTGATATTACCTTTCGCTTTTTTGGATCGTATTCGTCACCGTAGTGATGAACGATGTAAAACTTCTTTCTTGTAGCATCTGTGGGGTAAATGTATTCGACGGTATCTACATTTAAACCGTTCCATTTGTATTTATATAATGGGACTTCACCAGGATGGCCATAATCGACACCCCGTATCACTTTTTCCTTCGGAAAGAAATCCGGGTTAATAAACTCGTACTTTTTCGAAAACATGCCGCTTGCGGCCGTATACAGGTAAACGCCGTAAACATTTCTTGCGCAGCAACCCGATTCCGGGTACCAATTAAGTAAAAAATCTTTGTGTCCGTCACCGTTAACATCGGCGACGGAATCAACTACAAATGTCAAATCGGGTATTACTTCTTTAATTACACTAATAAATTTAGAATTGTCAAGCAGATAAACATTTTCATTAAATTCATACTTATTAACCCTGTTTTGTACTATTAAATGTTTTTTATCTTTTGAAAATATATTACCAAAAGTTAATGTAGTGAATAAGGTAGTATCATCCCATATTTTTAAATCTACGTCGGAATAAGAAGAGTGAAGGTGATTGTAGGCATAGCGCAAAATCTTGGCTAAGGCAGAATCTTGTTTCAGGCTGTCTGTCAGATGCTCTTTTCTGAATTGCCTCTCCGTTTCTGCCCTTTTTTTACTGAGGGAATCAGCGCGGGAAAGCAGCTTTTTAGCAACGGTTCTTTTCTCCGGCTGATGACAACCGAACAAAACAACTATCATCAGCAGGAAAAAATATCTCATGGTATTAATGTGCTTCCAGCCAGTTTAAGCCGGTGCCTATCTCTACCATAATTGGCACTTCGGTTTTAATGGCGGTTTTCATTTTATCGAGGATGATGGGCTTCACAATTTCTATCTCGTGGTTGGGTACATCAAAAACCAACTCATCATGCACCTGCATGGTCATGCGGGCATCCAGCTTAAGGGCTTTAAACTCGCGGTGAATGTTGATCATGGCTATCTTGATCATATCCGCAGCCGAACCTTGTATGGGTGCGTTAATAGCATTTCGCTCGGCAAAGCCGCGTACGGTTTGGTTGGCGCTGTTGATATCGCGCAGGTAACGGCGGCGGCCCATCAGTGTGGTTACGTAACCGTTCTCGCGGGCAAAGTTCATGGTGTCGGCCATGTATTGTTTAATGCCGGGATACTGGGCAAAATAGTTTTCGATGATCTCGGCAGCCTCTTTACGAGGGATACCTAAATTCTGTGACAAGCCAAATGCCGACTGCCCGTAAATGATCCCAAAGTTTACCGCTTTGGCGTTGCGGCGCTGAGTGCTGTCCACATCCTCAATACTTATACCATAAACTTTAGCGGCCGTAGCGGTATGGATATCGATATTATCAATAAAGGCCTGGCGCATGTTTGGGTCTTTACTGATCTCGGCAATAATGCGCAGCTCTATCTGCGAATAATCGGCAGATACGATGCTGTGGTTCTCATCGCGCGGGATGAAGGCCTTCCTTACCTCGCGGCCACGCTCGGTACGGATAGGGATATTTTGCAGGTTGGGGTTATTGGAGCTAAGCCTGCCCGTAGCAGCAACCGCCTGGTTATAGCTGGTATGCACCCGGCCTGTTTTGGGGTTCACCATGGTTGGCAAGGCATCTACATAGGTAGATTTTAGCTTTTGCAGCTGGCGGAAATCCAGTATATCCCGCACAATATCGCTTTTGGCGGCAAGGGCTAAAAGTACATCCTCGCCAGTTTGGTACTGGCCGGTTTTGGTTTTTTTAGCTTTCGGGTCGAGCATTAGTTTCTCAAACAGCACCTCACCCAGTTGCTTTGGCGATGCTACGTTGAACCTCACACCTGCTTTCTCAAACACGGTTTTCTCCAACGCAGCAATATCCGTTTCTAATAATTTGGAGAACTCTTTTAATGTTTCGTGGTCTATCTTTACACCTTCGTGCTCAATATCGGCCAGTACATAAATCAGCGGGTTCTCAATTTTATGTAACAGGTCTTCTGCCTCTACTTCTTTAATTTTTGGTTCAAAAACGGTACGCAGCTGCAGGGTAATATCAGCATCTTCGGCAGCGTATTCTTTTATTTTTTCTATCTCCACATCGCGCATGTTACCCTGGTTTTTACCTTTGGGGCCAATCAGCTCGGTAATGGAAACAGGTTTATACTGCAGGTAATTTTCTGACAGGATATCCATACCGTGGCGGGTATCCGGGTCTATCACGTAATGTGCCATCATGGTATCAAACAGGTCGCCCTTCATTTCAACTCCGTACCATTTCAGCATCAGGATATCAAACTTCAGGTTCTGGCCAGTTTTGCCAATGTTGGCATCCTCAAATACCGGTTTAAATTCGGAAACTATTTTAATGATCTCAGCTTCCTCAACCGGCACAGGTACGTACCACGCCTGGTTATGCTTCACCGCGAATGATAACCCTACCAGCTCGCACTGGTTGGCATCGGTTCCGGTGGTTTCAGTATCAAAACAGAAATGTTTTTGCTGTTTCAGTATATTGATAAGTTCGGCGCGTTTCTCGATAGTATCGGCCAGGATGTATTCGTGCTCAATGGTGTTGATATTCTTGATCTCTACCGGCGTTGGCGCTTCGTAAATATCCTGCACATCAACTTGCAGGGTAGTACGGCCATCAGCAACCGGGTTACCAAACAGGTCGGTTTGTACGGATACTGCGCGGGTTTCGGTGATGCTAAAATCATCGCCAAACACACGGCGGCCAAGGGTACGGAACTCCAGTTCGGCAAACAGCGGCTCCAGCAGGTCTTTGCTTGGGGCGCACATTTCCAGCCCGGCTTCGTCCAGTTCAACCGGCGAGTTCAGGTTAATGGTAGCCAACTTTTTCGACATCAAACCCTGCTCGGCAAAATTCTCCACGTTCTCGCGCAGTTTGCCTTTCAGCTCGTGGCTATGGGCTATAATTTCTTCAACCGAGCCATATTGTTTAATTAATGTTTTGGCGGTTTTCTCGCCAACACCCGGAATGCCGGGGATGCCATCTACCGCATCGCCCCAAAGGCCAAGGATATCTATCACCTGATCGGGGCGTTCTATCTCCCATTTCTCCAGCACTTCTTTAACACCCAGTATTTCCATTTCATTACCCATGCGGGCCGGTTTGTAAATGCGGATATTCTCGGAAACCAGCTGCGCAAAATCCTTATCGGGTGTCATACAGTAAACCTGGTAACCTTTCTGCTCGGCCTTTTTGGCAAGGGTGCCTATAATATCATCGGCCTCGTAACCGTCTGATGTGATGAGCGGGATGTTAAAGCCTAAAACCACCTTAAATATATAGGGAAGGGCTTTACTCAGATCTTCGGGCATAGCCTCGCGGTGTGCCTTGTACTTTTCATATTCGGTGTGGCGCTCTGTTGGGGCATCGGTATCAAAAACCACGGCCATGTGGGTGGGTTTCTCTTTACGTAAAACCTCCAGCAGGGTATTGGTAAAACCCATAACCGCCGAAGTATTCAGTCCCGACGAGGTAAAACGCGGGTTTTTACTCAAAGCAAAATGCGCCCGGTATATCAGGGCCATACCATCCAATAGAAAAAGCTTCTTCATAATTACATGTTGATTGCACCGATGTTGGGGATTACACCGATTTTTCAAAAATACAATTTCACGATGTTAATATCGAACACAGAATTTCGAATATTGAATGATGAAATACTTCGGCGTTCTAAATTTAGCGTTCTGGATTCGATATTATTTCATCTAAAACTACACTCCGGCACATGGTCATTCACCATGCCGGTGGCCTGCATGTGGGCGTAGCAAATAGTAGTACCAAAAAACTTAAAACCGCGTTTTTTCATGTCCTTGCTTATCGCGTCAGATTCGGGCGTGCTTACGTGCGGGCCGGTGTAGGTGGTAATGGGTTTGCCACCGGGCATAAAGCTGTACAGGTAATTATTAAACGAGCCGAACTCCTTTTGCACGTCGATAAATAGCTTTGCATTATTAATGGCCGAGTTGATCTTTAAACGATTGCGGATGATGCCCGCATCGTTCAGCAAACGTTCTTTGTCTTTCTCATCAAACTTCGCCACCTTCTGCACATCGAAACCGGCAAAAGCCTCGCGGTAATTATCACGCCTACGCAAAATGGTTATCCAGCTTAGCCCCGCCTGTGCCGATTCCAGCGTCAGGAACTCAAACAGCACCTTATCATCGTGCGTGGTTTTGCCCCATTCCTTATCGTGGTATTCCATGTAAAGCGGGTCGGTTCCGCACCAGCGGCAGCGGGTTAATTCAGTTGGCAGTTTTGGGTTGGTAGTTGACATAGGTTAAATTTAATAATAAAGCGCCATTGCGAGGAGCGAAGCAATCTTCGATAGAAAAGTCGGCGATATGCATGTCGAAGATTGCCATGCTACGCTCAATGACATGCGGGAATTGGGTAACGTGCGGGAAGTTGGCATTTGCGAACTGAAAACTCCTAACTGCCAACTGCATTCAATTCATCCCAATACTCCACCGCCCGGCGGTAATGCGGGATAACGATAGAACCGCCTACCAGGTTGGCTATCATAAATACCTCGTTCATTTCATCGTGCTTTACACCGGCTTCGTGGCATTTGCCCAGGTGGTATTTGATGCAGTCGTCGCAGCGCAAAACCATCGAGGCTACCAGGCCCAGCATTTCCTTTGTTTTTACATCAAGCGCGCCATCGGCATAGGTAGTGGTATCCAGCGCGAAAAAGCGTTTGATATTGGTGTTGGCGGTTTCCATTATCCTGTCGTTCATTTTGGTACGATAGGCTTCAAATTCGTTTATTAATTGTCCCATGGGGGTATGTAATTTGTGGTTTACTGCGTTAGTGAATTAGTGATTAAAGGTATAAATGTTTATTTTCATGCAGCCCGATTTATCATAAATTTACCGCACAATTAAAAACCCCTATGGAAAGCTTATCCCCCAATATTTTTGTAAACGACATCAAAGCTACCGTATCTTTTTACAGGATACTGGGCTTTGAAATAACCATGAGCGTACCCGAAACCGGCGATGACCTGGTTTGGGCGATGATGACCAACGGCAAGGTTACCGTAATGTTCCAAACGTTTGAGAGCCTGGCGCATGACCTGCCCGAAATAGGCCGTACCAACCGCGGATCGCTGCTGCTATACATCAACATGGCTAATATCCAAAGCTTTTTTGAGGAGATAAAAGATAAGGTTACCGTGCTTAAAGGCCTGGAGAAGACTTTTTACGGCGCTACTGAATTTTCTATACTGGATAATAACAACTACGTTTTAACTTTTGCCGAACACGAATGATCACCTTTAAGCGTGCAGACCACTTTCATGTTTGCGTACCGCCGGAAAAGCTGGAGGAAGCAAAAGGCTTTTATACAAAAGTACTCGGGCTGGAACTGATTGACCGGCCCGATCACCTCTTTTCATCCGCAGGTTACTGGTTAAACATTGGCGATATGCAACTGCATATTGGTGTTGAACCAGCGTTACCCCGCAGCATCCGCCACACTGCCATGGAAGTTACCGATATTGACGCCGCCCGCAAACACCTGGAAGATAGCGGCGTGGAGATAGTGGAAGAACCCGCCATACCCGGCCGCCGCCGTTTTGCCTTTATAGACCCATTTGGTAACCGGATGGAGTTGCTGCAAATTATGTGAGCATTATAAAATTATTGGCCTGGTTTCTGCATATGTAGTAGAAATTTAAACTGCATGAAACTTATCTCGCCAAAGCTGCACGGCATTATTGATTATATCCTGATCATATTCCTTTACGCATCACCCACCTTTTTTGCGATGCAAACTGATGTAGCTACGTATGTTTACCTGCTGGCCACAGCGCAATTAATACTTACCGTTATTACCGATTACAGCTCTGGCATGTTCAGGATGGTATCTTTAAAGGTACACCGACTGATAGAGTTAGTAATAAGTTTGGGGATGATAGCTGCTGCGTTCACGCTGTTTCAATACGATGAACGCACCAAGCCATACTTTGCAGGCTTGGGGATATTTTGGCTTATTGTGGTGGTTTTTACTGATTATAGTAAAAAGCGGGATGGCGTTAGAGCGCCAATTCTATAGCCGGGTCCCAAAAGATCTCTTTAAAATTTTGTACCTGGTTATCTACCACTTCAATACCTTCACTTTGCAGCATCTGCTCCATGGTATCACCACCAAAGTGGATTTTGCCTGTTAATAAGCCCTGTTTGTTTAACACGCGGTGTGCCGGCACAGGCGGGTTAGCGGTACCACAGGCCATCATGGCATAACCTACAATGCGCGACGATTGCTTTGAGCCCAGGTAAGCCGCAATAGCCCCATATGATGTTACCCTGCCCCTGGGGATCTGCCTCACCACATCATAAACATTATCGAAAAAGTTATAGTCGGGCATGGCGGGGTTAAAATGAGAACTTAAGGTAGTTAATGTTTTTATTATGCTGAAGGTATTTTTTCTCGTAATAGGTTTTGATGGATAACACCTCGTTGGCATGCTCCGAATGGTAAAGGTCTTCGGTTTTTACAAAAAGTTGCAAGCCAAGCTCGGATATCTTTTCGGCAGTATAGGCGTGCAGTCCGTCGTTATCTGTTTTCAGGTTCATGTAGCCGCCGGGTTTTAATACAATGCGGTACATATCTAAAAAACGGGACGAGGTAAGGCGTTTCTTTTCGCGGCTTAACTGTGGCTGCGGGTCGGGGAAGGTTATCCAGATCTCGTCAACCTCGCCGGGGGCAAAGTAATCAATCAGGTTCTCTATCTGCATACGCAAAAAGGCCACGTTGTTTACGCCTTCTTCTAACGCGGTTTTGGCACCGCGCCAAATACGATTACCCTTATAATCTATCCCGATGAAGTTTTTACCGGGGAACATTTGTGCAAGGTTAACCGTGTATTCGCCTTTACCGCAGGCAAGTTCCAGCACAACCGGGTTATTGTTTTTAAAAAAACCTGCAGCCCAGTTGCCTTTAAACGGTTTACCGGCATCTAACTGTAAAACGTTACTAAATGTTTCTATCTCGGCAAAACGCCTTATCTTATCTTTTCCCATAAAAATGCAAAAATAAGTATTTGTCAGATATATTAACCACAGAGGGCACAAAGGAAAAAACACAAAGTACACAGAGCTTAATTATAGGAAGTAATTAACTTTTATATACTCTCTGTGCTTCAAGGTGAAAATCTCCGTGCCCTCTGTGGTTAATATCAAACAAAAAAGGGATAAACCTTGTAAGTCTATCCCTTCTCCTTTAAAACCGTGTTTCGCAACAGGGCTTTAAGCTTTTTAATATGGCTGATATGCCGGCACGTCGTCTTTTTCAAGCACAATGCCGGTTTCTTTATCTTGCTTATCTTTCTTTTTAAACAGGTTATTAAATATGCCTTTCGCCTTGCCCCAAACACCACTAACATTGTCTTCGCTGATGTAATGCGATGCCTTTTGCGACAGGATGCCCACCAGTGTTTTTACAAGGAAGTTTGAATGCTTAAACAATGTTTTATTTAATGCTAATGGCAATGCAAACCTTGATACCAGGCCTAAAAGGTCCTGATTAAAAAAGCCCGAGCCTTTTATACCATCAACCGTGGGCGATTTTGGGAATATCGAAAGTACTGTTGAAAAAATAGCCGAAGGCCCGCTAAAGCGTGCTTTTAAAGCAATGGCCTGCTCGGTTTCTAAATTCTTTAACCGGCCAATTTCGCCTTGCAGCTCAAATATATTTCTGATAGGTGTTTCCATGTGTTATTTAAAAAACTTTCTGATCATTGCGTTAATAATAGGCCTTTCAAAACTACGTTTGGCAAACGCTATTATCATGGCAATAAGTGCATATAATACAGTAACACACGCAAAGCCCTGCCAGTTTGAGTGCAAAACCTCACCCAGGAACAATGCCAATGTGAAACTTGCGAATAAAAAGGTTATCACCAGCACCACTATCATTGCCAAATCGGTTATAACATCGGCTATAATAGATGTGCTGCGCTCAATAACCTCATATTTTAAAAGCTTAAGGCGTGTTTCAGCATACTCTTTTAGCTGGTCGATTATTGGGCGTATTGGTTCTTCTTTTTTTTCGGGTTCCATAGTTTATAGTTAGTTGCGGGTAAATTAATGTACACCCGTAACGGTAAGTTATGCGTGTTCCAGGTCGTCCTGATATTCTTCTTCGGCGCCCCTTACTTTAGTTTTTATATTATCAACTACTTTGTCTTTTAAGCCAACCAGTTTGTCAATTTCGGCAGCGGCGGTTTCTTTAATAGAGTCGCCTAGGTTGCTCAATGATTCTGATAGCTTGTCGCGTGTTTCGGTTCCTTTTTCTGGTGCAAATAAGATGCCTAATGCCGCTCCTGCCGCTAATCCTGCCAGCAGCGCGACAACCACTTTTGTGTTATCGTTCATATAGTATTAATTTTTAAGTTGAATATTTGTTTTTATAATTATTAAATAAATTTATTTCTTGTGTGTTTATTGCGTTTCGGGGCCGGTTCGTATGCGCTCCAGCCTGTCGGCTGCCATGCGGTTGGTTTCGTATATCTCCAATAATAGCAAAAAATATGACAGCAACACAGGCCCAAAAACCAGGCCAAGAATACCAAACAACGGCAAACCAATAAATACCCCTATAACGGTTATAATAGGGTGGGTATTGCCAATACGGCGGTTTATGATCATACGCAACACATTATCAACATTGCCTATAAATAATATGCCGTATAATAATAATATTACGCCCTGCACCTTTTCGCCATTGGCATAAAGCAGTATACTGGCGGGTATGCAAAGGGTTGGCGCGCCAACAACAGGCAAAAACGATATAAAGGCACCTATAACCCCCCAAAAGATAGGGTCGGGAATGTGGAAGATCCAAAAGCCGTTGGCCAGCAAAGCGCCCTGTACTAAAGCTATTATACCCTGCCCCAATACATTTGAGTAAGTAGAGTTTCGCAATTCCTCCGCGAATTTTAAGGCGTGCTGCTCGCGGAAGGGGGCATATTTAAGCAGGCCTATCTCAAACTCGCGCATCTGCACAAACATAAAGTACAGCAAAAAATACATCACCAGCAGGGTAAGTATAATATTGGCAGCGCTGCCCAGTATAGACGGAAACAGATCTGCAGCGTAGGCCCCTAATTTTTGCAGGGTGTTTTCGGCAAAGTGTGGCTGGTTAAGGTTGGCGGCGGTAAAGGCGTCAATCTTTTGCGTCCATTTGTCAATATTAAGTTCCTCGCGGTTGATGCTTGATATTTTGCCTATCACCATAATACTAAGCGACAGGAACGGGATAACTATAACAATAAGCGAAATAAGAATAATGATGACAGCCGAAAGCGCTTTGTTGAACCTGCGCCGCTCTACCATGTACAAATAAAACGGGCGGAAGATGGTGAACAGCACAATAGCGCCCAATATGGAACTGAACAGCTCGCTTAATGCGTACAGTAAAAAACAGCCAAGCACAACTATGCTTACCAGTATAATATTATTGCGCTGCTTATAGTTAAAAATGGACATGGTTACCCCTTGGAGAGCTAAATTGTGATACTAATATATAACAAAAAAGCGCCGATAAGTTTTGGCGCTTTTGTATAAAATTTATTCAAAACCATCCAGCAGCTTGTCTATCTTTTTGGCCGACTGCGCCATGCTGTCAAAGTATAAACTCAGGTCCTTACCCTCGTCGTCAACCTCGTACTTAAGGCCTTCTAAAGCCAGCTGTATATTTGATAGCTGGTTGCGGATATCGTGCTTCAGCATATCAAAATCCTGGCCGCTTACCGGGTTGTTTGCATCGTCGCCTGCCATAATTATTTCAGGTTGATAGCCTTCATTTTATTGTAAAGCGTTTTACGGTCGATGTTCAGGATCTCGGCAGCTTTGGTTTTGTTAAAGTTTACCTCGCGCAATACTTTTAATATGGTTTCGTGCTCGGCGCCAAGGGCCGCGTTCTTCAGATCGTGCTTGGGTTCTTTAACCTCGTTTGAAGCGGATGGCGTTGCCTGTTCAAAAGACGAGGATACCTTAAAGTTGGAGATCTCCAGCGGAAGCGTTTTCATCGAGATCTCGTTACCTTCGCTTAGTAAAGTAGCGCGGCGTACCACATTCTTCAACTCGCGGATGTTACCCTGCCAGCGGTAGTTCATAAAGCATTCCACTACCTCGGGGGCAAAGGTGGTTACGTTACGGTCAAGCTCGTGGTTGGCAATTTTCAGGAAATGCTCTGCCAGCATCATAATATCGTTGCCACGCTCGCGCAGGGGCGGCATGTAAATGCTAAATTCGTTAAAGCGGTGATAAAGGTCCTCACGGAAACGGCCTTTGGTGATGCCATCCTGCAGGTTCTCGTTAGTGGCAATGATGATGCGCACATCCAGGTCGATCTCTTTGGTACTGCCTATACGCTTAACCTTTCGTTCCTGCACGGTACGCAACAGGGCGGCCTGTATCTCGTACGACAGGTTCCCCACTTCATCCAAAAACAAGGTACCGCCATTGGCCATTTCAAAGTGGCCTATCTTGGTGTACAATGCTCCTGTGAACGACCCTTTCTCGTGCCCGAAAAACTCGCTTGCGGCAAGCTCTTTGGTCAGCGACCCGCAATCCATCGCCACAAAGGGCTGGTTATGGCGCGGGCTGTTTGAGTGGATGCTTTTAGCGACAGACTCCTTCCCCGTGCCGCTTTCGCCCAGTATAATAACGCTGTAGTTGGTTGGTGCAACCAGCTCTATCTGTTTCAGTAATTCTTTTGATGCCCTGCTGGTGCCTACCACAAACTCGCCCGATAGTACCTGCTTTTTGCCCTCTTTTTGGGGTTTATCAAGCGTGGTGTAATCATTGGAGGCCATTTCCTGCAGGGCGTACTGGGTTTCAATAGCCTTGTTAATGGTGTTCAGGATCTCGTCGGGGTATAGGGGCTTGGTGATATAATCATAAGCGCCCATCTTAATCAGCTCAACAGCCATTTTAATATCCGAGTAGCCGGTTATAATAATAACACCTGTTTTTGGATAAAGCGCCTTAATGTTTTTGAGCATTTCGCGGCCATCGGTATCCTCCAGCCTAAAATCGCACAGTACCAGGTCAAAATCGTTTTTCTTCAAAACTTCCATCCCGGCACTGCCATTGGTGGCGGTGTTTACCTCAAAACCATTGCGTACCAAAAATTTTGATAGCAACAGCCCAACATTAACTTCATCATCTATGATGAGTATTTTTTTCATATCAGCAATTACTGTTTCAGGTAAATGTATTACGCAGGTTAAGGTACAAATATTTGCTAATTTATCAGAATTATTATTAACTGGCGGTAAAAAATGGCTTTAATCAACAAAAAAGGAGGCCATAAGCCCCCTTTTTTGTAATTGTTGTTTTTAACAGGCAGATGCCCGGGTTTTAGAAACCGTAAGCAACACGCAGGCCTAAGAACTGCACTTTACTGTTATCAAACTTGCTTGCATATTTGGTAGTAGCTTCGTAACGTACACCGGCATCAATAAAGTTACCGCTTGCGCTAACCGGGAACTGAACACCAATTTGTGGCGCGTAAGCAAATGCTACAGATTTATCGTTGTAGAAATCAGATTTGTTTAACAGGAATGCAGCACCTGCTTCACCCTGTACATAAAGGTTTGGTATAACAAAGTATTTTAAACCTGCTTTTACCGGTAATAACTGTACATTAGGTACATCAGCACCTGCTACACCGCCCAAGTCTTTTTTACCAAATACGTTGTTAAAACCTGCGTTAACAGTTACAAATAATTGTGATGCTACAGGGATATCTGCCTGTACCGAACCACCAAGGTTCCATTTGTACCCGTCTTTAAAGTTGCCTACAGGGATACCTGCTTCAACGCCGATGCTGTAACGTATGCCGTCTTTTGTTGTAGTAGAAGTAGATGTAGGGGTTGTTGTTTGGGCGTTAGCGGCTACAGATAAACCTGCGAATGCTAAAACCAGAGCTGCGATTTTTAATGATCTTTTCATGATATAATAATATTTAGATAATGTGCTTTTTTGTATTGCACAGGGCAAAGTAAAGCATGAAAACATATATCATTTTTCATCCAATTGTCACGATTATTCAATCGATTGATTGATAGCGTTTTAAATTTGACCCAATGGCGCAAATAGTCAGGATAGTGTAAATTATCTGTTAAAAAGTGCCCTGTAGTATGAAATTTGGATGAAAATAGAATTTGGCGGTTTTTTACCAAAGAGTAATCAGAGGTGAAAAAAGCACGGAGGGGGCAGAGATTTTTTGTTTTTGCCGGCGATTTACTCGCCTGGCCATTACTATTAAGACAGAACGTCATTGCTGTAAGGGTACGAAGCAATCTCTTTATGCAAGGTGTACAACTATCCTAAAGAGATTGCTTCGTACCTCGCAATGACGCGCAGGTTATATGAAAGAGATTTTACTTCCCCTTAAACTCCGGTTTCCTTTTTTGCAGAAAGGCCGAAACCCCTTCCTTAAAATCTTTGGTGCCGAAGCAGCGGGCAAACTCCTCAATCTCGGTATCAAAACCGTTAACCCCGTCGGTTTGGGCATCGTTCACCGCGCGGATGGCCGCGGCAAGGGCCAGCGGGGCGCGGGTTAATATCTTGTTCAGTATCTCTTCGGCTTTTGGCAGCAGGTCGTCCTGGAAAACCACGTGGTTAACCAGGCCCAGTTGCAGCGCCTCGGCAGCGGTAACCATATCGGCCGTCATGATCATCTCCAGCGCCTTGCCGCGGCCAACCAGCTGCGTTAACCTTTGCGTGCCGCCGTAGCCCGGTATTAAACCCAGGGTAACCTCGGGCAGGCCCATTTTGGCATTGTCGGACGCTACACGGATATGGCAGGCCATGGCCAGTTCCAACCCGCCGCCCAGGGCGAAACCATTTACCGCTGCTATAACCGGCTTGTTGCCGCCGGCTATCACATCAAACACGTTCGACTGCCCATCATAGGCTATCCGCCTGCCGCTGTCAACATCCTTGCCCTCAAACTCGCTGATATCTGCCCCGGCCACAAAGGCCTTAGTGCCCGCGCCGGTAATGATGATCCCCCCAACGTTGTTATTGCCGAAGGCCTGCGTAAGCGCCGTGTGCAGCTCGGCAAGGGTAGCCTGGTTAAGGGCGTTCAGCTTGCTTTCGCGGTTAATAATAATATATTGAATGCGGTCTTTATCCTGTATCAGTATGTTCTGGAAACTCATTTGTACGGTGTTATTAAAAATTGCGGTTTGTATGTACCCAGTTGGTAATATAGGTAACAATATCGGCCGTGCTGGTACCCGGCGGGAAAAGCTCGCCCACGCCTATCTTCTTCAGTTCGGCCATATCATCGGCCGGGATAATGCCGCCGCCGGTAAGCAGCACATCGTCCATCTTCTTCTCTTTGATCAGCGCCATCACCTTGGGGAAAACCGTCATGTGCGCGCCCGACAGGATGCTGATGCCAATAGCGTCCACATCCTCCTGCAGGGCGGTGTTCACCACCATTTCGGGCGTTTGGCGCAGGCCGGTGTATATTACCTCCATACCCGCATCACGCAGGGTGGTGGCAATAATGCGCGCGCCGCGGTCGTGCCCGTCAAGGCCTACTTTGGCAACTAAAACACGTATAGGGCGGTTAAATTGGTTCTCGCTCATATTTAGCAAATGGCGTTAAAAGCTCATCAAAGTTAGTAAATAATTGGTGAGTTTTTGGTGCGGGTGGATGGTGCGTGGAGTGGGAGAAAGTGCGGGGAGCGAGGTGGTGTGGTGCGGAGAGCGAGGCTGCCGCTTTAGTTCCCCTCTCGAGAGGGGTTAGGGGTGTGTTTCGCCGACAAGTAAATCAAAGCCTGTAGTACTTAGGCCACGGTAGCCCCGCTATCCGCTCATACGCCCGCAGGCCTTAGGCGCGAAGGCTTGTATCCGCTGCTATCGGGTTTAGGGTGTGTCCGTCCGCTTAGGGGGGCGAACAAGACATGTTTCAACCAACTAACCACCTTGTCATTTCGAACGAGGTACGAGGAGAAATCCTGTTCAAATGGCAGGCGGCGAACATGGCATTTCGAACAAGATTTCTCGTTGCTGCGCTTCCCTCGAAATAACATAGTTTATTAAGAAGCCACCCGCTCCACCCTGTCATTTCGAACGAGGTACGAGGAGAAATCTTATTAAAGTTGTTGGTTATCTACAACGTCAGTTAGTCCTAAATATAAATCCCAATAAATTAAAGGGTTGATAGCGTCTGAATTTAAATTGTCAGTAATATCGTATTTTCTATATAGTTTATAAGCTTTAGGATAGCCATATTTACTATGCATTCCATTAAACATAATTACATGAAGTTCATTTTGCGAAAGCTGTGCTCTTAATATTTTAGAATAAAAAAATTTCTTTTTTTGTGATATAATCTTGCTCTTATCAATGTATTTTAAAATATGGTAAAAATTTCGAAAATAGTGGTTTAATTCAGTGTCATAATTTCTATAATATCTATTGTAATATTCTTTTTGAAGTAAATTGTAGGCTTGACCTAATTCTGAAACTACTTTTTCATTTACTGGTCTTGAGCCACCATATTCGTCTTGTATCGTCGAATAAACTTCATAATTAAAATTTCTATTTAAATCTAAAACTGCATTTGAGAAAATTTCTCTACCTCCGGCCATTCTTGAAACGATATTGTAATGTAAATCCAACAGTTTGAAAAACGATGAGTCAAATTCCTGCCATCTATTTGCTCTTAACTGATATCCAATTATTATTAAAGTAATAACTGTTGCAATAGCCCCCATTGCTTGAAATATAGCCATCGGATTGTAAATCTGATTATTTATCCAGTCGTGTAAAAACGGCATGTAAAGTATCGATATAAATAAAAAATCAGACGGACTATGACTCATATTAATAAATATTTGATTGGGTTTACGCAGGTTTTATATCTACTATTTGGTGAATATCTAATTTAAATTCATACAAGTTGACCGCGGCTTCAAATAGCAATGCATGTGGTAAGCGCTCGTCTCTTAATTTATATATTTCTTCTTTTTCCTTCATCGGCATATTACAACCTAAAACAATTTGGGTAATTGCCTCAGGGGGCAATGTATACACTTTATTAGCTGAATGGATTTTTGTCAACCTATATTCATCTTCATAAGACCAATGCTCTGACTTTGTGTTTAACATTTTAATTATGTTGGCTGGTGTATTGTCGAATAATGACATTTCTGGAAAATGCCTTGCATAGTTTACAGGTCCTATTGTACCCGAAATTGTCTCGTATATTATGTTTCTATCTAACCCGATACACATACCTTTATGGCTATTAGCATAATGTGCCCACATTAATAAGTTATCATTTTTAGAAGTTAAAGATATCACGCCAAAAGTGGAGTGAATATTTCTTTTGAAATCATCGTGAAATTCTTTCCAATAGTCTCCATTTTGAAACACACCGGATTTTTGCCTTTCATAAGATCGACTGTGTAGTTCTTCTTCTGTTAAGTCAGGCCAAGCCTTGCGCCCAACGTCCAGCAATTTTCTAAAAATATTTTCCTCTGTTAATTCTTTTTCAATATATCTAAACGGCAATGATGAATCAAATGGGTCATTAAATTGAGCTGGAGAGGCCAAAAATATTTCTCCTTTAGTTAATAATGTCTTATGAAATTTCTCGCTCCATACGCGATATTTATAAAGTGTTTGCGGGATATTTCCAAAATTTTCCATAATGGTAAATATACAAAAAAAGCCCCCTTCGTCCGTTCCCCCCCAAGCAAACATCCCATACAAAGCCGCACAAACCTACCTAACCAAGACCTCCGCTACCGCAAGCGTCCTCGCTTGTGGTTTACACGCACTATTTCCCCACCCTACCCTCAAGAGATTGCTTCGTACCTCGCAATGACGCGTGGTGAAGCTCATCTGCATATTTGCACATCCGCATATCTACACATCAAAACCCCGTCCGTCCATCCATCCCCACCTCCCCGGACACTTTTTTAAAATAACTCTTTATTATATACATGCATTTCTTTAATGATAAAGAAATTATCAAAATATTTGTCCGCATTGTTTGGGGTGTTCGGACAAGTAGGCCGACGGACAAGAAATAATTACCAAAATTTGGTAATTAAAAATTTAATGTTTAGATTTGTTTTACACAATGGAGAGATTATGAAAACCACGAAACAACACCCCGTAAAAGAAATTAATACAACGTAGTATGTTAATCAAAATTGAAGATCACTTTCTAGGTGAAGTGGCCAATCTGAACAAAGTGCCCGGTAAATCTCCTTATCCTGATGAGGTGATAAAGGCTTTTAAACGACGCCTTTTTCAAATACAGCAAGTGCCAAGCACTGCTGATTTAAGGAAGATAGGAAGTTTGCACTTTGAAAAACTAAAAGAACCGAAATACCTGGGTAAGTACTCAATAAGATTGAATAAATCTTACCGTATGATATTTCGTATTGAAAACTATGATGGTGATGCGCGGATAGAGATTATCTGTGTAGAAGAGATCAACAATCACTATTCTTAATTTATGGCCCAGGAGGCCTTATACTATTTATGAATAATCAGGTATTAGATCATAATGGTAACATAATTGAAATCGAGGCATTTCATCCCGGGGAGTATCTTCAGGAAGAAATTGAGGCTCGTGATTTACTAAAAAAGGATGTCGCAAAATCGTTAGACATTTTGCCTAATCACTTAAGTGAGATTTTTGCAGGTAAAAGAAATATATCTGCCCGCTTAGCTGTTAGGCTCGAGAGAATTTTAGGAATTAGTTCCCATTACTGGTTAGGGCTACAAATGGAATTTGACTTATTTGTAGCTAAACAATTAGAGGCACAAGACTAAACAGGTTTGTGCCTTTTTATTCGTCCAAATTTGTTTGGCATGTTCGGACAGGGAGCGGACAAGCCCTCCCAACCTAAACCCGATAGCAGCGTATACCGGCTGCGCTTAAGGCCTGCGGGCGTATAAGCGGATAGCGGGGCTACCCAGGACAAAGCACCACTACCATTGCTTTACACAGCCATTAAACACAACGTAAATCGCCACATAAATTTGAGTTCCCGGCTTTAAAATGCTTGTTCCATTTGCGTTCAAAACGGGACAAAATGGAACAAGCCTTAAATTTACAATCACCTATAAATAAGCTATTTAATACAAAAACACGCATTTCGCTTAGGGTTAGTTTCGTAACCCAAAAAGGCCGAACTGAGGGCGAAAAAAGGCGATACAGATCGAATTATGTCGGCTTTTTTGCCGGGCAAGTCGGGGCCGGCCGGTCGGGTATTTCAGGGCATCCGGGCTTGTTCCATTTTACAAAAAGTGGAACAAAAACGGCAATTTCATAAAGTGCTGTATATAAGCGCAAAAGCAACCAAATGGTAAAGTTTTAGTTGAGCTACTGACAAAATCTTGTCAGCAATAACACACTCACTATCAACACGTTCCATTTGTTCCGCTTGTTCCATTTTAAAATGGAACAAGCGGAATTGTTACCGCCCAAATCTGTACTGCTCTTGCTTTGCTAATGGGCTAACACACCCCTAAACCCGCCCCCCCTTGTTATCCTGAGTGGGCGAAGGATCTGTTGGCGAGTGGTTCGCCAGGCTCACCACGACAGGGCGGGTATGCATGGCGGTAGATGCTTCACTACGTTCAGCATAACAAGGGGTTATAAGCGGCGCACCCCCGCTCTCCGCACTACTTCCCCGCACCATCCCCTAACTAACCATTAACAATTTCACAATAAACACCACTCTCTAATTGGCATTTATGCCGAAATTGCAATTAACGGCCTTTCCTGATTAAATTATGTCACATTTTTAAACACATTTTTCAAATTATGTGTTTGTTCAATTGGGGAAATGTTTAGTACCTTAACCCTTATATAATCCCGAATGAGAATATTTCACCTAAGTGCCGAGTGCTATCCCATTGCTAAAGTTGGGGGGCTTGCCGATGTGGTTGGCGCGCTACCCAAATACCAGAACCTGGCAGGGCTGCAAGCCGCTGTTGTGATGCCTTTTTATAACCGCAAGTTTGTTCACGAGAATGCGTTCGATATTGTTTTTCAGGGTACTACGCTGCTGGGTACCCGCCGTATTTATTTTGAGATATTAAAGGAGCAAAAGGATACGCTGGGCTTTGAACTTTACCTGATAAAAGTACCGGGCCTGCTTGACAGGGAGAACGTTTACAGCTACCCCGACGAGCGCGAGCAGTTCCTGGCGTTCCAGATCTGTTTCCTTGACTGGATAAACTGGAGCGGCCAAACCCCCGACCTGGTGCATTGCCATGACCACCACTCGGGCCTGGTACCGTTTCTGATGTACCACTCAAACCTGTACCGCAGGCTGGCGCATATCCCAACCGTATTTACCATACACAACGGGCAATACCACGGCGCCTTTGGCTGGGATAACCTGCATTACCTGCCCGAGATTGATTTTTACAAAACCGGCCTGCTGGATTGGAACGGCGGCATCAACCCGCTGGCATCGGCCGTTAAATGCTGCTGGCGGTTCACTACCGTTTCGCCAAGTTATTTGCAGGAGCTGAGCATAAGCTCGAACGGGCTGGAATACCTTTTTTATGTAGAGCGCGATAAAGGGGTGGGCATTATTAACGGTATTGATACCGAGGTTTGGAACCCCGAAACTGACCCCATGCTGCCCGAGCATTTTAATGCCACCACGGTAGCCAAAGGGAAACAGAAAAATAAAGAGATCCTGTGCGAGCGGTTCGGCCTGTCGCCCGATAAACCGCTGATAGCCTTTATAGGCCGGCTGGTTACCGAAAAAGGGTCGGACCAGTTACCCGCCGCTATTGAAAGCAGCATCAAAGAGCATGGCGATAAGGTGAACTTTTTGATACTTGGCGCGGGCGATAGCGCTACCGAAATGTCGCTTAACCTGCTGAAGCAACTGTACCCGCAAAATTGCAATGTGTTTATTGGGTATGATGAATCATTGGCCCACCTCATTTACGCCGGGGCCGATTTCCTGCTGATGCCATCAAGGGTGGAGCCTTGCGGCCTTAACCAAATGTACGCTATGCGCTACGGCACTATGCCCATGGTGCGCAGCACCGGCGGTTTAAAAGACACCGTGATTGATTTTGGTGATGATGGCGGTTACGGCATACGCTTTGAACAAGTAACCGTAGCTGATATCTGCGTATCAGTTACCCGCGCGGTTGTATTGTATAAAGATACCCGCAAAATGCAAACCCTGCGCAAACGCATGATGGCCCTCGATTTTTCGTGGGACCGATCGGCAAAAGAATATATGAACCTGTATGAAAGTTTAATTCCTAAGATATGACGATGACATCAAAAGTAATCAGTATTGTACTTGGAGGCGGCCAGGGCAGCCGCCTGGCACCACTTACACAAACCCGCTCAAAACCGGCAGTTCCAATTGCGGGTAAATACCGTTTGGTGGATATCCCCATCTCTAACTGCCTGCACTCCAATATCAGCCGCATATTTGTGTTAACGCAGTTTAACTCGGCATCGCTAAACAAGCACATCAAAAATACTTATCACTTTAGCACGTTCAGCACGGCCTTTGTTGATATTTTGGCTGCCGAGCAAACGCCTACCAGCGGCGGCTGGTTCCAGGGCACGGCCGATGCGGTAAGGCAAAGCTTACACCATTTGGCCACGCACGATTTTGATTACGTGCTCATCCTATCGGGCGACCAACTGTACCAGATGGATTTTGAGGAGATGATACAACAGCATATCGACAAAAACGCCGATATCTCTATCGCTACCATACCTGTTCATGTAAACGATGTACCGGGTTTCGGCATCCTTAAAACAGATTCGGATAGCTCTATCATATCGTTTGTGGAGAAACCAAAAACTGGTTTCGAGAGCCTGGTATCAGACGTTAGCGATGAGATGAAAGAGCAGGGCCGTATTTACCTGGCATCGATGGGTATCTACATTTTTAACCGCCAGCTGCTCTATGATCTGCTGGAAGGTAACGACCATACCGATTTTGGTAAAGAGATTATCCCGCAATCCATCGCCGGGCATAAGGTTATCAGCTACCAGTACGAAGGTTACTGGACGGATATCGGTACCATCAAATCATTTTTTGATGCCAACCTTGGCCTAACGGACGATATCCCGCAGTTTAACCTGTTCAACAAGAACCAGATCTACACCCGTGCGCGCATGTTACCGCCTACCAAAATATCGGGTACGCTGATAGACCGTTCTATTATTGCCGATGGTTGTATTATTAACGCGGCGCATATTATCCACTCTATTATAGGTATCCGTACCCGTATTGGCGTGGCCAGCGAAATTGAAAGCTGTTATGTAATGGGTAGCGATAATTACCAAACGCTTGAAGAAATTGCCTTCGCTAAAGAGAACAACCTGCCTATTATGGGCATTGGCGACAGGTGCGAGATCAAAAACGCCATCATCGATAAAAACACTTATATAGGTGATGATGTGAAGATAAATTGCGGCGATCCGTTGCCTGATGGCGATTTCCCAACGTACACCGTTACCGACGGGATTGTGATTGTTAAAAAACGCGCGGTGATACCAAGCGGCACCATAATTTAATTTAAAAGATAGTGGAACAATTCACGGTTAATTTGTTTTATATATAAACTAAAAAAACTTAAATTAACTTGTTATGAAAAAGACTATCTGTATGATCGCGGTTGCCGCCATCTCTTTTGGTAGTGTAAATGCATTTGCAGCAATGCCGGTGCAAACACAACAGGATACTGTTTCTAAAACCAAGAAACATGTTAAGAAAAAAATGAAGATGCACAAGAAGGTGACGAAAGACACTTCGATGAAGAAAGACACCGCCATGAAGATGTAATTCTTTGTGAAAGCAAAAAGAGCCCATTGACTATCAATGGGCTTTTTTGTTATTATGTGGTTTATAGTTCTAAGCTCTCGCCTATTGCGGGCAGCTTTAGGTTTAGCCCGGCTTTTACAAATTTACCGGCCACTTCCTCCTTATCAATTTTAATAACCGGGAACGAATCGTAATGCACCCCGATGATGTTTTTACAGTTAATAAAAGCCGCTGCTTTGATAGCATCGTCGGCACCCATGGTGTAGTTATCGCCTATTGGTAAAATAGCCCAATCCAGGTTTTCGTCGGCAAGCAATTTCATGTCATAGGTAAGCGCTGTATCGCCTGCAAAGTAAATTACCTTACCTTCCGAATAGATGAGGAAACCGGCAGGGTTACCGCCATTACTTCCATCAGGCAATGCGCTTGAGTGTACGGCATTTACCATTTTAACGCGGCCAAATTCAAAGTTAAAGCCGCCGCCAATGTTCATGCCATGCACATTAGTAACGCCTTGCTTGCCAAGCCATTCGTGAATTTCAGCAATGCATATAACCTTGGCGCCGCTATTTTTTTGTACGGTTACCAAATTGGCAACGTGGTCGCCATGGCCGTGCGATACCAGGATATAATCGGGCTTAAGGCTGTTTATATCAATATCCTTAGCCAGCTCGTTTGGGGTAATAAACGGGTCGAATAATAATGTTTTGCCATCAGCCACCAGTTCAACGGTAGATTGGCCATAATATGTCAGTTTCATAGTGTTGGTTAATTTAAAGCCGAAAGATACTTAAGCATATAACGACCGGTGTTAAGCCTGGGTTGCTTTTTTATAAGCTTATTTACCAAACAGGTTGCCTAAGCCACCCATACCACCAAGCATGGCCTGGGTCATGGCTGCCATTTCGCTCTGGCTCAGGTTTTCGGCCTGCTCAATTGCTTTATTTATGGCAACAACCAATAATTCTTCCAATTCTTCTTTGTCGGCACCTTTGTAAAAATCAGCATCAATAGTAACCGACTGTACAACTTTATTGCCATTAGCCTGTACGCTTATTTTACCGCCCTCGGCAGTGCCCGTAACGGTAATTGCATCTAAGCGTTTTTTTACTTCGCCAGCCTTTTGCTGGGCTTCCATCAATTTATCAAACATAATGTTTAAGATGTGCAGATATGCAAATGTGCTTATGTGCAGATGCTTTGCATACCCAGTTAATAATCATTAATTTTTCATTTGCACATCTGCATATCAATGCATCTGCACATTTGAGGCTTAATCCTCCGCGGTATCACCGTTACCGGTGTAAGCACCTTTACGTACAACCGGCATGCCTGTCATTTTAAACAGGTCATCCAGGTGCAGCAAACTGCCGTTAACCATATTACCTAACAAAACAATGGTAACATCGTTTTTCATATCGCGCAAAAATATATGGCGAAAGCCGTGCCACCAGCCTGTATGGTAAATAACCTTTTGGCCCGGTGCCTCAAATATGCGCCAACCGTAGCCATAGCTAAAGTGACCGCGTATCATGGGGTTATGCGCGGTGTAGGCAGAGTCCTGCGTGGCTGGTTTTATCAGTTTACCGGCTTTAAGGGCCTGGTCAAAAACATACAGGTCGGCAACGGTGCTGTAAATGCCTTTATCGCCCACGGGGCCATCTAAAAAGTTTTGCGCTACCGAGTATTTCCAGCTGTTGCGGTCGTGCCCTACAACATCCACCGGTATCTTATCATAAACCGCTTTTGAGTACACTGCGGTATGTGTCATGCCGGCGGGTTTAAAAACATTCTCTTTCATATAATCGGCATAGCTCATGCCGGTTACTTTTTCTATGATAGCGCCCAGCACCATAAAGTTACTGTTGTTGTATAAAAAGCTTGCATTTGGCTTGTTAAAACGGGCAGGCTTGTATTTGGCTATCAGATCCATCGTCTCTTTATTGGTGAGGCCTTTCTTTTGGTTAAGGTGCTGGCTGCGGTAAATGTTGTCAACAAAGTAAACGTAGTTCATCATCCCGCTGCGATGTGTGAGCAGCAGGCGGATGGTCACCCCGTCATATGGAAAATCAGGAAAGAAATCTTTCACATCCTGGTCCAGCTTTATTTTACCTTTTTCCCAAAGCTGCATAATGGCGGTGCCTGTCATGGTTTTGGTTACAGATGCCAATTCAAACTGCGAGGCCAGCGTCAGGCTGTCGCGGGTTAGGTGGTTAGCCCAGCCGAAAGAACCCTCATAAATTATCTTACCCTTTTTAGCTACCAGTACATTCCCGTTAAACCCGCTCACCTTATGCAGGTGTTCCATAAATTCTTCAATTTTTTTATCGCCCTTATTGGGGTCGTATTTCAATAATTCGGTAGGGTTAAATGGTTTGCCGTTATCAGCTTCGCCGGCTTTATTGTGGCCGCCGGTAGATGAGCAGGAAGTAAACGCGAGCAGGGAAAACAGAAGGGAAATGACAGTTGTGCACACTTGTCTCATAGATAAAAAGTTCTTTCACTTAAACGAAGGCGAAAATTAGAAATTATATAGGAGGTTAAAGATTAAAATTTAATTAATGTTTCAACATTGTTAAAAACAAATTAAATTTAAATCATCTGTTCAGATTTAAAGCAGAACTATTTTTAAATTAACCCTAAACCAATTAAATTTAAGCATGAAAACCTATCACAAAATATTACTCATTATAATAACGCTTGCTTTTTCGCCTGTTGTGTACGGGCAGCCGGCTAAAACCGCTAAAGAGTTAACAGAGGAAGGGGTAACCCTTTTCGATAGCGGGAAATACGACGAGGCCATTGTAAAGTATAAAGAAGCTATTAAAACCGACCCTAAATATTACAATGCTTATTACGAAATGGGTTATACTTTGTTTAGCGATAAAAATCCGTTGGATGCTATTCCCTATTTAGAAACTGCCCTTAAATTAAACCCAAAAGCAGGCGGAGTGTATGATTTGCTTGGCTCTATATATGATGATAACAAGCAAACCGCAAAGGCTATTGAGTACTATCTTAAAGGGATTAGTTTAGACCCCGATTACCAAAGGCTTTATTACAACCTTGGCTTAACTTATTTCAGGCAAAAAGAATATGCGCTTGCTGAAGAAAAAGTGATAAAAGCTATAAAGCTCGATCCAAAACATGCAAGCAGCCATGATATGTATGCAAAAATTATGTTTGAGCAAGATAAAAAAGGCAAAGCCCTTTTGGGATGGAGCAGCTTTTTGCTCCTGGAACCTAATAGCAAAAGGAGTATAAACGCTATTAACAAACTTAATAAAATTATAAACTACGGAATTACACGTACCGGGGATAAGGTAACCATAAGTTTATCAAACAATGGTAAGCAAGGTGCTGATTTTATTATACCTGCTACGGTAATTGCATCTACGGCAGGCCAAAAAGGATTGAGTAGCGCCGATTCGCTTACATTACAGCTAACAAAGCTATATAGTGTAGCTGATATGTTTAACGACAAACCCGCCGATCCTTTTTTTAAAGCCTATTTTGTCGACTATTTTAAAACCCTCGCCTTAACAGATAATATGCCGGCTTTTACGCGTTATATTACTTTAGCAGATGATAACGAAAACAAAGTAGCATGGTTTAAAGCCCATGATAGTACGATACCCAAACTTGAGGGTTGGATGAATAAAACCGACCGTAAATTTGAATAATGAAAATAAAAGGCCTGGTAATATTTCTTATTTTGTGTGGTGCACGGGGGTTTGCGCAAAGCAGCACCACTGATCTGATTAAAGAGGGCCGGAAACTAAGCAGCCAAAAGAATTATGCCGGTGCTATTGAAAAGTATAAAAGTGCTTTAGCTATTGAACCCGAAAGCCCACAGGCAAACTACCAGTTGGCTTTTGCGCTGTTTGCAAGCGGCAAAGGCCCGGATGGGTTACCGTATCTTGATAAAGTTGTAACCGCCAATAATAACAACCCGTTAACAGCTGCATCATATAGTTTAATGGGGAGTATTTACGGTAATGCAGGGCAGTTACCAAAGGCTATAGAAGCCTATAAAAATGGTATCAAAACCGATAGTACCAACCAGCGTATTTATTATAACTTAGGTATTGTTCAATACCGCAGCAAGCTTTATGCCGATGCCGGGCAAAGCTTTGTTGATGCCATTAAACGCGATTCGGCTGATGCAGGCAGCGTTAGGATGTTTGCGCTGGCCACATTCCATGAAAATAAACGAGCCGAGGCCATCCTGGGCTTTTGTCGTTTTTTACAATTAGAGCCAAACAGCAAGCGCAGTGCCGAGGCATTTGGCAACCTGCAAAACATATTACAAAGAGGCAGCCTGCAAGCCGAAACCGGGTACGAGCCTACATCTGCCACCAAAGCAGAGGCTTTTACACAAAATAAGGTCATCAATAAGGTGCTTAGCGGTTTCATGACCCGCAAATACGCATCTCCAACGGCCCTGCTTACGGCACAATTAAAAGAACTTTTTACCGCCTTTGGCGATAAATACAAATACGCCGCTTATTATAACAAACTATCGCAAACTGATAGTTTTGAAAGCTTTGTAAGAGTTATCAGCCAAAGCGGACTACCCGAAAACGCAAAATGGGTAAAGGAGAACGTGGATAAGATAGCTGCTTATGAGGCCTGGGCAAAAGGGAACAAACTACAATAACTATGTACCAAAAAGATTACCTTTTCATAGCTACCCCTTCCACATAAAACCCTAAATTTGCCCCTGCAAAAACATACTATCGATATGAGTTTCAGAACCGAACATGATACCATGGGCGCGGTACAGGTACCGGCCGACAAATACTGGGGCGCGCAAACAGAGCGCTCCCGCAACAATTTTAAAATTGGCCCCGAGGCAAGCATGCCAAAGGAAATTATAGAGGCCTTTGCTTATCTTAAAAAAGCAGCAGCTTATACCAATACCGATTTGGGCGTACTACCTGCCGATAAACGCGACCTGATTGCACAAGTGTGTGATGAGATCCTGGAAGGTAAACTGGCAGGCGAATTCCCGCTGGTGATCTGGCAAACGGGTTCGGGCACGCAATCAAACATGAACGTGAACGAGGTTGTTGCAAACCGCTCGCATGTATTACAGGGTAACAAATTGGGCGAGGGTAAAACCTTTATCCATCCGAATGATGATGTAAACAAATCGCAGTCATCAAACGATACTTACCCAACGGCTATGCACATTGCGGCCTACAAAATTCTGATCGATGTAACTATCCCGGGTATCGAAAAACTGCGCGACACGTTAAAGGCAAAATCTGAAGCGTTTAAAAACGTAGTGAAGATTGGGCGTACACACCTGATGGATGCTACGCCGCTTACCTTAGGCCAGGAGTTTTCGGGCTATGTATCGCAATTAAACCATGGCCTTAAAGCCCTGCGTAACACCTTTGACCACCTGAGCGAACTTGCCCTTGGCGGTACGGCTGTAGGCACAGGCATCAACACCCCAAAAGGTTATGATGTTAAGGTTGCCGAATACATTGCCAAATTCACCAACCTGCCATTCATCACTGCCGAAAATAAATTTGAAGCCCTTGCCGCTCACGATGCCATTGTTGAAAGCCACGGTGCGTTAAAGCAAATAGCGGTTTCATTAATGAAGATAGCTAATGATATCCGCATGCTGGCATCAGGTCCGCGCTCGGGTATTGGCGAGATCCATATTCCGGACAATGAGCCGGGTTCATCAATTATGCCGGGCAAGGTTAACCCAACCCAAAACGAGGCGGTTACCATGGTAGCAGCACAGGTAATGGGTAATGATGTTGCCATTAGCATAGGCGGCTCAAACGGGCATTACGAACTAAATGTGTTTAAACCGGTTATGGCGGCAAATTTCCTGCAATCGGCACGCTTAATTGGCGATGCCTGCGTATCTTTTAATGACCATTGCGCAGTTGGTATTGAACCAAATTACGATGGCATTAAAAAGCACCTGGAAAACTCGTTGATGCTGGTTACCGCGCTTAACCCACATATTGGTTACGAGAATGCTGCAAAAATTGCAAAAACAGCGCTTAAAGAAAACAAATCGCTTCGCGAAGCCGCTGTTGGCTTGGGTTACCTAACCAACGAACAGTTTGACCAATGGGTACGCCCGGAAGATATGATAGGTTCTTTAAAATAAGAGCCTCACCCCAAACCCCTTTCCTTTTGGAGAGGGGCTTTTTTATTTTGCCATGCAAAAACGCTATTTCTTTTATTTCGTAATCTGCCTGCTTACTGCAACCTGCTTACTGCAACCTGCATGTAAGTTCAACCCCGATATGCAAACGCCCGGCGAGGGTTACCTGCAAGGCGAGTGGCAACAGGATAGTGTAACAATGCAAAAGCAATTGGTAACTTATTCTTTATATAGCCTTAAGTTTAATTGCGATTCGTTTTTTGTGCAGATCAAAACATTTAGCAAAGCAAATACAGGCGTCGATAGCTGCACCCAAAGCGGCCAGTGGACAGAATATGCCAAAGGCGTTTACGAACAGCGGGATAACACCCTGCATTTACGCGGCTTATTCTGCAACGCCAATTACAGCTACAAAGAACCTACAGGCTGTTTTCGTTCGGGCGTGTATGAAGAAAGCTTTAAGGTGATCAAAAAAACCGATTCCGTAGTCCAGTTCAATCCTACATCAAGCGTTATAACATTTAACGCCCGTTTAATAAAAAGCAATACCTGTACACCAAAACCATTGTAAAAAACATGAAAACCAACATTTTCAAAAAAATCTTATTAGGCATAGCTATTATGTACCTGCCGGTACAAACCATGGCCTGGGGCACTAATGGCCACCGCATCAGCGGGCAAATTGCCGATAGTTACCTAAATGCAAAAGCACGTGCAGCCATTAAAGCTATTTTAGGTAATGAATCAATTGCTATGACCAGCAATTGGGCCGATTTTATTAAATCAGACCCGCAGTACAAGTACCTATCATCATGGCACTATATTGATTTTGATAAAGAATACAGCTACCCTGAGATGCAGGCATTTCTTAAACAAGATACCGCAACTGACGCCTACACCAAGCTTACCTTTTTAATTGGCGAACTGAAAAAGAAAAACTTACCTAAAGCCAACAAACTGCTTGCGCTGCGCATGGTAATACACATTGTTGAAGATATACATCAACCGATGCACACCGCCCACACTGCCGATAAAGGTGGTAACGACATTAAACTTACCTGGTTTAACAACCAAACCAACCTGCACTCGATATGGGATAGCCAGCTGATAGATTTTCAGCAGTTAAGCTTTACAGAGTATGTTACCTGGATAAACCACCCTACTGTTGCGCAACGTACCGAGTGGCAAAAAGCACCTATCAGCCAGTGGTTGTTTGAATCGAGCCAGATAGCTGCCAAAATTTACGAGGGTGTAAAAGATGGCGACAAGATCAATGTATACAAATACAATTTTGACAACATCGAGACGCTTAACAACCAGCTTGTAAAAGGTGGTGTAAGGTTGGCGGGTTTGCTTAATCAGATATTTGGTTAATTGTTAATTGAGTTGATTAGGTAAATGGTTAAGAGTCTAATCAACTCAATCAACCACTCTCTAACGCATCATGAAAATACTAATGGTTTGCCTGGGTAATATTTGCAGGTCGCCCCTGGCAGAGGGGATAATGCAGCACCTGGCAGATAAAGCCGGACTAAACTGGCAGATAGATTCGGCAGGTACCGGCGATTGGCACGTAGGCCAAGGGCCTGACAGGCGTTCGGTTAAGGCCGCAGCCGATGAAGGCATAGATATCAGTAAACAGGTTTGTCGTTTATTCCGCACCCAGGATTTTGACGGATTTGACCTGATACTGGTGATGGATAAAAGCAACTTAAGTAATGTGCTTGCCATGGCCCGCAACGACGAAGACCGCAAGAAGGTAAAAATGCTTTTAGGCGATAAGGTAGTGCCCGACCCATATTATGACGACAGCCAGTTTACCCCTGTTTTTAAACTGATTGAGGCCGGATGCAAGGAAATCATCAAACAATATTCGTAAATTACGCCTGACTTTTTTAATCCCTACACCCTTATCTGCAATAAATGAATACTAAGATAGTTATGATCTTAAGCGCCTTGTTTTTGGCATTAGCCGGTGTGGGCCTCCTATTTTTTCCGCAAGAAATAAGCGCTTATATTGGTGTGGTCTCCAACAAATATTTTGCCCTCATTATTCAGGTACTGGGAGGGCTGTATTTTGGTTTTGCAATGGTCAACTGGATAGCGAAAGGTACCCTTATCGGTGGTATATACAACAGGCCACTTGTTATTGGCAACCTTGCGCATTTCTTTATCGGGGGCATTGCCCTTGTAAAAGCCATATTGGCAGATGTTAACATGCCCGTAGCTATTTGGATAGTAGCGGCTATTTACTCGCTGTTTGCTATTGTGTTTGGCATATTATTTAGTCGCCACCCAAATGTGCCGGCATAAACAACATTTAATATTAAATTTTATACATTAATACTTTATAAATCATGAAAAAGACACTCTTAAGCCTGGCACTTGTGTTATCCATAATAATGGTAAAAGCCCAAAACGCGGGTATCGATAAAATTACCACATCATATATCAGTGTAAAAAACGCATTGGTTGGCAGCAACGCCGCATTGGCAAAAAGCAAATCGGCAGAGTTACTGGCGTCGCTTTCAGCACCTGTAAAAGGTTTGCAGCCTGCACAGCAAAAACTATTGGCTACTTACCTTGATAAGTTAAAATTTGATAGCCGCCACATTAGCGAAACTACGGTTATCGATCATCAGCGCGAACATTTCGAAAGCCTGTCTAAAAACATGTACAGCCTGTTATCGGGCTTAAAGCTAAACAGCACCACTGTTTACCAGCAATACTGCCCCATGAAAAAGGCCGCATGGTTAAGCGAATCGGAAGATATCCGCAACCCATACTACGGCGATGATATGCTGGATTGTGGGAAGGTTACAGCTACAATTAAAGCGGCGAAATAACGTCCAATTGTCATTTCGAACGAGGAACGAGGAGAAATCTTGTTCAAATGGCAGGCGGTGAACATTGCATCATGAACAAGATTTCTCTCTATCGTTCGAAATGACAGTTAGGGTAAACAAAGAGAGGCGCTTTCGGGCGCCTCTCTTTGTTTACATATCCATCATATCATGATCCATCTTGCGTTTGCTTCCGCCCATTTTCATGAGGCTTGGCGTAACGCGCAGGTAAACCTGGAACCCAACAGGCGCGGTTCCATACAAAGGCCGCAAAGCTTTCGGGGATGCGTTAAGCGTGGCCTGGAGGCCCAGCGTTAGGTTGGTTTGCTTAATAGTGGTCAAAATTCGGTTTGTGCCCAGCGTTATGGCGTTGATGTTAAAGTTCGGGTCGCCGGGGAAGGTAGTAGTTTCCAGATCCATTTCGCCGGCATCCTTCTGCACATATTCATACCGGCCGTAAATGGCAGTTTTATTTAGCTGCAGGCTGTTCTCTAACAAAACAGCTGGCTGGGTTTTACCATGATGGCGGTTTTGCCCATACACCAATGTGGTAGCTACGTAACTATTTTCGCCCAACATTTTGGTGTGTATAGCCGATGCGGTGAAGCGGTTTACGTTATCGTTCGGTTCGGCCGATTCCGGGCTTTTTAGCCAGCCGTTTGATATCTGCAAGGCCCATTCCTTTGAGGGGTTGACGGACAGGCGTACCGAGTACGAATCAAACTTCGGCTTATCAAAATCATACCGGTACTCATCGGGTTCGCGACCGGTGAAGATAGAACCTTCCAGCTTTACATTCTTGTAACGGAAACCCAGTGTGGCCGTACCAAAGGTAATGTGTGTGGCATCGGCGTAATGATGGCTCAAAGGCGCATCCGGGTTATTCATGGCCGAGAGCCTGTGCATAAACACCGGCGGGCCAAGCGCAGGCTCGCCCGGCATACCTACTGATAGGGAGATATCCGTATTTTTAGCTACACGCTGTGTATAAGCAACGCTCAGTTCGGCAAACAGGTCGTGCGGGTGCTGGCGGTCAACCACTTTATTCCCCCGGTACGATTCGCCTGTTTGGTACAGCAAGGGGTAACCGCTGCCGCCCACCGTAAACGGATCGAGCGAGAACATCGTGTTAATGGCAAACAGGCCATTATTGCCTACTTTACGCTGCGCCATGTACATAAACCAGTTAGGAACATCAAACTGGCTGCCTCCGCGGCTACCTTTGTTAAAAAGGTCCTGTTTATTATATCGCGCAAAAAAGCTCCCGTGAAACATGTGCATCCATTTTTTACCATGCAGCATGTACATATACATGGGTGTTTCGTCGGGCACCCATGAGGTACCTGAGCCATCGCGGTTCATGGGCAGATCGAGCGAGAACTGGCTGGTCATGCCCATGCTATGCGTGGTGGTATCGTGCTTCATTTCGGCCATCATTTTGGCATGATCATGCAGCGGGGTTGTTTTCTTAGGTATGGTATCTTTTTGCATGTGCTGCATATGGTCCACCTGCTGCGCGCTGGCAACTGTGGCTAATGCAAACACAGCAAGTATCATAATATATTTTCTCATTATGGATGATGTCTTTATAAATTAAAAAAATTGTACTCAAAACGTACCAGGTACATGTTGGCACTATTGCGTTGCATATTGTTATACAGCGGGGTACGGTACGAAAAATCCAGGCGGCAAACGCTGTTGAAGATAAGCTGAATAGCAGGTGCAATATCCAGGTAGCTTTGGTTATAACCGGGGTTGCTTTTGCCCAGCAATTCGGCATATAAATTAAGGTTTACCTGGTCGTAACTTGTGTACCGTTTGGGGAGTAGCAAATACCCGGCAGATAAGGTATAGGCAACAGCTTCTTTAGCTCCTGTAATGGCGCCAAAGTCGTTAGCGCTGTTCAATCCCCGCAGGTAACTTGCCGAACCGGATAAAGCCAGTTTATGCAGCAATTGCGTAAACACAAGGCCGCCTTGTACGCCGGAGTTATCGCCCTCTAAGGCTATCTCCTGCATCATATACATATTGTGGCTGCTGGCTACCTTACCAAAAATAGCCCCGCGAAAATGTTTCTGCACGCTATCTATCGACAGGAACCTGTACTTGGCGTAAAAGCTACCGCCCTCAAACCGTTGGCTGTTTTGATAAAAATCAGAAACATATGCTGCGCCATGCAGCATCAGCTTACCAGTGGCGCCATACATAGCCTCTACCGTGGTTCGGTTTTTAAATACAGGCGAGGTATAACCTTGGTTCTCCAGCCTAATGCCCAACGAGTGAGCTGCCATATTGCTGGCTGGTTCCGTGTTCACATAAAGCTCTTGCGCGTGCGCAAAACATGCCAATGCCATAAGGCAAAAAGCCAATAAAATAACCTTCATAAAAGTGTTTTTTTAAGAAGGTGCTTAAATTGCTAAATGATAAGTGCGGCCCGTAGTGGTAACTGCTTCTTCGGGGTTTTTACCCAGGTGTTTTTTGGTAACCGAAGTTGGCGCAAAACCTTTATCTACAATGGTTACTGATACCGGCCCGGTCAATGCTTTATCGGCATTAAGCAGTTTATAGGTATTGGTGCCATAGGTAAAAGTATTATCGGCAATCTTGGTATTATCAAAATTGAAAGTGGTTTTTAGATAGCTTACAGAAAAGCCCGAGCTTTTTACCTTTTTGCTGATCTCCTCAAAATTTACGGGTACATCATTCTTAAATGTGATGAAGTAAACATTGCGGATCAGGTCGGGTTTTATTTCACTTACAAAAGGCAGCGCTTTTAACGATTTTTCGGTAGTACGAGCGCAAAGTGAGCAGGTAAGGCCGCTAACTTGTAGTTCGGCTTTAGTGAATTGTGCTTTTGCAACGGTAACTGTTGCTATAAAAAGGATGATAGATATTTTAAGAAATTTCATGTTTTTAAAAATTGAATTTGAATTGATATGTTAAAACTTGTTCGCAAACAGGCAACAGATCAAATTTTCAAATTTCGATTTTTAATAAACGTGGGTGTTTTTCCGGCAGGCGCATCGGGCGGGCCGCGGTCAAAAAATACGTCCAGTAACATTTGATGTACTGGTAGTATAAAATCCCCAAATGCCGACCGGGGTACATCTACCGGCGATATTTTTGTTAAGAATGAAACTGGCTGGCTTTCATGACTATCCTTAACTTTTACATCAAGTTTATTATCCTTACAGCATTTCATTTTACTTTTGGCCATTGGCTTAATACAGCTTTTGGCGGGGGCATTTATTTTGATATCGGCAACACGGTTACCGCAATAATGTAAATTCAGGGCAAAGCCGGTTGATGTAATTGCATACATCAATACCAACAACAATACACCTGTCTTTTTTATCATCAAACAAAAGTACACTATTAAGTACCTGATTTCAAACAGTTAATTGATTTTTTTATTGTTGATGTATTGTAAAATAAAATATAATGCTTTTCTTTGTTTAGATTTAATCTAAATAAACATAATGAAAAAAATTATATTATTCCTGGCACTTTGCGGTTCCGCAATCACCGTATCTGCCCAATCAAAATTTGAACAGGACAGGCAAGCCATCAAATCATTAGCCGGCTATTACAAGGTAACCTTCAATTACGCCGAAACTTTTGCCCCCGATACCGCATACAAATTCCATCCGCGCTATCATTCATGGGGTTATGAATGGGCTATCGTGGTAGAAGATTCACCAAAAAAAATTGCCATACAGCACCTGTTAGTTGTTGGTGATAGCATGGTGATTAAACATTGGCGCGAAGACTGGGTTTACGAGCAACCAACCATTCTGTCGTACGAAAAAGACAACACCTGGAAAAAAGTTAACCTTAAACCAGCTGATGTAAAAGGCCGTTGGATTCAGAAAGTTTACCAGGTTGATGACAGCCCGCGTTACGAAAGTATTGGCACCTGGGTACATGTTGACGGCCGCCACGAATGGCAAAGCAAAACAGATTCGCCGCTACCACGCCGCGAATTTACCAAACGCAGCGATTATAATGTGCTGAACCGTGGTAACCGCATCTACCTAACTGCAAATGGCTGGATGTACGAGCAGGACAACAATAAAGTAGTACGCGGTGCTGATGGCGATAAAGTCATCGCTCAGGAAAAAGGCTATGAAGAGTTCACCAAGGTTGATGAGGCTAAATTCGCCTACGCTAAAAAATGGTGGGCCGGCCAGCAAGGCTACTGGGCAGATGCCCGTGCCGCATGGAGTACTGTGTTTGCTAAAAATGCCACTATAAAATTATCGGGCAAAATAGATGGTAAACTGCTTTACGAACAACTGTTCGCACTGGCAGAAAAATCTGAAAAAGAAAAATGGAGCTCGGACAAGAACAAGGAAGAAACCATTAAAGTGATCAATAACTATGTTAATGCATCATAAATAAAAATCCCCCTACAAGAAAGCCGCTCCGGATATACCGAGCGGCTTTCTTGTTTTAAAACCAAAGCACAGGCCATACGTTAAAAAGGCATGAGCATTGCAGAAAAACTCCAGGCATCCCTTAACCAAATCCTCTTGCACGACCCATGGTACGGGCCGACTACGTACGCCATCATTGATGATGTATCTTTTGATGCGGCTTACGAAAAGCCACCCGGATCAGTACATAATATAGCCGGAATACTACTGCATATGCTGAGCTGGACGCAGGAGGTTACAGCAAGAATGGGCGGACAAACAGCCGGTGAGCCCGCAGGCGGCGACTGGCCTGATCCCGGCATGCCAGATGAAGGTAAATGGAATCAACTCATCGCCGACTTTAAACTAAGTAACGTTATCCTGACCGGTATTATCCAAAATTTCCCGCATGATAAATGGGACAAGCCTACTAACGACGAACGTAACCGCGAACTTGGTACAGGTGTAACCTACCACGCATTAATAGAAGGCCTTATACAACACCACATTTACCACAGCGGGCAAATAGCATTACTGAACAGGATAATAGGTTAGTTTATAGTTGCAAGTTAGCAAAAGGTCTTATTTTTGCTAACTGCAAACAACCTACTGCAAACTCAATAAGGCAGTTCCTCGCAGGTAAAACCCGCTATTTGCAACATATGGTTGATGGTTTGCGGTTCAACTCCATTACTTACCACCCTTAAAATATTGTCGCAATCTTCCAGGTCGAAATTGTATTGCTTTATTTCGGCCAGCGAAGTTAACAGCGGGTGGATGCGGTTTACCTCCTGTTTGCTGGCAACGCTTGTTTTAAATATCAACACGTCCATAATAGTAGGGATTTAGTGGTTTGGTATGAGGATGGTAGTGCGGGGAGCGCGAATCGTTATACTTTTCTTCGCTCTCCGCACTTTGCTCCACGCTCGTTATTCTGTTTTCGGCTCTTTCTCGGCTATCGGGGCTTCTTTCCATGCTTCTCGCCAGTCGTTACGGCCGCGGCTGCCCCAGCCGCAACGGTTTTTCATTTGTTGTTTAAAATGCTCGCGTTCTTCGGCAGTCATGCCGGCCAGGCGCTCCTGCATCATTTGTTTGCGGCGCATCCATGGCGCACCGCCTCCCCTGCCTCCTTTTGGCCCAAAGCCGAACAGTATCTTACACAACACAAATATGCCCATGGCCTGCCAGTAGGTAATAGTGCCTACATGTAAAATATCGGGCAGCAGGTTGTTCCAAAGCTGCATTACTACAAAACTTACCAGCGCTAAAATGGCTGCTACACCTATGGGTATGAAAATGAACCTGCGTTCATAAAATAACTTTTTCATTGTCTTTATTTCTTAATTTTTTAATACTCTGTTATCTCTTTATACAATTGTTTTAGCCGCTTGCGCAGGTGCAGTACAGCATACCGCTTGCGCGATACCAGGGTGTTGATGTTTTCGCCGGTTTTTTGAGCAATTTCCTCAAAAGGCATATCATCAAGTTCCTGCCAAATAAATACCTGGCGTTGGTTTTCGGGCAGCTCATCAAGCGCTATAAAAAGCTGCTCCCAAAAAAGGTTGCGCAGATATTCGGTTTCGGGGGTGGCATCCTCGGTTAGCAGGATAGCTTTAAAATCAAGAATATCATCCTCGTCATCGCTCACAGTGGGCAGCATATCGTCTATAAGGGTTTCGGTATGCTTTTTATGCTTATCTATGATCTTATTTTGGGCTACCCGATAAAGCCAGGCGCTGGTTTGTTCGATTGGCCCGGCGTTAACTACATTGCTAAACTGGTACCATACATCCTGCAGAATGTCCTCGGCATCGGCATCGCTCTTTACCCTTTTACGGATAAAACCCAGCAAGCTTTTACCATACGAAGCAATTGTTTGTATGATGTGGCTGTTTTTATCCTGGGGCATTGCGGCTACTGTCAATTTTATATTGTTTTATAAAGATAAAGACGAGCATGCCTTTAAAACATTTTAAATTATTTTTAATTTTTTAGAGGGAAAGTGAGTTTAACCACAAAGGGCACGAAGGTTACACAGAGAGGCACAGAGATTAAAACCCATTTAGCTATTATTGATTCTTTGTGTACGCTGTAATTTTCCGCTGTGCTCTTTGTGGTAAAAAATAAAATCACAACCATGTAAAAAGCAACCCGCCCACGGTAAACTGCAAACCAAACAACTATCTTGCACGTTATTAAATTATGGGCAATAAAAAAACTTTGATACTTGGCGCCACGCCCAATGCTGGCCGTTACGCTTACCTTGCCGCAAACAGGTTGGTTGGCAGCGGGCATACCATTGTTAACGTAGGTATAAAAAGCGGTGAGGTGGCCGGTGTAGCTATTGAGAAACCCGAAACAATCCATACCGACATTGATACCATTACGCTGTACGTTGGCCCGCAGCACCAGGAAGACTTGTACGATTACATCCTCAAAACAAAACCCAAACGCATCATATTTAACCCAGGTACCGAAAACAGCGAACTGCGCCGCATGGCACACGAAAACGGCATAGAAACAGATTATGCCTGTACGCTGGTATTATTGAGTATAGGACAGTACTGATTAAAAAAACATGCCATCTGAGCTTGCCGAAACATCCGCATCCGGCAGCTATTTATTCTGCGGGAAGATCCGGATAACTTTCACAAACCTTCGTTGGTAGCCTTGAGTCATCTTTGATATCGTAACGCCATTATCACGGCCCGATGTGGAGTGGATAAACTGCAATTCCTCGCCGGGGTTGGTTACCACTATGCCCATGTGGCCCACTATTTGTACGGTGCTATCGGTACCGGTAAACAGGATCAGGTCGCCGGGGCGGGCCTGATTCAGGCCGACTTCGTGGCTTACATTTGTAAAATCGGCCGAAGTGCGCGGCACCGCAATACCAAAATGATTAAAGGTATAGGTAATAAAACCAGAGCAATCAAACCCCTGCCGGGGGTCGGTGGAGGCATATTTATAGGGGATACCGAGGGAAGTACGTGCAAAACTGATCAGCTCGGCCGGGGTGGTTTTGCCGGTGTTGATGTTGTTCATTTGGTCGGTACCATCTGTGGGCGCCAGTATCACCGTTTTGCGGCCGGCCGAATCTGTAACCGTATCGGCAGCCGTAATGGTATAGGCAGGCTTATCCGCACCTCCGCAGGAAAGCAGGGTGAGGAACAGAAGGCTGGATGAAATGGGTAGGCGCATATGCAAATAACAACAGCCCCGGTATCGTTTTGTTCCACTGAAAAATGGAACAGGCGGAACAAATGGAATATGTTGATAATGAATAGGTTAATACTGACAAAATCTTGTCAGTATCTCAACAAACGCTTCACGATTTAAGCGTTACTAACTCATATACAGCACTTTATTAAAATCGGTTTTTTGTTCCACTTTTGGTAAAATGGAACAAAAACGGGCATGGTGAGATTTCGCAAAAACACGACTTTTTTAACCCTTTTTCGACCTTCATTCGCCTCTTTTAGGCTTTAAAACGCCAACTAAAAACCGAAATGGATATTGGGTTGCAAAAGTTTAAGTATTTGATTTATAGACAATTATTAATTTTAGACTTGTTTCATTTTGTTCCGTTTAGAACAGGTGGTTTAGAATTTCATGCTGAAAACTTACTAAGTTATAGGACTAGGTTGCGTTACGCTACACTCCAACGGCAGAGAGAAATGGCATAAAATCATAACTTCAACAAAAATTAATGTAATGAAAGACTTATTCCAAAATGTTCTTACCAATTATAGAGATGCTTATACACAGCATCAATTTGGAGGACATCCATTAGCAGGTTTAATCAGAACCGTTTTGCCGGACGCAATATATGATGTAATTCCCGGGAAAGAAAGATACAAAATTGAAGGATCGTCAGGTGCAGGTCGATGGGCTGCATTACCATGGATCGCAATTTTTGATATATTAATTACTACTTCTGCTCAATCAGGATACTATCCGGTTTTCCTTTTTAAAGATGACATGAGCGGTTTTTACCTATCATTAAACCAAGGTGTAACCCAGGTTGAAATAGAGCATAAGTATAAGAAGACCGTCAAACAAGTTTTAGAGTTAAGAGCGCAAGACTATAAAGCGCAAATAGGGAAGCTTTCTAATGGGTTTAATTTTGAAAAAATTAATTTAAAGGAACTTCGGTCGACAAACTCAAAATATCCGTCTCTATATGCATCAGGTAATATATTTTCGAAATATTATCCATTAAATAATATTCCGGAAGACGAGGAATTAATTTCAGATATAAATGAAATATTGAAGATATACGAGGCAATCTCTTATAATGAAGGCTCTTTACTAACTCATGTTGAAAAAGAGGACGATGAAGCTGTTTATAAGGGATTTGAAAATTTAAAAAACTTCAGGTTTCATAAAAGGATAGAAAGAAATGTTTTGCTTTCAAAAGGGGTTAAAAAGGCCCAAGGGTTCATTTGTAAGGCATGTAAATTTGATTTCAAAAAGAAATACGGTTCAATAGGTGAAAAATTTATAGAGGCACATCACTTGGTACCATTGTCGAAACTAATTGGTATAAGAATTCAATTAGATGTGAGAAAAGACTTTACGGTTTTATGTTCCAACTGTCATAGAATGATCCATAAATTAGACGACCCCAGTAATCTTGAAGAATTAAAAAAAATAATTAATGATATGCGCTCAACTTGATAGGTCATAGATTTTCCCAAATTCTTCCTACATTTAATACCAATAACCTTAACCCGTAATGAAACTATTACCTATCCTCCTGCTAACCGCTACTACTGCGCTGGTGAACCCGGTAAGTGCCAAACCAGCATCCTCTACTATCAGCTACCAAAAACTCAAACATCCGGAAAAGGCTATGACCAATGAGCAGGCCAAAACCATCCTGAAAGAGATGCAGCAACAGCGTAATGATGAGGAGAAGATTACGGTAATAAAAGCCAAACTAACTGATAAACAATTGGGCCTTACCATTAACCAGTTGGCTACGCTCATGAACCAGTTCCTGACCGACGACGCTAAACTGGTCGTCGCTAAATATGCTTTTGAGTACACCACCAACTACAAATCGTTCCTTGATCTGGTTAACATATTCAGTCGCGAAGAGTATAAGGATGCGCTGGAGGATTTTTATAAGAAGAATAAGTAAAACCAGGATTAAGCGGATTTATACGATCAAGACGATTCTCTGAGCGAGAGACCCCTGCACAGCAATCGAACCACACGCTAAGTATCGAACGCGCGTAAAGGCCTGACAGAAAAGCGGGACAAAAGGTAAAGGCCTGTGCGGGGAAGCTTTTTTCTGTCTTGATTTTTTGGTTACTTTTTGATCAAGCAAAAAGTAACAGCCTCCCCGCGGCGATTGAGCGGACGATTTTTATAGCGGCTCCACATATTCACTACTTACTGCTCGTAGAAGATTTCTCCTCGCATCGCTCGTTCGAAATGACAAGGTGGTTAAGCGCACCACACATCAAGGCACAAAATTTGCTACTTTAGTGTCGACTATGAAACAACGCCTGCTACTGCTGCTGCTTGCTGCAACTATTATATCTGCCTGTTCGCCTAAAATAAAGAATACGCCCAGCCGTTATGCGGCTACCAACAAGGTTTACAGCCAGCACGCCGACTCCCTGAGCCAGACTTTGCTGGCCGAGGCCCCTGCTATGCTGACCGATAGCCTGGGCAGCCCCATCCCGTCGGAATTTGTGGGTACGGTTAACTTTAACCTGCGTAAGCCAAACTATGTTATCATCCATTATACCGCGCAGGATTCGGTAGGGCAAACCCTGCAAACATTCACCCTGGTAAAGCCACAGGTAAGCGCACACTACGTAATAGGTAAGGATGGCAAGGTGATACACATGCTGAACGATTACCTGCGCGCCTGGCATGCCGGCGTAAGCAAATGGGGCAGCATCAGCGATATGAACAGTTGCTCGATAGGTATCGAACTGGATAATAAAGGTAATGAACCCTTCAGTACGGCGCAGATGAACAGCCTGCTGGTGCTGCTGGCCAAACTAAAAAAAGATTATAACATCCCCACCGCAAACTTTATAGGCCACGGCGATATTGCCCCCGGCCGCAAACCCGACCCGGGGATCCGTTTCCCGTGGGAATTACTGGCCGGTAAAGGCTTTGGGTATTATTCTGATATCATTATTATACCCGCACCTGTTAATTTCGACAGCGCAACCGCATTAAGGTTAATAGGCTACGATACCCGCAACCTTCCCGCTGCCATTGGCGCCTTTAAACGCCACTTTGTACAGCGCGAAGATTCGCAGGTTTTAACACAGTTTGATCTGGATGTGCTGTTTAATGTTTACAAAAAATATTAGCGTTCGGGGGTGGGTACGGTGGATACCGACCCGAGCGGGTGAAACCCTTCATCCATTAAAACAAGCCTGCCGTTTTTAAAATAATAGAATTTATCCGTCCCTGAGTAGAAGCCATTTAAAGACTCATAATAAACGGTGCGCCGTTCGGATAGCTCTACCACTTTGGCCGATTTATGTTCTTTTTTAAACTGATCTTCGGGCATGTTCACCAAAACCATCTTCCGGCTGCAGCCCATAAATAATAAAAGTAATAAAGGTAAAAGTAATTTTTTCATATAAGTAAGAGCGACTAAACGCCTACCGGTTTAACCTCAAAAAAACTATTCTCTGCAAAAATTATGATACAAAAAAGGGCGAAGAGTTTTTAGCCCTTCGCCCTTTAGCTTTCGCCTTTTATCTTCAGCTTTAACCTTTCTTAACCCAGCTATCCTTCAGCGTAACCGTGCGGTTAAACACCAAATTATCAGGCGTTGAGTTTTTATCAAGCGTAAAATAACCCTTGCGCATAAACTGAACCGGTGTACCAACTTTTGCGTTTGCCAGATCAGGCTCTATGTAAACGGTTTTTAGTACCTGCAGGCTGTTCGGGTTTATATAATCTTTAAAGTCGCCGTCCTCATTGCTTGGGTCTTCCACCTGGAACAGGCGGTCGTACAGGCGTACTTCGGCAGTTTTGGCGTGGTCGGCACTCACCCAGTGGATGGTACCCTTTACGTTGATGCCGCTGGTATCGTTCCCGCTTTTTGATTCGGGGATGTACGAGCAATGTATGGCGATGATGTTGCCGTCGGCATCCTTCTCAAAGCTTTCGCCTTTAATAATGTATGCGTTCTTTAACCTTACCATCAGGCCAACACCCAAACGGAAATATTTTTTGGTAGGCTCTTCCATAAAGTCGTCGCGCTCTATCCAAAGTTCGCGGCTAAACGGAAACTCGCGGCTGCCATCGCCACCCTCCACCTCGGGGTTGTTCTCCCCATGGAAAACATCCTTCTCGCCTTCCGGGTAATTATCAATGATCAGCTTAACCGGGTCAAGCACGGCCATACGGCGCCAGGCGGTTTTGTTCAGGTCCTCGCGGATACAGAACTCCAGCAAACCAACGTCAATCATGTTCTCGCGCTTAGCCACACCAATACGCTCGCAAAACTCGCGGATGCTGGCAGGCGTATAACCACGGCGGCGCAAACCACTAATGGTAGGCATACGTGGGTCGTCCCAGCCATCAACATGTCCTTCCTCTACCAGTTGCAGCAGCTTGCGCTTGCTCATTACCGTATAGTTCAAATTCAAGCGGGCAAACTCATACTGCTTACTCGGGAATATATTAAGCTTTTCTATAAACAGGTCATACAAAGGGCGGTGCGGTACAAACTCCAGCGTACAAATACTGTGGGTTATTTCCTCAATGGCATCACTTTGGCCGTGGGCAAAATCGTACATCGGGTATATGCACCAGGCATCGCCGGTACGGTGGTGATGAGCATGTTTAATGCGGTACATCAATGGGTCGCGCAGCAGCATGTTTGGCGATGCCAGGTCAATCTTTGCGCGCAACACTTTGGCACCATCCGGGTATTTACCGGCTTTCATATCGGCAAATAACTGCAGGTTTTCTTCCACACTGCGGTTACGGTATTGGTTACCCACACCCGGTTCGGTTGGCGTACCTTTTTGCGCGGCTATCTCTTCAGATGTGCTATCGTCAACATAGGCCAGTCCTTGTTTAATCAGGACAACGGCAAACTCGTATAGCTTATCGAAATAATCAGACGCGTAAAGTTCCTGAGCCCAGTCAAAACCAAGCCATTTCACGTCTTCTTTTATGCTGTCAACGTACTCAACGTCTTCTTTTACGGGGTTGGTATCGTCAAAACGCAGGTTGGTTTTGCCGTTATATTTTTTTGCCAGGCCAAAGTTAAGGCATATCGATTTTGCGTGGCCAATATGCAGGTAACCGTTAGGCTCGGGCGGGAAACGTGTAAGCACCCTGCCATCGTTCTTACCGGCAGCCAGGTCTTCTTCAACAATTTCCTCTATAAAGTTCAGTGATCTTTCTTCGCTCATGATGTTTGTAACAGGGCGTAAAAGTACGGAATTGCAGAGAATTATACACTTTTATACATAATTATACACTTTATACATAAGCTGCCCACGCAAACTGCTAACTCAAAACTGTCAACCAAATGTGGGCGCTTCTATCTAACGCGATTTGTGTGCATGGCGGGAAACGCGAAGTATCGCGTCTCTACATTATCTTACCCCGTAGAGACGCGATACTTCGCGTCTCTGGTGACTATCCAAAATATCTCACCACCCCATCAGCACAATTAACCCCATCAATAGCGGCGGAGATAATACCACCGGCATAACCAGCGCCTTCGCCGCAGGGGAACAACCCGGCAACCTGCGGGTGCTGGAAAGTATCCCTATCACGGGGCACTTTTACGGGCGATGATGTGCGCGATTCTACGCCTACCAGTATCGCTTCGTTTGTGTAATAACCTTTCATTTTACGGCCAAAGGCTGGCAGGGCTTTGCGCAGGCGATTGTGGATCCAGTCGGGCAGTACTTCTTTCAGGTCTACGCTTTTGCAGCCGGGCAGGTAGGAATTTTCGGGCAGGTCGGCAGAAACGCGGCCTTGCACAAAATCAACCATGCGCTGGGCGGGTGCAACCAGGTTACCGCCGCCTGCTTTAAAGGCCAAATGCTCTACCTGCTGCTGAAAGTTCAGCATCCGGAAAGGGTCGTTCATATCGCCCTTCACATCTTCCATATTGATCTGTACCACGGTACCCGAGTTGGCAAAAGGATTATTACGCTTGCTTGGGCTCCAGCCGTTCACCACAATCTCGTCCTGAGCGGTGGCGCAGGGGGCAATAATACCGCCGGGACACATACAAAAGGAGAACACGCCCCTGTCCTCCACCTGCTCTACCAGGTTATAGTATGATGGCGGCAGGTCGGGCCCGCGGTATTCACAGTGGTATTGGGCGCGGTCAATAATTTCCTGCGGGTGCTCAATACGTACGCCCAGGGCAAAGGGTTTGGCCTCTATTAATATATCCTGGCTGTGCAGCATCCTGAAAACATCGTGTGCAGAGTGGCCGGTAGCCAGTATCACGGCATCGGCCAAAAGCTTTTCGCCGTTTGATAGCTGCACGCCCTTTATTTTACCAAATTCCACCAGCATGGCGGTTACTTTTGTATCAAACAAAACCTCGCCGCCTGCTTCCAAAATACTTTCGCGCATGGCGGTGATAATCTGTGGCAGTTTGTTGGTACCAATATGCGGGCGGGCATCCACCAATATATCTTCGGTAGCGCCGTGGGCTACAAAGGTTTTAAGCACACCATTTACATCGCCACGCTTGGTACTGCGGGTATAAAGCTTCCCATCCGAGTAGGTACCCGCACCGCCCTCACCAAAGCAGTAGTTGCTTTCGGGGTTTACCAGGCCTTGCTTGTTGATGTTGGCCAGGTCGCGGCGGCGTTGTTTTACGTCTTTACCGCGTTCCAGTATCACAGGTTTTAACCCCTGCTCAATACATTGCAGGGCGGCGAAGATCCCGGCCGGGCCCGCACCAACAATGATGACGCGTTTGGCATCATTTACCTTTTTATATTGTGGGCTGCATATTTCTGTTTGTACAGGCTCGTCTATAAATATGCGTACCTGCATGCGGTAAAGCACCTTGCGCCCACGTGCATCTATAGAACGTTTTAATATTTTAATGCCGGTTATTCTTTTTTGCGGGATGTTAACGGCTGTTGATACCAGGCCTGTTAATATTGCTTCGTCTTCCTGTTGCCCGGGCAGGCAAACAATTTCTGCTTCTTTTATCATGTTTGTATTGCCGGGTTTTTATCCCGGATGGTGCAAAGATAATATTTTCAGTTTGCAGTTGCAGTTTGCGTGATTGTTAACCACAGAGGATTAGCTTGATGTTCAAGCACAAAGCACATAGAGCCGGATAATTCATTAGGATTATAACGCTGTTTACTCTGTGAAACATCCGTGTTCTCTGTGGTTAAACCTTAAAAGCAACCCTATAATATTGGTGTAACAAGTACACTTACTACCGTACGGTACAGAACGGTCGACCGTCCGCTATCGTACAGTTTTAAAAAAGTTTAAAATTTATCTTATTGACAATCAATTACTTATAAAAGTGGTTGTATTTTGGCATAGGGTGTTGTAGATTAAAAATTACTAAAATGACAACTACCGCTGATAACCGCTTACAAACACTTTGGGAAGGCTGCCTGCAAAACGACAGGAAGCAACAAGAATTGTTATATAAGGCTTTAGCGCCAAAAATGCTTACCGTTTGCATGCGCTATGCTAAAGATAAAGACGAAGCACAGGACATACTGCAGGAGGGCTTTATCAAAATGTTCAAAAACATGGAGAACTACCGTGGCGAAGGCAGCCTGGAAGGGTGGATCCGCCGCATTATGGTACACAGCGCCATATCACGCTACCGTAAAGCAAAAAGCATGGTGTTGGTTGATGATTTTGCCGAGCAGAACATCCCGGTTAGCAGCAGCTATAACGATAATGGCCTGGAAGCCCGCGACCTGATGAACATGGTACAAGAGTTACCTGCCACTTACCGTTCGGTATTTAACATGTACGCTATTGAAGGTTTTTCTCACCAGGAGATAGGCAGCAAATTAGGCATGAGCGAATTATTATCACGTACTACCTTACACCGCGCACGTACCATCCTTAAAGATAAATTGAAAAGCTTAGCTGTAAGAGAGCGCCACTGCATGGCAGGATAAAAAACCCCGTTACCAACCTAACTTCGCATGATTTATTGATTATTTACCGGCAAGCCCGTCGGGTTAATCAATAAATCAAAACGGTGAGCAACTCCCGCTACCCACCGTTCAATTATCTTTAGATATTCTTTAATTCGTAGTGTCCGATATTCAATCGTTCAACTAACCTCTAATCACCAATCACTAACGATGCTTACTGCTCATATAAAATACCAGTTCGCCGCCGTTCATAATATCCTGGTGAGTAATAGTTAGGCTGTTATATGGCTTGCCGTTCAGCGTCATTTTCTGCACATAAACATTCTTTTCGCTTTGGTTTTTTACGTTTACGGTAAACGTTTTGCCGTTACCAACCTGTATGGTAGCATTGTTTACCGATGGACTGCCGATAGAATAATCGACCGAGCCCGGCGCTACAGGGTAAAACCCTATCGAGCTGAAGATATACCAGGCGCTCATCTGGCCGGTATCGTCATTGCCACCCAAGCCGTCCGGCGTTGGTTTGTACATCCGCGGTAATATCATGCGGATGCGTTCCTGTGTTTTCCATGGCTTGTCTGTCCAGTTGTACAGGTAGGCTACGTGGTGCGATGGCTCGTTACCATGCACGTAGTTACCGATAATACCGTCGCGGGTGATATCTTCCGTCTCCGCAAAGTATTTGTCGGGCAGGTTCATGGTGAATAACGAATCCAGGTAACCTACAAAACGCTTGTTGCCACCCATCAGTTTGATCAGGCTTGCCGGGTCCTGTGGAACAAACAAGGTGTAGTTCCAGGCGTTACCTTCAATAAAGCCCTCGTTAATGGTGCTCAATGGGTCGAACTTGGCGCGGAATGTACCGTCGGCTTTTCTCGGCCTCATAAAGCCCGATTTGTCATCATACACATTCTTATAGTTCTCGCTGCGTTTGATAAATTCGTTGTAGATATCTGTTTTACCCAGTTTTTTGGCCATCTGCGCTATTGCCCAGTCGTCATAAGCATACTCCAGGGTATTGGATACCGATACGCCTGTTTTTTCATCGGGTATGTACCCTTTATCCATGTATTCGCCAATGCCTTCATAACTGCGGTGGCGGGCGGTGGTTACCGCGGCATCCAAAGCTTTGTTAGCATCAAAAGGCGCATTGCCTTTTACAACAGCATCAGCCAAAACAGCTACGCTGTGGTAACCGCTCATACACCAGTTCTCGTTAGCCGAGTTGCTCCAAACCGGCAGCATTTGCTCGGGGCTCTGGTCAAAATGCACCAGCATTGATTTAACCATATCGGCATTACGCTGCGGCTGTATAATGTTGAACAGCGGGTGCAGCGCGCGGTAAGTATCCCAAAGCGAGAAGGTGGTGTAGTTGGTAAATCCATCTGCCTTATGTACGTTTTGATCGAGCCCTTTGTACTGCCCGTCAACATCCATGTAAACGGTTGGGTTGATCATGGTGTGGTACATGGCGGTATAAAAATCCTGCTTACGCTCTACAGATGCGTTAATGGTTATCTTCTCCAGTTCGGTTTCCCAAAGCTTTTGGCCATCGGCTTTTACCTGGTCAAAATCCCATCCCGGTACCTCGGCCTGCATATTGGCTAAGGCGCCATCCATGCTCACCGGCGACAAGGCAAATTTGATCTTGATCTTCTCGCCTTCTTCGGTCTTAAAATCAAAGTAAGCGCGGATCTGCTTACCGGCTATCTCGGGGAAGTTTTTGGTTTGATTGAATTTACCCCAGAAACCGCCGTAAACTTCGCGTTTATCGTATTTCTTAAAGCCATGCTGAATAAACTTTTTATTGAACGCCATAGCAAAGTACAGGGTGCGCGTGCGTGCCCAGCCATTGGTTTGGCGGTAACCTACCAGCGTGCTATCGTTCAATAGTTTTACATATGTCCAAACGGTTTTATCGGGGTAGTTATAAATGCCTGCCATCAGGTCAAGTATCACATGCGATTGATCTGACTTAGGGAACGTGTACTGGTGGAAGCCAACGCGTGCACTGGTAGTTAGTTCGGCGGTGATGTTTGAGGCATCCAGCTTTACTTTGTAATAGTTAGCCGCACTTACTTCATTAGCATGCGAAAATGCCGAGCGGTAACCGCTGCCCGGTACATCGGCAACGCCGGGGTTTAGTTTTAAAGGGCCAACGGTTGGCATAATTAAAAAATCGCCCAGGTCTGAGTGCCCGGTGCCGCTAAAGTGGGTGTGGCTAAAGCCTACAATGGTTTTATCCTCGTACTGGTAACCGGCGCAGTATTCATAAACCTTGGGGTTATATTTCCCATTCAGTTCATAGCTGGCGGTATCAGTTTCGGGGCTAAGCTGCACCATCCCGAAAGGAACGGTTGCACCCGGGTAGGTATGGCCCATACGCTGTGTACCAATGATAGGCTTTACGTATTGCACTAAATTTTCGTGCGGGGTATTTTGCGCGGTTGCCTGCAGGGCGGTACAAATAAAAAGGGCGGCAAATATTTTGTTCATTGATGAGATTTAATAATGCGTATCAGTAAATGTATTATGTATGCAAATATAAAATCATATACCACGTTAACTGTATTTAATTACATTTACACAGCCAATTATTGCCATTATGGCGTAAATGTTACCATTTGTAACAACGGTATGCGTTTTGTAATCTAATTCGTAAATTCACATCACCATAAACAAACAAACACAAATGAAAAATTTATTGATCGTAATAGCTGTTGTTGTAGTATTGGCCCTGATGGGTGGTTGCAGTTACAACGGCATGGTAAAATCTGACGAGAACGTAAAAGGCAAATGGGGCGAAGTGCAAACCCAGTACCAGCGCCGCAGCGATTTGATCCCCAACCTGGTATCAACCGTAAAAGGCGAAGCTAATTTTGAAAAAGGAACATTAACCGAGGTTACCAATGCACGCGCAAGGGCTACCTCAATACAGGTTGACCCAACCAAGTTAACCCCCGAAGCTATACAGCAATACCAACAGGCACAAGGCCAGTTAAGCACCGCTTTAGGCCGTTTATTGGTAGCATCAGAAAATTACCCAACCCTAAGGGCTAACGATGCTTTTAGGGGCTTACAGGTACAGTTAGAAGGTACCGAGAACCGCATCTCTGTAGCACGGAAGGATTTTAATGAATCTGTACAGGCTTACAACAGCAAGATCCGCACGTTCCCGGCTAACATCACTGCCAAATTGTTTGGCTTTGCCGAAAAAGGGTATTTCCAAAGCGAGGCGGGTTCTGATAAAGCACCAAAGGTAGCTTTCTAAGATTTCACCGATTTAAGGATGATTACACCGACCGTTCACAGATCGGTGTAATCATTTCATAAAATCTGTGTAATCACAATTCAATAATCTGTGTAATTAAAAATCAATATGGCAGTATTTACCGAAGAGGAACAGCACCGCATACAACAAGCAGTTGCCGATGCCGAAAAGAATACATCGGGCGAGATCCGCGTTTGCATGGAAAAAACCTGTAGCGATAACCCGCTTGACCGCGCCGCTAAATATTTTGCACAGTTAGAAATGCATAAAACCAGGCTACGCAATGGTGTACTTATTTATGTAGCCACGGTTGACCGTAAGTTTGCCGTTATTGGCGATGCCGGCATCAATAGCGTTGTATCTGCCGATTTTTGGGACAGCACCAAAGAAGCCATGCTGAGCCATTTTAAATATGGCAACCTGGTTGAGGGGATTGTTACCGGCATTGGCCAGGCCGGTGAACAGCTGAAAAAATATTTCCCCCACCTGCTTAATGATAAGAACGAACTGCCCGATGATATCGCCTTTATGGATGGCAATTAACAACAAGTGATGTTAAAAAGAACAATACTATGGGTTGCACTGGTGCTATGCATCAACACAGCCTTTTCGCAGGAGATCCCTGAAAGATCCACCACGCTGGTTACCGATTATACCAACACTTTATCATCATCTGATAAAGCGCAGCTTGAGCATAAGCTGGTAGCCTTTAAGGATTCTACTTCTACACAGATCGCGGTGGTGATCATGCAGTCTACCGGCGAATATGATATAAACCAGTATGGCGCAGCCTTGCTACGCAAATGGGGCATTGGCAGTAAAGAAAAAAACAACGGTATTTTGGTGCTGGTTGCCATGAAAGACCGTAAGATGTCTATCCAGACAGGATATGGCGCCGAGGGCCCATTACCTGATATTGTTACCCAGCAGATCATTCAAAACGATATGAAGCCCCACTTTAAAGAGAATGATTATTACGGCGGGTTGGATGCGGCTACCGATAACATCATGAAATTTATGAAGGGCGAATACAAGGCCGATGCAAAAAAGGGTAAAAGCGACGGCAGCCCCATAGGCTTCATTGTTATTATTGTGATAGTTGTGCTGATCATCATTTTCCGTAAACGCGGCGGTGGTGGCGGTGGCGGCCGTATTATTGGCAGCCGTGGCGGCGCAAGCCCGTTCTGGTGGTTCCTGGCAGGCAATATGCTTGGCGGTAGTGGCCGTAGCAGTGGCAGCGATTGGGGAGGTTTCTCTGGTGGTGGTGGCTTTGGCGGCGGCGGTGGTGGTTTCGGAGGCTTTGGCGGCGGGAGCGGCGGCGGTGGTGGAAGCAGCGGCAGCTGGTAATCTTTAAATTTCTAAAAGCTAAATTCTAAATCCGAAAAAAGCTTCTAAGCACTAATAACAAATCACTGATCTTTAACCATCATGTTTCAACGGGATTTTATCATGAACGAGGCGCGTAAATTCGCCCTGATACTTGCTAAACTTTTAGGCTTAAAGGCCGAAGGTGAATACGAAGAATATCTAAAATACTTCAACGAGGTTTTGGATGAGGAGTACAATGCCGAATTGGAGGACCTCTTAAATTTGGATGAAGAGGATTTTAAAAAGCGCCTGATTGATGCTGGCTATACCGCTGAGAAATTGAACGCCCTGAGCCAAATGCTGTATGTATTTGCCGAGCCTTTTACTCCCGGAGAAGAAACATCGGCCCTGCTAAAAAAAGTGATGGTAATATTTAACCTCCTGGAAACGGAGCATCACTATGAATCGTTCGATAACATTACCAAGCGGAATGTTATCCATCAGTACTTTAACAACAACTATGAGCGAGTTTAACTGGAAGACCCTTTCATCCACCTATATACATAAAGGCCCATGGGCTACCCTGCGCAGCGACAAGTGCGAAATGCCCGATGGCACCATTGTAGATGATTATTATGTTTTAGAATACCCTAACTGGGCCAATGCTGTTGCTTTAACAGAAGACAATAAGATACTGATGGTACGCCAGTACAGGCATGCCGCAAACATTGTATCGCTTGAAATTCCGGGGGGTGTTATTGAAGATGGCGAAAACCCTGAGGAGGGCATGCGCCGCGAACTGCTGGAAGAAACCGGTTACGCGTTTAACGATGTTGAACTGATCAGCACCGTATACGCAAACCCATCTACCGCCAACAACAAAACCTTTTGTTACCTGGCCAAAGGCGGTAAAAAAGTGCAGGAGCAAAAGCTTGATGAGCACGAACGTATTGTAGTTGAAGAATACACTATTGCCGAAGTAAAACAATTACTGGCCGATAATAAAATAGCCCAGGCATTACATTGCACCGGGTTGTTTTATGCTTTGATGAAGCTGGGGGAATTGTAGGTTGACAATTAATAACAAAGATGTCATTTCGAACGTAGAGAGAAATCTTTTACCATTGCAGAGTGTACTCCATGCTTCAATTAATGAATGATGTAAAAGATTTCTCCTCGCTCCCGCTCGTTCGAAATGACATGTAGTATAGCTGTGAAATAATGCCCTTGTTGGTGTTGTCACCAACAAGTCGCCATGCTTGTCTACTACCTGCTTAAAGATTGTTGGTGACAACACCAACAACGGCGAAAAGTGACCTTTACATGTAATACACCATACATAATGAACAAGATCTCTCCTCGTACCTCGTTCGAGATGACATGGGGGAGATATGAAGTTTCTAAAACATCATTAATATCTGTCCCTTTTCAACCTTATCGCCGGGTTTAATTTTGATGGCTTTTACGGTAACATCTGCCGGGGCTTTAATAATGTTCTCCATCTTCATGGCTTCCAGCACAAAAAGGTTTTCGCCCTTTTTCACTTCCGTGCCTTCTTCTACCAGTACCTTTAGTACCAGACCGGGCATGGGGGCTTTTATCTCGCTTACTTTGGCGGTCATTAAATTGCTCAGACCCATCTTGTCCAGCAGTACGTCAAACTGGTCTTTGGCGGCAATGGTATAAATATTATTGTTCACCTTTATTTCGGCAGTTTTTGCTTCGCGATCAAAGCTCACCACCTCGGCGTTGTATGAACCGTTCTCGTTAATGATATGGTACAACAATTGGCTAAGCTGTTTAATATCGGCATTAATAGTGCTATGGTTTACAAGCAGGGTGTCGCCTTTCCTGTTTACCTCAAAATTGTACTTATCGTTAACCTTTATGTTATACATACTTATTTGGTGAATATATACTGTATTAAATTAGCGCCCATTTTAAGGGCTTTTAAACGCGCCTCCTGCGTATCCCCGGCGTAGGTGCCGTAATCCTCCCATCCGTTGCCCAGGTCGCACTCATAGGTGTAAAAACACACCAGCCTGCCTTTGTATATAAGGCCGAACCCTTGTGGGCGCTTACCATCATGTTCGTGGATTTTTGGCAGGCCGGCCGGGAAGCTATATTTTTGGTGATAGATGGCATAGTTGGCTGGCAGTTCCACAAAATCAAGCTCGGGGAATACCTTTTTCATTTGCGGGCGGATGAATTTATCAAACCCGTAGTTATCATCAATATGCAGAAAGCCGCCGCCGGTTAAATACTTGCGCAGGTTGCGTGCCTCCTGATCGCTGAATATCACGTTACCGTGGCCGGTCATAAATATAAAAGGGTAGTTATAGATCTGATCGCTGCCGGCTTCCACAACCTCCTCTTCGGGCTGGAAGTTGGTCTTCAGGTTCTCGTTACAGAATTTAATGAGGTTTACCAGCGCGGTGCGGTCGCCGTACCAGTCGCCGCCGCCATTGTATTTAAGCCTGCCCATTTTGTATGATGGCGCGGTAAAGCTGCTGATGCAAAAAACCAGGGCAATAAGGGCGGCAAGCAAAACGGATCTTCTCACAAACTATCGGTTTAAAAAATTCACCTCGAAGCAGGCTTCCAGTGCTGCGGTTTCTGTACGCAGGCGGCTTTCCCCTAAAGTTATGGCTTTATATCCGTTCTGCAAAGCGGCGTCTACCTCGGCTGGGGTAAAATCACCTTCGGGCCCAATCAGTATTAAATAACGGTTTTGCTTTTCAATAGCTTGTGCCAGGCTTATTTTTTCGCCTTCATCACAATGCGCTATATACTTTTGCCCGTCGAAAGGCTGTTTTAAAAATTGGTTCAGCGCAACGGGCGCGTTCAATACGGGGTGGTAAGCTTTGATAGATTGTTTAATGGCCGAGGTGATGATCTTGTCCAGCCGCTCTACCTTGGCCTCTTTACGTTCCGATCGCTGGCAGATGATGAGCGTTATTTCATCAATTCCAATCTCGGTGGCCTTCTCTAAAAACCACTCTACCCTATCCAGGTTTTTTGTTGGCGCTATCGCGATGTGCAGGTAATGGTTGCGTTTATTAAATTCGGTAGTAACTGCATTTATTTGCAGAATGGTGCGTTTTGGATGCGCATCATTTATTTCGGCTTTATACAGGCCGCCTTTACCATCTATCAGGGTTACCTCATCGCCCACGGCAAGGCGCAGTACACGCACAGCATGCTTACTTTCTTCCTCGCTTAAAAAGTATTGGGGTAACGATGGGTCAATATCCGGAGTGTAAAAAAGCTGCATAGTAGTTCATCACTAATGTAAATCTACCGCATCTTCTTCGTTTATCAGCAGCTCCAGTTTTACCGACTCGATGTTCTGGTCTGATTTTTTGAGTACCGTAATGTTGTAACCGTTGCTTTCCTTCTGCTCGCCTACATCAGGTATTTTACCAAATATATGGCCCAACCATCCGGATACGGTATCAAAGTCGCCATCCTCGGGCAGGTCATGCGGCAGGTGTTCGTTTACGTCGTATATCGGCGCAAGGGCGTTCACCACAAATTCGCGGTCGTTCAGTTTCTCAACAATTGGTTTTTCCTCGTCAAACTCATCCTGTATCTCTCCAACCAATTCCTCAACAATATCTTCCAGGGTAACCATACCAGCGGTACCGCCAAACTCGTCAGACACGATAGCTATCTGGATGCGCTTTTGCTGCAGCTCGGCCATCAGGTCGTTTATCTTTTTGGTTTCGGGGATAAAGTAAGGCTTGCGGATAATGTTTTTCAGTACTATCTCTTCGCCACGTGCCAGTAAGGGCAAAATATCTTTAGCGTGTACTATACCTACAATTTTATCTATCACCTCATCAAACACCGGCATACGCGAGTAACCTTCAGTTATCAATATTTCTAAAAGCACTTCCTTGCTGGTATCAAGTTCAATGCCCGATATTTTGGTACGGGGCACCATAATGTTCTTCACTACGCGTTCGTTAAAATCAAACACGTTCTGGATCAGTTCGTGCTCGTTCGAATCAATAGCGCCGGTTTCTTTACCTTGTTCTAAAAGGTATTGCAGCTCTTCGGACGAGTGGTGGGTTTCGCCGCCCTCTAAAGTGGTTATGCCGAATAACTTTAATATGAAATTAGCAAAGCCATTAAGCAGCCATATAAACGGACGGAACACCACGAAGAAAAATCTTAATGGTAATGAAACCGCCAGTGTGGTACGTACCGATTTTTGGATAGCTAATGATTTTGGGGCAAGTTCGCCAAATACTATATGCAGTACTGTTATAGCTACAAACGACAATACGTGGCTGGCTGTGATAAAGCCCGGTGTAAGCGTAATGCCTACAGCCAAAAAAGCGCGTAACACAATGTTGGTTACTACGCCCTCGCCTACAACACCCAAGCCCAGTGATGCAATGGTGATACCCAGCTGCGTGGCAGCCAGGTAACCATCAAGATTGTGCAGTATACCCCTTGCAACTTTTGCTACGCCGCTGCCGGATTTAGCTTTTATCTCAATTTGTGATCCTCTGACCCTCACCATGGCAAATTCTGCTGCCACGAAAAAGCCATTTAACAATACCAGGAAAATGGTAAGGAAAATATAAAAGGCACTAATCTCGTAATGTTCGGGGTCCATTAATTAAATTATTTGTTATCGGGGAAAGTAGACTTATATAGTTCTAAACTTTCTTGAATTACCTTATGGGCATAACGTACGCCAAGCAAATGCTCAATGGTTACGTTTTTACCTTCAAGTACTTTATAATCGCTAAAAAAACGTACAATTTCTTTCATGGCGTGTGGCGGCAATTCGGCGAGGTCGTTAATGTAGTTAACCGACATATCGTTTTTTGCTACCGCGATGATCTTATCATCCTGTTCGCCGTTATCAACCATGTGCATAACGCCCACTACTTTTGCCTCGATGATAGACATCGGGAAAACATCTATCGAGCAAAGTACCAAAATATCCAGGGGGTCATTATCATCGCAATAGGTTTGCGGGATAAAGCCATAATTTGCCGGGTACATTACCGACGAGAACAATACACGATCGAGCTTTAACAGGCCCGACTCTTTATCTATCTCATATTTCGCTTTTGAGCCTTTTGGAATCTCAATTATTGCGTTTACTATCTCAGGAATGTTATCACCCGGTGAAACCTGATGCCAGGGATGTTGTGTGCTCATGTATATATATTATATTAATTACTGTTCTTTTGATTTTGCAATCTGTCTTCTCACAAAAGCAATAACCAGCGGAATTGTTGTAATAATTATCAAACCAAGTACAATGTACTCCAGATAATCTTTTAAATTGGGGAAGCGCCTGCCCAAAAAATAACCGGCTAAGGTTAATGTTGTTACCCAGGCCACGCTGCCTACAATATTGTAAATGGTAAACTTTTTAAGATCAACCCGTACAATACCTGCAAATATAGGGGCAAATGTCCTAACTATAGGGAAAAATCTTCCTAAAATCAAAGCCATGCCTCCGTATTTCGCATAAAACTCTTCGGCAACGGTTATATAACGCTTTTTAAAAAAGAAGGAATCGTTCTTGCTGAACAGAACCGGCCCTGTTCGGTAGCCAAACCAGTAGCCTGTATAGTTCCCTAATATCCCCGCGGCTATCAACGAAAGCACAAGCGTATAAATAGGAACATGGATAATACCGGCGGCACTTAAAAGCCCGGCAAGAAACAGCAAATAATCGCCCGGCAAGAAGAACCCGAAAAACAAACCGGTTTCAGCATATATTACAATAAGCAATAGGTAAAAGCCACCACTGCTTAAAATAGACTGTGCGTCGGTTAAATTTTGAAGGTATTCCCAAAAGTTTTCCATTAACTATATCCGTAAAACTACAAATATTAAATCAAATTGTAGTTACGCCCCTTATTAAATAAGGGTAGAAATAAGCGCCGGATAAACGCCAATAACGATAGTTACGATAGCCGAGAAGCCTAATACAAACTTGTAGTAAGCAGGTACTTCAACTTCGGCACGTTCTGCACTGCGGAAATACATGGCAATAATAATGCGGAAATAGTAGAATATGCTGATAATGGCATTTACCACCGCAACAATTACCAGCCATACATTATAGTGTGCCAGGGCGCCGCTAAACATAAAGAATTTACCAATAAAGCCCGCGGTAAGCGGTATACCCGCTAACGATAGCATGCTGATAGTTAACACCAACGCCAGGAACGGGTTGTTTTTTGCCAGGCCGTTAAAGCCTTCAAAGTTATCATTACCTGTTTGTTGCCTTACCAGTATTAAACCACCAAACGCAATGATAGATGCAATGGAGTAAGCGGTAGCATACACAAATATGGAGTTTGCAGAACCTGCGCCCAATGCCACAATAGCAAATAACAGATAGCCTGCATGCGATATGCTGGAGAAAGCCATCATCCGTTTAAAGCTTTGCTGGTACAGTGCGGTTATATTACCGATGAACAGAGTTATAATGGTGATGACCAGCAATACTGGTGTCCAGAACCCAGCTATAGTTAAAAAGCACGCCGAGAATAAACGCAGGAATGCCGCGAAACCTGCCACTTTAACCACGGTAGACATGAACAGGGTGATCAGCGAAGGTGCGCCTTCGTAAACATCGGGAGTCCAGAAATGGAAGGGTGCAGCACCAACCTTAAAGCAAAGGCCAACGATAATGAGCATGATACCGGTGTAAAACAACGGATCGATATTGCGGGGATGGGTAACCACCCAGTCGCGGATAACATCCAGGTCAAACGAACCCGAAGCACCGTATATCAATGTGATACCAAACAACAGGAAACCTGTTGAGAAAGCGCCCATCAAAAAGTATTTTAAAGCGGCTTCGTTTGATGCAAAATCGCTTTTACGGATACCCGCCAGGATGTATAAACTTACCGACATGATCTCGACGCCGATAAACAGCATGGTTAAGTTATGGTACGATACCATTACAATGATACCTGCCAGCGAGAACAATATAATAGCGTAATACTCGGCTATGTGATTGCTTATCTTTTCAAAGTATCCTTTAGATAGTAACAGGATGAGTATAGTTGAAACAATACTTACTACAGAAAACGCCACCGAGAAGTTGTTAAACAACATCATGCCATGATAAATAGGCTCGGCGTTATTATTCCATTGCGCTACCGCTGCACCTAAAGCAGCCAATAAGCCTACAATGGTTACAGGCAACAAAGCTTTTTGGGCTTTATATAAACCCAGGTACAAAAGCACTATGGGTAAAACAGATATAATTATTAAAGTAATCATTCTTCTTATAAATTCTTAAAACCCTGCATTTACAAATTTGGCACTCACGGTATTTACCAGGTTGGTTACTGCCGCTTCTGATAAATGCAGAATAGGCTGCGGATAAACACCGATACCGATGATCAGCACGCAGATAATACCAAGCACTAATTTCTCTGAGCCGGCTACGTCGGCAAATAACGCTGTTAGCTCGTTGCTTTCGCCCTGCATTACGTTTTTGTACATGCGCAGCATATATACCGCGCCAAATATGATGGTTAAACCTGCAACAGCGGCAAACCAGATGTTATAATTAAATACACCTTTCAGTAACAAAAACTCGCCTACAAACCCATTGGTTAACGGCAGTGCTACTGTACCTAAAACGATGATCAAAAATGCGATAGAGAAATTTGGCGCCATTTTGGCAATGCCACCCATCTGGCTGATGTCGCGGGTTTTTAAACGGCGGCTGATGATGTCCCAGATAAAGAACATCCCCACCACGTTGATACCGTGGCTTAGCATCTGTATCATGGCACCTTGTACGCCCTGCACTGTCCAGGCAAATATACCGGCAGCTATCAAGCCAACGTGTGCTATAGATGAGTAGGCTACCAGGCGTTTACCATCTTTTTGATTAAAGGCAATAAGCGAAGCGTAAACAACACCAATAACCGATAATATCATCACCAGGTTTTGCCATTGCAGGAAACCCGCAGGTGCATTTGGTATTAGCCAGCGGATAACACCGTAGATACCCATTTTTAGCATAATACCCGATAGTAACATGGTACCTGCTGATGGCGCTTCGGTATAAGTATCGGGCTGCCAGGTATGGAAAGGGAATAACGGCATCTTGATAGCAAAGGCTATAAAAAATGCCCAGAACACCCAGTTTTGTTGTGTTAAACTTAAGCTCAGATCGTAAAATGAGTGAAGGTCATAAACCTTACCCGGCGTTTGCAGGTACAGGTAAATAATACCTACCAGCATAAACAACGAACCGGCAAAAGTGTAAATGAAAAATTTAATATTAATACGGATGCGGTTTTCGCCGCCCCATAATGCGCAAATAAAGTAAATAGGTATCAGTGCAGCTTCCCAGCCTACGTAGAAAAGGAAACCATCCAGCGCGGTAAACACGGTTAACAAACCAGCCTGCATAAACAGGATCAGCGCATAAAAAGCTTTGGCGTTTTTATACTCGTGTTTGTAAGTGGTTAGTATAATAAGCGGTACAAGCACCGTGGTTAGTAATACCATCACCATACTGATGCCATCAATGCCGGCTTTAAAGTAAATACCCATTTGTGTTATCCAGGGTACATCAATGCCATACTGCACAGATGCATCCGGCACAAAGCCCGCTAAGAAATAGATTACTATCCCAAGCTCAATAAGCGAGAATAACAGGGCTGCATGCTTGGCTGCCTCGTTCTTAAACAACAGCACCAAAAGGGCTGCTACTACCGGTAAAAAAAGTAAAATGCTAACCGTCATTTTATATGTTAAACGCTAAGCGCCTATTTTAATTAAACTGTACACCAAAATGGCAATAATGCCTACTACCATCATAAATATGTAGAAACCTACATTACCTGTTTGCAACAGGCGCAGGCCTTTACTTGTATCTAAAGCTCCCTTACCCAGGCCATTCACAAAACCATCAATACCCAATTGCTCCACCACCTTATAGAAGAATACCGATATGGCATCCAGCGGCTTGCGGATCACCTTATCATACAATTCATCAATATAGAATTTATGGTACGACAGGTTGGCCAGCGCCGGGCGCTCCTCTTCATCGCTTACAGGTACGTGGTTACCGCTCACATATTTGCTATAGGCATAACCCAGGGCTAATAATGCTATCAGTACCGATGTACCCATCAGTATCCATTCGGTGTTATGGCTAAGCTCATGCTCGCCCAATAATTTGGTCGATTGTTCAAACACCGGCGCAAGGTAAGCGCCTAATTCGTGGTGCCCCCCCATTACTGCCGGCACACCTATTATACCCGCAATGGCAGATAGTATCGCCAAAATGATTAATGGAATAGTCATGCTAATAGGCGACTCATGCAGGTGATGTTCCTGTTCATGCGTTCCGCGGAATTTACCCCAAAAGGTAAGGTACATCATCCGGAACATATAGAATGAGGTTAACCCTGCGGTAATAACACCCACTACATAAAACGTTGTGCTATGTGCAAAGGCCGCGGCCAAAATTTCGTCTTTTGAAAAGAAACCCGAGAACGGAAAGATACCAGCGATGGCGATAGTACCCACCAGCATGGTAATGAAGGTTACTTTGATCTTTCCTTTCAGTCCGCCCATTTTACGCATGTCCTGCTCGCCGCCCATAGCGTGGATAACAGACCCAGCGCCCAGGAATAATAATGCTTTAAAGAAAGCGTGCGTTAATACGTGGAAGAATGCCCCGGTGTAAGCGCCAACGCCTAAACCTAAAAACATATAACCCAACTGCGATACGGTTGAATAGGCCAGTACTTTTTTAATATCTGTTTGGGTAAGTGCAATTAATGCTGCAAATGCCGCGGTAGCTAACCCTACAATGGCAATTACTTCCATGGTAGTTGGCGCAAGCGTAAACAGAATGTTTGAGCGGGCTATCATATAGATACCTGCGGTAACCATGGTAGCCGCGTGGATCAGTGCCGATACCGGGGTTGGGCCGGCCATCGCATCGGGCAGCCAGGTAAACAACGGCAACTGTGCCGATTTACCAACCGCACCAACAAATAGCAACAGTGTTATTAATACAATAGGTGCACCGCCGCCAACTACGCTAACCGCTTTAGGAAAGATATCCGCGAAAGCAATGCTGCCAAATGAATTTACTAAAAGGAAGATGCCCAGCAAAAAGCCAAGGTCACCAATACGGTTCATCACGAAGGCTTTCTTAGCAGCATCGGCATAGCTTGGGTTGGTATACCAGAACCCGATAAGCAGGTATGAGCATAAACCCACGCCTTCCCAGCCAATAAACATCACTACGTAATTTGAACCCATTACCAGCAGCAACATGAAGAAAACGAACAGGTTTAAGTAAGAAAAGAACTTACCGAAGCCTTTATCATCGTGCATATAACCGATAGAATACAAGTGGATCAGGAAACCTACGCCGGTGATGATGAGCAGCATAATTGAACTAAGCTGATCTACCAGAAATGCGAACGGGATATGGAAACTGCCAACGCTTATCCAATCAAATATGGTTACATCAATAGGTACGCCCGATTGTTTTATCTGGAAGAATGTAGCCACACTTAAACCAAATGCAACCAATACCAATAAACTACCGATAGCACCGATAACACCTTTAGATAGGGTATTGCGCCCAAGTCCGTTTATAACAAAACCGGCTAAGGGTAGTACAGGAATAAGCCAGATCAAATTGTCCATTTATATATTTTAAATTTCTTGCTTGTCATGCTGAACATCGTGAAGCATCTACTCGCCGATAGATCCTTCGCTCCCGCTCCGAATGACAATTTTGTTAGTTTACCACTTCAACCGGTTCAATACGTTAATATCTATAGAGTTGGTGTTGCGGTATATCATTACTATAATAGCCAGGCCTACTGCAACTTCTGCCGCGGCCAGTGCCATAATAAAAAACACAAAAACCTGCCCGGCTGCATCGCCACGGTAAACCGAAAATGCAGTAAGCAACAGGTTAACCGAGTTAAGCATCAGCTCAACCGACATAAATATTACGATAGCGTTACGGCGCAGTAAAACGCCCATTACGCCTATCGAAAATATGATAGCGCTTAATAAAATGTAATGGTTAAGCGGCACCGCTTGAATGGTATGGGTTAAACTTTCCATCAGATGGTTGCTTTAGTTTCTTTATCTTTTGTAGCCAATAGTACCGCGCCAACCATTGCCGATAACAGCAATACCGACGATACCTCAAACGGCAATAAAAATTCGTTGAATAGTACTTTACCCAGGTTTTTCACCAGGCCAAGCTCGGGGTTCTTTAATACCACAGGATCTGAAACGCCTAACGATTTTAACGACGATACCAGCGCTACCGCCAATATACCACCGCCAAACACTGCGGCTATCTTCACCATAAATGGCTTAACCGGTTCGCTTTCCTTATTCAGGTTTATCAGCATCAGCGTATATAAGAATAGCACCAGTATGGCACCCATGTAAACAATAAAGTTTACGATAGCCAAAAACTGGGCGTTCATTAATATATAGTGAATGGTGAAAGTAAAAAAGGTAAGTATAAGGTACAGTATGCTATGCACCGGGTTTTTTGCAGTAATAACCAGTATTGAAAAAAATATGGATAAAAACGCGATGAAGTAAAATGTACTCATGTTTATATTTTACAAAATACTTTTGCCCTACTAAAAAGAGTTGGGCAAAGGTATAAAACTTTGGTTATTGATTTAAAGGGGCTTCTACTAATTTGTCTTTCCCGTATATAAAATCTTTCCTCAGGTAATCCGAAGGAACGATGTCGCCATCCAGGTATATTGCTTCTTTAGGGCAGGCCTCTTCGCATAAGCCGCAAAAAATACAGCGCAGCATGTTTATTTCGTAAACAGCGGCGTATTTTTCTTCGCGGTATAGGTTTTCTTCACCCTTCTGGCGTTCGGCAGCTTGCATGGTAATAGCCTCGGCCGGGCATGATAGCGCACAAAGGCCACAAGCGGTGCAACGCTCGGCACCATTCTCATCGCGTTTTAGCGAATGCATCCCACGGAAGTTTTCAGAAAACTCGCGCTTTTGCTCGGGATACTGAATAGTAACCGGTTTTTTGAAGAAGTGCTTCATTGTAATGGCCAGGCCGCTTACAATAGCAGGCAGGTAAGCACGCTCTAAAAAGTTGAGCGGTTTTACTGTTAATTGTTTCTTTTTATTACTTAATGATTCCATTTACTACCTCTCAAACTAATTAAGTAAAGTGATTACTACACCGGTAACAACAATATTTGCTATAGCCAATGGTATCAATATTTTCCAGCCCAGGTCCATCAGTTGATCATAGCGGAAACGCGGTATAGTCCAGCGTACCCACATAAAGAAGAAGATGAACAGGAATATTTTTGTAAAGAACACCGCAGTACCAATAAGCGGGCCTGCAACAGGGCCAACATGTGCGGTAACCCAATCCATACCCGGGTAATTGTAACCACCAAAATATAAGGTAGCCATTACTGCCGATGATATGAACATGTTAATATATTCTGCAAACAGGTAAAAACCCAGTTTCATTGATGAATATTCGGTGTGGTAACCACCAACCAGCTCGGTTTCGCACTCAGGCAAATCGAACGGTGTACGATTGGTTTCGGCAAAGGCACAAACCAAAAACAGGATGAAACCTACCGGCTGGTAAAGTACGTTCCAGTGCCAGCCGTGCTGCTGCTGGGCAATTTCGCCAAGGCTTAAAGTACCGGTAACCAATAACAGGGCAATGATAGAAAGCCCCATTGAGATTTCGTAGCTGATATTTTGCGATGCCGCGCGGATAGCACCCAATAAAGAGTATTTATTGTTTGATGCCCAGCCCCCTATCATTACACCATATACGCCCAGCGATACCACGCCGAAAATGTACAGGATACCTACGTTAATATCTGTAACCTGCAGCGGGATAACTTTGCCGCCTATTACCATATTTTGTCCCCATGGTATAACTGCCGAACCGATACATGCGGTAAGGATAGCTAATGATGGGCCAACAATGAACAGGAAAGGCGTTGCGTTGGTTGGGATGATCTCTTCTTTCAAAAACATCTTGCCACCATCGGCCAGTGGCTGTAAAATACCCCAGGGGCCTGCACGGTTAGGGCCTACCCTATCCTGAAAAAATGCCGCTATTTTGCGCTCGGCATAGGTAGAATACATGGCTATTACCAGGCTTATTAAAAATATGACTATTATAAGCCCAAATTTTATGGCGATATCTGCTAATTCCATTACAGGCGTGTCTCCCTTTCAAATTGTTCTTTATTCGCTTCTATCAGTACCGGGTTGGTTTTTACAACCGGTAGCGGGTGCAGCGTATCATAGTGGTTTGAGCTGATAACAGATTTATGCGATACTTTACGCGGACCTTCTATCACCCAGTCACTGGTTTTCTTTTTATCAAAACGGCAGGTGTTGCAGATAAATTCTTCTGCTTCTCCGTATTCATCTTTACGTGCGGTTACACGTATAACATCCTCGCCTTTGTACCATAAGGTAACTTTACCACAGCATTTTGGGTTTTCGCATTCGCGATGTGCCTCAACTGGTTTGGTGAACCAAACACGGTTTTTAAAGCGGAAAGTTTTATCGGTTAAAGCGCCTACAGGGCATACATCAATTACGTTTCCTGAGAAATCGTTATCAACAGCTTTTTGGATGTAGGTTGATATTTCTGAATGATCCCCACGGTTTAAGATCCCATGAATGCGGTGATCGGTTATCTGGTCGGCAACAAAAACGCAGCGGTAGCACAGGATGCAGCGTGTCATATGCAGCTGTATCTTATCGCCAATATCAATCTTCTCGAATGTGCGGCGGTCAAACTCGTAACGGGTTTTAGCAGCGCCGTGTTCGTAACCCAAATCTTGTAAGTGACACTCGCCCGCCTGGTCGCAAACCGGGCAATCCAACGGGTGGTTAATCAATAACATTTCTACCACACCCTTACGTGCCTCAATAACCTCCGGCGAAGTAATATTTTTTACTTCCATGCCATCCATTACCGTGGTACGGCAGCTGGCTACCAGCTTTGGCATAGGGCGCGGGTCTTTTTCAGAACCTTTGGTTACCTGCACCAAACAGGTACGGCATTTACCGCCCGTGCCTTCCAGCTTGGAGTAATAGCACATAGCCGGCGGAACAATGTCACCACCTATCAGCCTTGCGGCGTTCAGGATGGTTGTCCCGGCTTCTACTTCAATAGGAAATCCGTCTATTGTTACTTTCATTGACTTATCGTCCTTTTTATATCGTTCCCGCCGTTACCGGCGATTATATTCTTGTATATCGTCATTGCGATTGTAGCGCGGCAATCTTAGCATATCCGCTTGTCCTATCGAGGATTGCTTCGTTCCTCGCAATGACGCTTTGTTATTCTTAATTAACTCGCTGCCTCTTCCAACTTCGGAAGCGGATCTGCGTAATGTGCAATTCCAAAATTCCGGGTTGTTGCTTCATGCGGGTGTGTTACGTGCCACTCAAACTCGTCCCTGAAGTGGCGGATAGCACTGGCTACCGGCCATGCGGCTGCGTCACCCAGCGGACAAATGGTATTACCTTCAATTTTTTTTGACACATCAACCAGCAGGTCCATGTCGCTCATTTTACCGTGGCCGTATTCCAGGCGGTGTAAAACTTTCTCCATCCAGCCGGTACCTTCGCGGCATGGCGAACATTGCCCGCAGCTTTCATGGTGATAGAAACGTGCGAAGTTCCAGGTGTTGCGTACAATACACTGGTCTTCATCATAAGCAATGAAACCACCTGAGCCCATCATGGTACCACTCACAAAACCACCATCGGCTAATGATTCGTAGCTCATCAGGCGGGGTTCGTTATTGATGGTTTTCATGAACAGGTTAGCCGGTAATATCGGCACGGATGAACCACCCGCAACAACCGCTTTTAAACGTTTGCCGTTTGCAATACCACCACAATATTCGTCGCTGTATAAGAATTCTTCAACAGGCAGGCCAAGGTCAATTTCATAAACACCCGGTTTGCGTAAGTTGCCACCGGCCGAGATCAGTTTTGTACCTGTACTGCGGCCAATACCTACTTTAGCGTACTCGTCGCCACCTTCGTTAATGATAGGCACAACAGCCGCGATAGATTCAACATTGTTTACCACCGTTGGGCAACCATACAAACCTGCAATAGCCGGGAACGGAGGTTTTATCCTCGGGTTACCGCGCTTACCTTCAAGCGACTCTAACAAAGCGGTTTCTTCGCCGCAGATGTAAGCGCCACCACCCGGTTGTACGTAAAGCTCCAGGTCATAACCTGTGCCTAAAATATTTTTACCTAAAAAGCCTTTTGCTTTTGCTTCGGCAATGGCTTTTTCAAGAATGCGGATCTGCGGCATCATTTCGCCGCGTACGTATATATATGATGTTTTTGCACCCAGCGCAAAGCTGGCTACTATCATGCCCTCAATTAATAAGTGAGGGATGTAGGTCATTAAATAACGGTCTTTAAAAGTACCGGGTTCAGATTCGTCGGCGTTACAAACCAGGTAGCGGGCAACACCTTCGGGCTTAGCCAGAAAGCTCCATTTCATCCCGGTAGGGAAACCAGCACCACCACGGCCGCGCAAGCCCGATTTTTTAACCTCTTCTACCACTTCATCAGGGGTAAGGGTTTTAAGGGCTTTTTCAACAGCAGCGTAACCACCTTTTGAGCGGTAAACATCAAATGTGTTAATGCCGGGTACGTTTATATGTTCTAAAAGTAATTTACGTGCCATTAGTTGTTCGCCTTTCCTTTTAGGTCACCAATCAGCTTATCTACCGATTCGGTGGTTAGGTTCTCGTAAAAAGTGTACTCGGGGCCAATTTGCAGCACAGGGCCAAAGCCACAGGCAGCAAGGCATTCAACACCTCTCCAGCTAAATAAGCCATCGGGGGTAACATCGCCTTCTTTAACACCAAGCGTTTTTTCTATATGCTCCATTATTGGGGTTGCGCCAACAATTTCGCAGGGGCCGGTACGGCAAACTTCCAACATGTACTTACCTTGCGGCTTTAAAAAGTACATGGTATAAAACGATGCCACCTCGTAAACCTCTATCGGCTGGATAGACAGGTATTCGGCTACTTTGTCCATTGCTGGTACGCTGGTCCAGCCATATTCGGCCTGTACCAAATGTAATATAGGCAGCAAGGCCGATTTTTGTTTCCCCTCGGGGTAACGGCTCACCACATCAGCAAACTTGCTGAGCAATTCCGGCGAAAATGTTACCGGTGTATTGGTATCCTGTACACTAAGCATCTAACTCTCCGGCTATAACGTTTAAACTACTCATGTTAATAATAGCGTCAGATAATAACATCCCCTGGCTCATTGGCGCATACATCTGGTAATTGATAAAGCTTGGCCTGCGGAAATGCAAACGGTATGGCGAGCGGCCACCATCGTTAACCAAATAAAATCCTAACTCACCATTTGCACCTTCAACCGCGTGGTAAACCTCGGCAGTTGGGGTTTCAACCTCGCCCATCACAATTTTAAAGTGATAGATCAGGGCTTCCATGTTATTATATACTTCCTCTTTTGGAGGCAGGTAAAACGCCGGCACATCCGCGTGGAATATATCCGACGGTTCTTTCTCTATCTTGTTCAGCGCCTGCTCTATAATGCGCAGGCTTTGCCACATTTCTTCGTTACGTACCAAAAAGCGGTTATAAACGTCGCCGTTCTCGCCAACAGGTACCTCAAAATCAAAATCTTCGTACGATGAATACGGCTCCATGGCCCTAACATCATAATCAACACCTGTAGCACGCAATATAGGGCCGCTCCAGCTGTAGCTTAAAGCCGCTTCTTTTGTAACTGCTGCTACATCTTTGGTACGGTCAACAAATATGCGGTTACGGTTAAACAGGGCTTCGAACTCTCTTAATACCGGTGGGAATTTTTTGATGAATTTACGGATCTTGTTAAAAGCGATGGTATTGAAATTACGCTCGAAACCACCAATACGGCCAATATTTGTGGTTAAGCGCGAACCGCAGATCTCTTCATAAATTTCGTAGATCTCCTCGCGATATTCCATCATGTAAAGGAAGCCCGTGAACGCGCCGGTATCAACACCCAATACGCCGTTACACACAATATGATCGGCTATACGCGCCAGTTCCATGATAATTACACGCATGTAATCAACACGTTTTGGCGTTTGTATATTCAACAGCTTTTCAACCGTCATATGCCAGCCCATATTGTTGATGGGTGATGAACAGTAGTTAAGCCTGTCGGTAAGTGGTGTTATTTGGTAAAAAGGGCGGTGCTCGGCAATTTTTTCAAACGCACGATGGATGTATCCTATGGTTGATACGCCGCTCACTATGCGCTCGCCATCCAACTGCAAAACATTCTGGAACACACCATGCGTAGCGGGGTGTGTTGGCCCCAGGTTGAGCGTGGAATACTCGGTTTGCGGGTCGTTGTCGGTATATACTGGGTGATTCTGCATGTATGTTATCTCCCGAAAAAGTAATCTTTTTTATCAATACGGTTTGGATCTTCCAGCGGGAATTCCTTCCTCATCGGGAATACCGTCATGTCATCAACATTCAGTATCCTGCGCAGGTCAGGGTGCCCGTCAAATATCACCCCAAAAAAGTCGTATGTTTCACGCTCCATCCAGTTGGCGCCATCCCATAGGGTGCTGGCCGTTGGGATATGCAGATCTTCTAAAGTAAGGAAAACCTTTATGCGGATGCGTGTATTGGTAGTTAAGCTGTGCAGGTGGTACACTACCCCTATTTGCTTTTCCTGCCCGGGGTAATGGATGGCAGTAAGGTCTGTTAAATAGATGAACTGTAATGCTGCATCCGTTTTCAGATAAGCGAGCACATCATGTATCAGCTCTTTACTGGTTTCAACAGTAAGCAAGCCAAAATCGGCACCGGTATGGGTAACCTGGCCTGCAAATTTATCGGTCAGCTTTTGTAAAAGCTCTTCGTTTGGTATTTTGCCCATTATTGAATTCCGTATTTAGCCAGCAACTCCTGGTACTTCGGCTCGTTGCGCCTGCGCACAGTTTCGGTACGTACCAATTGCTGTATTGCCATAAAACCATCAATAATTGCCTCGGGGCGTGGCGGGCAGCCTGGTACGTAAACATCAACCGGGATAACCTCGTCAATACCCTGCAAAACAGAGTAGGTATCAAATATACCGCCGCTTGATGCGCATGCACCTACAGCCATCACCCAACGGGGCTCGGCCATTTGCAGGTAAACCTGGCGTAAAACCGGGCCCATTTTTTTTGATATAGTGCCCATTACCATCAACAGATCGGCCTGGCGTGGCGAAAAGCTTAACCGCTCGGCCCCAAACCTGCTCAGATCGTAATGCGAACCCATGGTAGCCATAAACTCGATACCGCAGCACGAGGTTGCGAATGGCAGTGGCCATAATGAATTTGCACGGGCTAAACCAACTGCCTGATCAAGCTTGGTGGCAAAAAACCCGGATCCTTCTACACCGGTCGGAGCATCAACTATTTGAATATCACTCATTAAATTTTATCAAATAAAATTAACCCATCGGTTAAAACCGATAGGCAAATTTACAATAAATACGTTGTAACAAATACACTATGAAGGTTTCTGAAATATATTTAGAATCAATCTAAACTAGTCCCAGTTTAAAGCGCCTTTTTTGATGATGTAGATAAAACCTGCAAGCAGGGTGGCCATAAAGATAAACATCTCTATCATACCATCTTTGCCCAGGTCGCGAAAGTTTACCGCCCACGGGTACATAAAAATTACTTCCACATCAAACAATACAAACAGTATTGCTACCAGGAAGTATTTAATTGACATTGGCGTGCGCGCGTTACCAATAACCTCAATACCCGACTCGAACGGGGTAAGCTTATCTTTTGTTACGCGTTTAGGGCCTATTTTGTGGGTTACAAACATGGTTGTAACAACAAAACCCAGCGCTACCAGCATCTGGAATATGATGGGCAAATAATTAACCGGTAAACTTTGTAATTCCATGCTGCAAATATACAAATGAGTGGATAATAAAAAAGCCCCTTTTTTGAAGGGAAATAATTTACCTGCTATTTAGATAATATCTACATAGTTATTCATTTCATCCATTATTAGGCTGTTTACTTATTTTATTAATGCTTTTTACAAACTTAGTATTGTTGCAACATTTCATGGAAACAGCAATATTAAAGAAGCATGCACTTGAGTAATACATGCCGCTTAAATACCCGGGCGTAATTCGGGTAACCAATTTACCTTTTAATTATGGAAAAATTTCAAAAGCTCAGCAGAGAGGAAATGAAAAATGTAACTGGTGGACAACATACTCTTTGTACACTTAGTGGAGGTGGAATCTACGATTGTGGTAATATGATAGACTTAGACGGCTGCCGTACCCTTTGTGAGAGTGATTATGGAAATAAATGTTTTGGCTGTGCTACTTTTGCCCCCAACACACCATAGTTAACTTTTTAATTAAAAAAGGGTAAGATTAAAAATCTTACCCTTTTTTAATTAGTTATTTACCTTTCCCACCACTCTTTCGCGAAAAGTAAGCTGCTGCTTGTTTATTAGCAGGGTCATTTTCTCTTGCTTTTGTATAATTTTCAGCCGCTTTAGCATCATTCTTTTCTTTGAACTCAGCAAAAGTACCTATATAAGCATAAGCTTCGGCCAAATCCTTTTTACCTTTATCAGTAGTAGGAGCTCCTTTAGCATTTACTACTTCGATGTATTTTTCGTAAAAAGGCTTGGCGTATCCAACTATGTTATTTCGGTCTTTATCTTTCAACTCATTTACACGCGCGCGGTATAAATAAGCATCTGCGGTTGTTGGGCTCTTTTGTGCCACATAACTAAAAGCAGAATCAGCTTTTGTCAATAAAGAAGTGTCTGCTTTAGCAGCAACTGCTTTGTCGTTGCTGAAATATTGATCCTGATAAGCGTAATAGTAGCTGAACCCTTCATAAAAGTGATCCAAAAGTTTAACACCCCTGCCTTTTTGGGTGAAAACACGATAAGCATCACCTGCTTCAACATATTTCTTTTGACCATACAGTGCTTTCGCAATTTCTGGGTAAACATCTACTTGAGACGTATCAATTGAAATAGCTTTACGTAACGAGGCTACGCCTAATGAATCTTGTTTAGAAGCAATTTGTAAACGACCTAGGTAAACATAATCACGTGGTAAAATGCGTTTTGGGTCTGCTTTTGTTAACCAGGTATTCATAGCGGTTAAGCCTGCAGGGTAATCTTTATTTTCGTAAGCAGCATATGCCAGGTAACGGTAAACTTTTAGGTTACCATTTGCAGCGCTTGACAAAGCGGCTGCTTCTGTTTGCAGGGTTTTAAAATCACCTGACAGTAACAGGAAGTCGGCATAACGCATGCGAGACTCAATAGAAAGATCTGTTAACGACAGGTATTTTTTATACTGCTCTGTTGCTTCTTTAATTTTAGCAGACGCCATCCTTGGGTCGTTAAACGCCCAGCGAACATCGGTTTCTGCCCACTCGCGGTAAGCAGGGCCATAATTAGGGTCGATAGCTAACGCGGCTTTAAACTCAGTTTCTGAGCTTTCAAAGTTGTTTGCGTATTTCCAGATAACACCGGTTGCTACCTTAGCGTGTGCCAGCTTAGGGTCAATATCCAAAGCTGCCTGGTAGTTACCCAGTGCCTCGGTATTTTTGCTTTGCGTGCGTAAAGCATCGCCCAATGCTACCAATATCTCGGCATCTTTAGGGTTAACGGTTTTACCTTTTGTTAATACTGCTACGGCAGCGTTTGCATCTGCGGCAGGTACTTTACCATCAACATTATTCAGCAGGTAAGATTCGCCTACGTATAAATATGGTTTGCTATCCTTACCGGCCAATGTTACTGCCTGGTTAAAATTGGTAGTAGCTGTTGCCCTGTCTTTATCTAAAAAAGCAGCTGCGCCTAAACCTGCGTAGTTTAAAGCAGATTTTGGGTTTACGGCAATACCTTTTTGAAACACTGCTTTTGCAGAATCGGGGTATTCCTGAAGGATGTACACCCAGCCCAGGTAAAAGAAGTTCTCGTCCTTGTTAGCCTGGGTTACGGTCAAATTTTTAAGCATCGACTTAGCTTTCTGAAACTGCTCTGCATCAATCGCTTTTTTAGCATCGGCTAAACTCTGCGCAAAAACTGATGATGAGCCTACAAGTGTCAGCGCCAACACTATCTTACTTATCTTACTGATCATTTTCATCTTAGTTTCTAAATTATATATAGTTAGTGTGTTATGTTTATTTCCCTCGAGGGGATAGAATCAGGTAGTAAGCCCGATTTTAGTATTATTCTTTGTCCGCGTTCGCTGGCTAAAAATGATGCAAAACTTGCACCCAATCCTTTTCTGCCTGTGCAATCTATCACATACAACGACCTGCTTAACGGATACGTATGTTCGACAAGCGTTGTCTGCGAAGGTTTAAAGTACTCGTTAGGATGGGTTTTACTGTTCTCGTCCCTAACACCTACTATTTTAACCTTGTCAACAGCCTCGGCATAGTCCTTATCCGGGTCATTTAGCCAGTTAAAGCCGGTTATACCTATTGCATCAGGGTGCGTACTTATGTACCTGATAACCTCTTTACTTGACTTTAACGCGTAAATATTTTTTTGCTTTAACTCGTTGTTGCCTGATAATGTCTTCAAATACCTTACCAAACTTGAGTTAGGGTTGTCAAACACGATACTTTTACCGGTTTTAGATTTCCCGTTTAGCATGCTTTTAATTTCGCCAAGCGAAATTGTGGTGTCGTTTGATGCCTGGTTTACAATAAGTGCTACCGCATCTATTGCAAATTTATTTACATCGGCTACCAGTGTGCGCCTTTTTAGTACGCCAAGCTCGGCAGTATCTAAATTACGCGATAGTATAATTAACCTTGTTTTATCATTCATTAAGCTATTTACCACTTCAGTTTCCGGCTTATAAGTAATTACCGGGTTTGCGTCAGGCAGCATAGCCTTAAAAATATACAGTTCTTCGTCTATTATAGGCGAAAATGATTCATCGGCTTCGAAATTTGCCGTGCCCGAGGTAAAACTATCAAGCGGGGCGGCCTTTTTTGTGTTTTGCTGGCAGCTTTGTAAAGCTGCTAAAACAGTAAGCCCTAATAATAATGCCTTAAACTTAATTTTCATCAGGGTCCTTTCTTAAATAACGCGCAAAGCGTAAAACCGCATAAATTATAACAACACAACCAAATATGGTTTTTTGCGGTTTAGGGATCTGCCCCAGGAATTTGTCCCAAAAGATGATCAGGGCACCAAAAACCAACAGGCAAATAAATGCAGCAACTCCTAAAATAAGCAAAAACCGCCTTTTGGGCGATTTTTGCTTTTCATTGTTATCTGATAACATTAATTTTTATTCTGATGCCAATGCGAATGATACTGGCACACTGTATTGTACACGTACCGGGCGGCCATTCTGGATACCTGGTTTCCATTTCGGAGACGCTTTCAAAGCGCGTACTGCTTCTTCGTCGCAACCGCTGCCTATACCTCTAACAACCTTAATATCTGTTAAAGAGCCATCTCTTTCAACTACGAACTGTACAATTACACGTCCTTGTACGTTGTTTTCCCTGGCAATAGCAGGGTAATGAATTGCTTTTGACAAGTATTTACCAAAACCTGCATCACCACCCGGGAAAGTTGGCACTTGCTCAACCGCCGTGAAGATCTGGTTAGGGTTCTCTTCAACTACTTGTTTAACATCCGCGTTACCTACCGGCTCATCAATTGTGATGGCAGCGTTAGGATCACCTTTTTGGTCTTTAGGACCCGGATCTGCAACTTCCAACTCTTTTACGGTTGGCGGTTCTTTTTCGCGCACCTCGTTATCAGGTTTTACAACCGGAGGCGGGAAGCGCACCTGGTCTACCTTTGGTTTAGGTGGCTCAGGTGGCGGTGGTGGTGGTTTTACTTCTTCGTTCACCGGCGGTGGTGGTAACACCACTTCGGTTACTTTTACTTTCTCATCAGCTTTAGGGATAAATCCATCTATTGCATTGAGGATTGTTTTAAAGGATATAAGTAAAACAAATGCTGCTACACCAATAAGAAGGGCCTTGTTTGTATTACGAGGGTTTTCTTTTCTTAGTTCGTATGCACCATAGTTTTTATTACGGCCTGTAAAAACAACGTCAATCCATTGCTGGTTAAGTATGTCTAATTTTGATCCAAACATTATCTTATAACGTTAAATTACTTTAATAGTTCTTAATAGTTCCCGTCGCGTTTAAGCAACTCGATCTCAGCAGGTGTAATATCTACAATCGCGAAAGATTCTATTTTGGTTATCTTCATCTCATCAAGCGCGTCAACCACATTTTTGTAGTTTGATTTATCACTTGGTTTAATTAGCACAACCATATATTTACCTGTACTGGCTTGTATTTCTTTACCTTTTTCTATCAAGGTTTTACGCAAACCATCTTTGCCGTAATTTATAGTTTCCGGGGCCGAGTCGCCCGGCACACCTACAAACCACTCAATTTTATCGTTAGCGCCTAATAGAAGCGTCATTGATCGTGAAGCGGCAACGGGCAACTGGTCTACTTGCTTTTCGTCCTTATCCGGCATAACCACATCCATAGCTTTTGGCTTAGATAACGTGGTAGTCATGATAAAGAAAGTGATCAGCAAGAAGGCCAAATCCACCATCGCGGTTAAATCCACGCGTGTTGAAGCCTTTTTACTTCTTACTTTCCCGCCTTTTTTCCCCCCGCCGGAGGAGGTGTCTAATTCTGCCATTTTATGTTATTTTTTAGGTGCGTTCTTAACCGATGTGATCAGGCTAAATTTGTTAACTTTTTGTTTTTGCAGAATACCTATTATCTTTTTAATAGTAGGGTATTCTTCCTTGTTATCCCCTTTAACAGATATCCTTAACGGCTTGTTATGTAATGAGGCAACTGCTTTGCGCGATTCGCGAATCCAGTCGGCAAGCTCATTATTGGCCGTAGTATCATTAGGGATACCAGGTTGCTTATACGCCTTACGTTTGTCAACATCTAAGTTAAGGAAAGCTTGCAGCTGGTTCATAGGTACGCCAAGTACTGGCACACCTGAAAACACCTGCTTCTGCTCAGGGCTAAACTTAATGTTATACTTTTCGCCCATTTGCTCAAGCGTTTGTTTGCGTATATCGGTACCTTCTACCGAATAGTAAACCTTTCCCTGGCCAACGGTCAATAAAAGCACGTTTTCTTCAGGAAGCGGCGTTTCAGCAGTTGAAGCCGGTACATCTATAGGAACCGGATCTTCGGTACGCGGTTTTGCTGTTAATATAAAGAAAGTAAGCAACAGGAAAGCTACGTCGCACATGGCGGTCATATCTATAGCAGTGCTCTTCCTTGCAACTTTTACTCTTGGCATATTCTGTTTATTTTAAATATATAATGTAAAGATAGTTAATTATTGTAATTATCCAAATTATATTCTGTTATAACGGATAAAAGCAAACTATATTTTACGATTATTTATTTTTGTGTGATGCCGAGAATGTTTGAACGATGCTGAAACCAGTCTCATCGATAGCGTAAGTCAGTTTATCAATTTTTGATGTAAATACGTTGTACATAACAATTGATACTGCTGAAGTACCGATACCTAATGCAGTATTGATCAAAGCCTCAGAGATGTGAGTTGAAAGTTCTGATTGGTTTGGAGCACCAGATGCACCCAATGTTGCGAACGCACCGATCATACCGATTACCGTACCTAACAGACCGGTTAATGTACCGATTGATACCAGGGTAGCAATGATGGTTAAGTTTTGCTCTAACATTGGCATTTCTAAAGCGGTTGCTTCTTCAATGTCTTTTTGGATAGCTAATGCTTTCTGATCTACGTCCATAGTAGCGTCATTTTCCATTTCGCGGTATTTTTTCAAACCTGATTTGATAACGTTTGCTACTGAACCTTTTTGTTTATCGCACTCAGCGTTTGCGCCTTCGATGTTGCCAGCGTTAAGAGCTGCCTGGATTTTCCTAACAAAGGCATCTACGTTACCAGTACCTGATGCTTTACCGATAACTATAAACCTTTCAATTGAAAACACGATAACCATTAACAGGTACGACATGATGATAGGTACGATTACCCCACCTTTATGTACGGTACCAAATAAATCGCCCGGGTTTGGATCATTTGCAGGGTCGCCGCCTTTAAAGTGGCTTGGGTGTCCTAAAATGAAAATGAATATCAAAATTGCCGCCACTATACAGATAGGAATGGTCAAAGTTGCAAATGCGCCCGATGCACTTGAGCTTTCTTTTTTTACAGGAGTAGTTGGTTTTGTTGGTGCGTTTGCCATTACTTTTTAAATTTTAGTTTTCGTTTTGTTTATAATATAAGTTAATAAAAATGTGTGCGTTTTTAGCGAATAACAAAAATAGAATTTAAATGAAATAAAAAAACTTTTTATGTAATTCTTTATAATAATTTAATATACAGCATACAGCGCTCTGTAAATCGGTGATTACTTAACGCTCTAAAACAGAAAAATTGTCTGTCAGGCAGACAATTTTTTTACAATACAACCCATTTTTTTTAAGAATAGCAAGTTATAACACATAAAAAGTGTGTAACTAAAGTGATATAGTTACGTCTAACTACACTGCTACAGCTACGTTTGGCCCTGCATTTATGATGTCTGGGGTACTATAATCAGCATATTTTTCAAAGTTTTTAACAAAGGCTAAAGCCAATTGGTTTGCTTTATCTTCATAATTATCTGCATTGGCCCAGGGGTTCTTCGGGTCAAGAACTTCATCGGGTACGTTAGGGCAGCTATGCGGGATAGCCAAATTAAATATGGGGTGTTGATGATATTTAACATTATCCAACCCGCCGTTTATGGCTGCGGTTATCATAGCCCGGGTGTAAGATAGTTTCATGCGCTGGCCAACGCCGTAGGCGCCGCCTGTCCAGCCGGTGTTTACCAACCATACGTTTACCTGGTGCTCTTTTATCTTTTTACCTAATAATTTGGCATAAGTAACCGGGTGCAGCGGTAAAAACGCTTCGCCAAAACAAGCCGAGAAGGTAGTTACCGGTTCGGTAATTCCGGTTTCGGTACCTGCTATTTTAGCCGTATAGCCAGATATATAGTGGTACATGGCCTGCTCGGGCGTTAGTTTTGATATAGGCGGCAGTATCCCAAAAGCATCCGCAGTTAAAAAGAAAATGTTTTTTGGCGATGCACCTATAGATGGTATAATAGCATTACTTACGTTTGATAATGGGTAGGCAACGCGGGTGTTCTCTGTTTTATCTATATTATTATAGTTAACCATGCGGGTCCCCGGTATAAAATTCACATTCTCTAATAACGCACCATATTTAATGGCGTTAAATATCTGCGGTTCTTTCTCGGCTGTAAGGCCCGAGCATTTGGCGTAGCAGCCGCCTTCAAAGTTAAATATAGAGTAATCGCTCCAGCCGTGTTCATCGTCGCCAATCAGGCTGCGGTCAGGGTCGGCAGAGAGGGTGGTTTTCCCGGTGCCGGATAAGCCGAAGAAAATTGCGGTATCGCCTTTGCTGCCGGTGTTGGCCGAGCAATGCATAGAAAGCACCTGCTTATCGTGCGGTAATATAAAGTTCAGCACCGAGAATATGCCTTTCTTGATCTCGCCGGTATAACCCGTGCCGCCTATCAGTATAATTTTTTTGCTGAAGCTGATGATCGAGAAATTCTTTTGGCGGGTACCGTCAACCTCAGGGTCGGCCATAAAGCCGGGCGCAGCGATGATCGTCCATTCGGGCTTGCTATCAGGGTTAACCACTTCGGGGCGGATGAACAGATGATGTACAAACAAATTCTGGTACGCGGTTTCGGTAACCACACGGATATCTATATGGTATTTTTCGTTAGCGCAGGCGCATGAGTCGCGCACAAATATTTCGCGATCCGACAGGTATTTTGTTACCTTATTATATAAGGCGTTAAATTTAGCGCCGTCAAACTTGTAGTTAATGCTACCCCACCATACGCTATCATGGGTAACATGGTCGTCAACAATAAAGCGATCCTTAGGCGAGCGGCCGGTAAATTCGCCGGTATCAATTGCCAACGCGCCCGAGTCGCTTAAAACGCCTTCGTTTCTTTTTATAGCAGCTTCAACAAGTTGTGCGGGGGTTAATTGGTATAAAATAGCAGGGGCTTTTGCCAGGTTTAGATACCCTAACTGGGGTACCTGGTTATTCATACTTTTCATTAAGAAGATAATTTATAATTGGTTGCCCCAAAATTACCTCTTTAATACACTATGAAACAAGTATTTTTCAGCATTTATTTACATAATGTATGTTTTACACACTATATAATTAGCTAATAATCAGCACTTAAAGTTGATAATAATTTTTATTTCGATACACTATCCTCCGGCCTTTTTTGCCTTATAGTTATCGGTTTGCAGCATGGTTAATACCTTGTCCCTAAAATCGCCCTGCAGCAATATCTCGCCATCCTTTACCGAGCCGCCTACGCCGCATTTTGTTTTGAGTTTTTTGCCGATGGTTTCCAGGTCGGCACCGGCACCAATAAAGCCGCTGATGCGGGTTACCAGTTTGTTGCCTTTTATCCTGTCGAGGTATATTTTTAAGTTTTGTTGTTGCGGCGGCAGGGTTTGCTGTTCGCCTGCGCTATCCTCCTGGTATTGAAAATCAGGATCGGTAGAGTACATAATACCGGTGAAATTTTTCTTTGCCATTGGTTATTTTTTATAGGTACCGCCAACAATAACATGTAACGAGTTGGGCACAATTTCTATATCAATAGCTGTACCGGCTACTTGCGGCTCGCCATCTAAATGGATAGGGCCTTCCTCCTGCCGGGTAATTACAATGTGCTTCCCTTTTATAATCTCTACATACTTTGAGCTATCGGCAGTTTTGGTAAACATGCGCAGCCCCATCTCGGGGAAGCGCCACAGCGGGAACGGCTTGATGATACAAACATCCAGCAAACCATCCTGCACCGATGCCGTTGGCGATACGTGCGCGTTGTTGCCATACTGCGATGAATTGGCCATGCTCAGCATAAATGCCTCGCGGTCATACGCCATGCCGTCAATTTCAATATGATAGTTTTTTGATTTATAGGTCGAGATCTCCTGTATAGAAGATTTGAAATAGCTTACAAAACCCCGCTTTGTACTGCCATTGGCAAAAACGTGGCTAATATGCGCATCAAAGCCCATGCCCGCCATGTTAAAAAACCATTGCCCGTTCATTTTACCGGCATCAATAGTAATGGTGCGGCCGGCATTCATGGTTTTGATGGCCTCTTCACTATCCATGGGGATAGTTAAAAAGCGCGCGAGGCCGTTACCCGACCCGAAGGGGATTATACCCAAAACAGTATCAGTACCGGCTATAGCCGATGCTATTTCGTTCACCGTGCCATCGCCGCCAACGGCAACAACAATTTCGTATTCGCCCACGGCGGCCCGGGCCAGGTCATGCGCGTGGAAAATACCGGTGGTAAATTCCACATCGTAATCAAAAATAGTTGGGTCGAGGTACTTCGCTACAAGCTCCGGCACACCATCCTTTTTTTTCCCTCCCGATACCGGGTTTATTATAAATAACGCTTTCCTTTTCAACTATATAAGTTTACAAGCGGCAAAAGTAAATGTATTTTCGGCTTTGTGAAAAATTGTTTTATTTTTGCCACCCGAAAGTGGACTGATTTAATGCCCTCTGTATATTAGAGGACTGGATTGCAACCACGTAAAAAAGTGCTAACCCTGCTCCTTTTACAACGTTTCAAATAAATCCTTACCTTTCGGCTTTAACGTTTATTTAAAAAATAATATGCCATACTTATTTACATCGGAATCCGTATCAGAAGGGCATCCGGATAAAGTTGCCGACCAGATATCGGACGCGTTAATTGATAACTTTTTAGCATTCGACCCCGAATCGAAAGTGGCCTGCGAAACGTTGGTAACAACCGGCCAGGTTATTTTAGCCGGCGAGGTTAAATCAAAAGCTTATTTAGATGTACAAAAAATTGCCCGCGATGTAATAAACCGTATTGGTTATACCAAAGGCGAATATATGTTTGATGGCAGCTCGTGCGGTGTGTTATCGGCCATTCATGAGCAATCGCCTGATATTAACCAGGGTGTTGACCGCAAGGCTAAAGAAGAGCAGGGCGCCGGCGACCAGGGCATGATGTTTGGTTACGCCACCATTGAAACTGATAACTACATGCCATTGGCTTTAGATATTGCACACGCTTTATTACGCGAACTGGCAGTTATCCGCCGCGAGAATACCGATATCAAATACCTTCGCCCGGATGCAAAATCGCAGGTTACTTTAGAGTACAGCGATGATAACCAGCCAACCCGTATCGATGCTATCGTTATCTCAACCCAGCACGATGATTTTGGCGAGGAAGAAGCTATGTTATCAAAAATAAGCAGCGATATCATTAGCATCCTTATCCCCCGTGTTAAGGCTAAATATCCAAAATACGCACATTTCTTTAATGACAATATTACTTACCATATTAACCCTACCGGTAAATTTGTTATTGGTGGCCCGCATGGCGATACCGGCTTAACCGGCCGTAAGATCATTGTGGATACCTATGGTGGTAAAGGCGCGCACGGCGGTGGTGCATTTAGCGGTAAAGACCCATCAAAGGTTGACCGCTCTGCAGCTTACGCAACCCGCCACATAGCCAAAAACCTGGTAGCTGCCGGTGTTTGTAACGAAATTTTGGTACAGGTATCGTACGCTATCGGCGTTGCAAAACCAATGGGTATATACGTAAATACTTACGGTACCGCTAAAGTTGGGCTTAACGATGGCGAGATAGCTAAAAAGGTTGAGGAGATCTTTAACATGACCCCATACGCTATTGAAACCCGCTTTAAACTACGTAACCCAATATACAGCGAAACCGCTGCTTACGGCCACTTTGGCCGCCCGAACGAGGTTGTTACCAAGTCATTCAACGCGCATGACGGCAGCACCGTTACCCGCGAGGTAGAACTATTTACCTGGGAGAAGCTTGATTATGTAGATAAAGTAAAGGCCGCTTTCGGTTTGTAATAACCAATCGAATATATTTACAAGGCGCACCAAACAGGTGCGCTTTTTTTATGCTTAAGATTTTTTGGGGTTCTGGCAGATTTAGGAAAATCGGCATTGCGAGGTACGAAGCAATCTCTTGCATACATATTGCCGACTTTTCTATCTAAGATTGCCGCGCTACGCCCGCAATAACGCGGTGAAAAACCACACAATGAACGCGTGAGAATTATTTATCTTTATCCCTATGCAACACCCCGAAGCAAACCCCTGGAAAATAACATCAGAAAAGGAAATTTACGATAACCCCTGGATAAACGTTACCGAGTACCAGGTGATCAACCCATCGGGTAACCCGGGCATATACGGGCAGGTGCATTATAAAAATATCGCTATCGGTATTTTGCCGTTGGATGATGACATGAACACCTACCTGGTAGGCCAATACCGCTTTACCCTTAACCAATACAGTTGGGAGCTGCCCGAAGGTGGCGGCATCATCGGTGTTGACCCGCTGGAATCTGCCAAACGCGAGCTGCTGGAAGAAACCGGGCTAAAAGCCTCGCAGTGGACAGAGATCCAGCGTATGCACCTCTCCAACTCGGTGAGCGATGAACTTTGCATCCTGTATATTGCCCGCGGCCTGGAGCAGCATGATGCCGAACCGGAGGATACCGAGCAGCTTGTGGTGAAAAAAATGGCGTTTGAGGACGTTTACAGGATGGTTTGCGGCGGTGAAATAACCGATTCGTTAGCGGTAGCGGCGGTGCTGAAAGCCCGTTTAATGCAGTTAGAAAACACTTTGTAAATTCGTAATTATCAAATCCTCAAAAAAAATTAAATTTGCGGCCTTAATGAAGAAGTTTTTTGGCTACATCCTGTCCCCGTTTGCAATTTTAGCATTCTTTTTATTCCTGGTGATCTTTCACCCGGTACAATGGCTGTGCTTAAAATTGGGTGGATACAAAGCGCATAAGCGCTCGGTAGATATCCTGAACTTCTTTTTGGTGCATACGGCCTACATTGTAGGTAACCGCATCACCTTTATCAATAAACAAAACCTGCCTGTTGGCAGGCCTATTATCTTTATTGCCAACCACCAAAGCCTGTTTGATATCCCGCCGATGATCTACTACCTGCGTAAATACCACGCCAAGTTTGTATCAAAGGTTGAGCTAACCAAAGGTATCCCGTCTATCTCTTTTAATTTAAGGCATGGTGGCGGTGCCAATATCGATAGGAAAGACCCTCGCCAATCCATCACCGAACTGGTGAAATTTGCCACAAGGATGAAAGAAAACAACTGGGGCGCTATGATATTCCCGGAGGGCACGCGCTCGCAGGATGGCAGGGTGAAAAAGTTCCAGGCGGCTGGTGTAGCCACACTTTTAAAAAAATGCCCTAATGCGCTTTTGGTACCCGTTGCCATTACCGATTCATGGAAGATGATCCGCTACGGGTTGTACCCCCTAAACACCTTTACCCCCATGAAATGGGAAGTGCTTGAGCCCATTGAGCCGGGAACAACCCCGGTGGATGAGTTAGTACAACAGGCAGAAGACCGGATAAGGGCGAAGGTTGACCCACAGCATTCGTAACGCCATCTCTAATTATTGTTTTTTGTGAAAACTCCTTGCCATAACAATTTCAAGGAATATGGTGGCGGCCCGATTTTCTCAGTAGCTAAAAACAAAATTACTTGATTATAAGTCACTTGCAAATAACTGCAGCGTTCACGGCAGTGAACGTGAACGCTTGACATTCTTTTTAAGCTTACTCCAGATCCGTCCCCGCAAAAGTATTGCCTTGCTTTAAATCACCTGTTTCAAAACCTTTTTTAAACCAGTACATACGCTGGGCGCTGGTGCCATGGGTAAAACTATCGGGCCGTACCTCGCCCTGGTATTCTTTCTGCAGGCGGTCGTCGCCAATTTGGTGGGCGGCGTTAAGGGCCTCTTCAATATCGCCTGGGTCGAGCACGTTTTTCATTTGTTGCTCATAATGCGCCCAGATACCCGCATAAAAATCGGCCTGAAGCTCAAGCTTCACTGATAGTTTATTGTATTCGCGTTCGCTAAGCTGTTGCCGGGCCTGCTCCATTTTGGCCGAAAGGCCGAGCAAATCCTGCACATGGTGGCCAATCTCGTGGGCTATTACATAGGCCTGGGCAAAATCGCCGGCGGCACCAAATTTGTTAGACAGTTCATCAAAAAATGAAACATCAATGTAAACCCGCTTGTCGGCAGGGCAATAAAACGGGCCCGAAGCAGAGCTCGCCTCCCCGCATCCGGTTGTAACCCCCTCTTCAAACGAAATTACTTTAGGTTTAACGTAGGTTCTCCCCATATCGTTAAAAAGCTTAGTCCAGACATCTTCCGTATCGGCCTGCACCACTCTGATAAACTGTTTCTGTTCTTTTTTATGCGGGGAATCAACCTGCTCCTGTTGCTGATCTGTATTTCCCTGCTGCACCTGGTTAAGAACCTGCGACGGGTCAATCCCTGTAAAGAAATAAATTGCGGCCGCAATAATACCTATTATCCCACCACCAAGTGCGAAACCACGGCCGCGGCCACCGCTGCCAACATCTTCAAAATTGTCGCTTTCGCGCCTGCCAAACCATTGCATAGTATTCCTGGATTAATTTAGCTTTTAAACAGTAAGGCCCAAACAATTGTTTGGGCCTTAAAATATCTGTCAATTATACCGGGGTTATTTCTCCAGCTTCGGTATCCTGGTAGGCGTATCCTTACCAGATACGATGCTGCGCGAACTTAACGCGATAGCGCGGATAGTTGCCACAATATTATTTACATCCAGGCTGCTGTACTCGTCTTTTACGGTATGGTAAAGCTTATCTGTAGGGATCTGATCGGTTGATATGGTGTGTGCGGGTACGCCTAAGGCTGCCAGCGTTGCGTTATCACTGCGGTAAAATAGGTTTTGTTCCGGGTATGGGTCGGGATAAAACTTAAAGGCAGTACCCTCCAGGTTTTTTTGCAGGATAGGGCCAAAATCTGAACGTTCAAACCCGGTTATGAATGCCGAGTTTTCGCCAAACTTAGCAGGTTTGCCTATCATCTCAATATTAAACAAAGTTACCACCTTATCAGGATCAAGCTGTTTTGAAAAATATTGCGAGCCAAACCCGCCTATCTCTTCGGCAGTAAAGGCTACAAATACCAGTGTACGCGCGTTATTATTAAGCTTTTTATAGTATTTGGCCAGGGTAATAACCGCTGTGGTACCCGATGCATCATCGTCGGCACCGTTAGCAATGCTATCGCCTTCCATTGGCTTTAATATCCCAAGGTGGTCATAATGCCCGCCAAAAACCACATATTCGTTCGGTTTTGATTTACCGGGGATAATACCTACCACATTACTAAGCGGTAACTTCTCAGCATTTATCTCGCAGCTTATCTCAAAACTTTTAGGCTCGGCAACACCAAGCACATAGGCAACAGGCTGTGCCGGGCCTCTGTCGTCGCTTAGAATACTTCCTTTCACAGCCCTATCACGAATACGTTTAAAAACACCCGACATAGAGGCATCAAACAATACAAGCAGTTTTTTGCCGCTGCGCATTGCCGCACCTAATTGGCTGCGGTAGTTTTTCTCATCAGTAATGTTAACCACCTTCACTGTAGAATCACTTTTCCAGCTAAAAGCTGCGCTTGTTGTAATGGCAACTTTTTCATCAGGTATAGCTGTGCCATCAAAAACAACCTTTGGGTTAAGCGGTACAATACGGGTTTGGGTAAAGCTTTGCCTGTAGCCGGTGTTACCTTCAAACGGTTTTAAACCAGCTGCTTTAAATTCGCCCTCTATAAAAGTGGCGGCTTTTTCAATACCACGGCTAAATGTGGCGCGGCCTTCCATATCGTCGGCACTAAGGGTTTTAATGATGCGCTCCACATCATCCTGTTTGATCAGTTTGTTTACATCCTGGCAAAAACCCAGTGCAGGCGCCGCGGCTAAAGCGGTTATCGCTATTAAAAATTTTACTCTCATTTATTTAACTTTTGATGATAACCAGCTGTTGCGGAAATCTTTTTGTTGTTGTGTTAATTCTTTACCGGCTTTTTCAACAGTTACTACCTCATAGGCCGGGCTCTCTTCTAAAACAATAGCCGCCTCGTGGTTACCTATACGGTTCTTATAGCTTACGGCAAGTTTATCGCCCGGCTTTTTGTCTTTTATCGCGTCGATAAAGGCAGTTGCTGTTTTTGCCTCCTGCCCGTCAATTTTCAGGATGATATCGCCTGCATCAATACCTGCTTTATAGATGGGGGTATTAGATGCGGTAGAACCGGTTATCATTACCCCGCCGTTTGATAGCCTGGTTTGTACCCGGCCCAGCCAGCCCTTGCCCGGCTGCGCTTTTTGTAAAAGCAAGCCCGCGTTTGCCAATAATGCCTGGTAATCGTTCTTTTTTACACCGTATATATAATCGGTAAAAAATGCTGTGGCAAATTTAGGGTTGGTAACTTTGGCCAATACCGCCTGCAGATCGGGAATGGTATATGGCTTACCTGTTTTACCGTAGGCCAGCCAAACCTGGCGCATGTAATCATCAAGCGTGATTTTAAACTCGCTGCGCAAACGCAGATCAAGCGCAAGGGCGGTAGCCCCGCCGTAATAATAGTAACTGGTGAATGTATTAGCGTAATTGGTAGCATCAATGGCTACACCCGCATCTGTAAACACCGCATAACGGCTCATTTGCGTTTGGGGGTATTTGCCCGGTGCCGGGGATACCGTAACGGAATTAACCAACCCGGCAATAGTAGATGTGTATTCGTCAACCGTGTTAAAGCCGCTGCGCACCAAAAGCATTTCGCCATAATACTGGGTAAAACCTTCGGCAAACCAAAGCTCGCTGCTCATGTTGGCGTGCTCAAAATTAAAGGGCTCTAATGATTTAGGGCGAATGCGCTCCACATTCCAGCTATGAAAGAACTCGTGCGAATAGGTGCCTAAAAGATATTTTTCGTTACCGGCAATTTTATCGGCCACATCAACTATACTGGTAGAGTTGCGGTGCTCCATTCCATCGCCAAAGTTGGTTGAGTGTACATCATCCAAAAAAGTGTAGCTTCCAAAATCATAATCGGGCTGTTCGCCAAATACGGCACGTTCTTCTAGCACAACTTTTTGTACCATTTTGGCAAAATTATCTACTGTTGCCTGGTCGTCGTCCGAGTGTACGGCTATGCCCATTTTTTGCTTTTTACCGTTTGTGTTTACCAGGTCCCAATAGCTGGTTTTAACATCAGCAAGCTCGGTTGGGCTATCCATCATGTATTGCAGATCGGGTGCACTGTAAACGTTAGCGCCCTCGTTCTTTAACTGTGTAGCTACTTTCCAGCCCAGCTTATCAATATCAACAAATTCAAACCTTATTGGCCTGTTTGCCAATCCTTCGGCCCACATAAAGCTTGCGGGCATATTTAAATGCGCATGGCTGGCATCAATGCTTACATAAGTGCCATCGGTATGGTTACCAAATAGCGTATAGCTTACTTTTACAACATTACTGCGATTGGCAATCTCATAAACATCGCCTTCTACCTGTTTTACGGTTAGTTCTTCCCCGTCAAGATCTTTGGCTCGCACGTTATATACGTTCTTGCCAAACTCGTGCGTGGCGTAACGCCCCGGCGACGAGCGGCTCATACGTACACGCAATGTGCCCCGCCCTACATCGGTAAGTGTCATGGTTATTTCGGCCTCGTGATGGGCCGCATTGGGGAAAGAAACGGTGTAATAAACTTCATTACGCACTTTGGTTTGCGCAGTTGCGGCAAACGCAAAAAATGCTGCCGCTGCCAGTAAAAATATTTTTTTCATTGGGTGATTGATTCAGGTGATGAAATTACCAATAAAAAAGAAACTGTAATCTATTAATTTCATTACAAATGCTTTGAAAGTACAGTGGCAATTTTCTCTTTCAAGTCGGGCAAATCGCCAATAATTACCTGCCATATTAAGTTAAAATCTATACCAAAATACTCGTGAACAAGCACATGACGCATCCCTATATTTGTCGCCATTCTGTATCTGTAAATAACCCTTTAGTTTCTGTAGTGATAAAATTTGCAGCCTCTCCAATTATTTCTATTTGCTTTACACAAGCAAACCTCATCATGGAGTTTTCAAGAAAAGATTTGATATCGGTATTTTCGGTGTACGATTGTATTTCATTTATCGCATCTAAAATATGAAGTAGCCTTTGGCGATCACCAATTTTACCTCTCATAGATCAACATTCTATCCTTTTCAATAAAAGGTTTTAGATGAACAGAAACAGCGTTTGAGGAAACCAGGTCGATGTGCTTATGCAGTATTTCTTCCAGATCTTCCTGCATCTTTACAAACCCCAGCCCAATATGCTTAGAGTAATCAAGATCCACTAATATGTCAACATCGCTATTATTATCGGCTTGATCTCTTGAGTACGACCCAAACAGATAAGCCTTTAAAACAGGCTGGCCCTGAAAATATTCTTTTACTGTTTTTATGTCGCTGGCCGATAATTGCATATCCAAATATAACTAATCTATTTATCAATCATAGCTATGCCTGCCCAGGTCATATTCCGACTGGGCGGTGATGATCTGCTTTCGCCGGGCTATATCGGCCTCAAGGCTATGGTCGTAGGTGTTATCGGTAACGGCAATCTCCCGGTCTTTATCCTTATCAGCAAAATGAATGTTGGCTTCGCTTATTTTAGCCAGTGCGGTATCATACGGCCCTTTGGGCGACATCAGCTTCACAAAAACAGGCAAGCACTCAAATAATATAAACAGGTAACCAATAAACGAGATGGCCATATAGGTATCCAGGTCGCGCGAGCCATCAACGTTGTATGATAACTGCCCCAGTGCCCAGTTACGGTCGGCAAAGCCGGCTACATTGGCCAGGCTGTCCAGTTGTTTTTCGCTGAACAGGCGGGTTGCATTAAGGCCTTCATAGTCTTTACGCTGACTAAGGTACTGATCTACCTGCCCCAGGTTTTCGGTGACGGTTTTTAACCTGTCCTCCTTTTCCTGCAGCACCTGTGCCTTTTGCTTGGCGTAGGTGCCATAGCCGGTTATGCCCGATGTTTGGTTGGTCTTATCGCCAAAAACTTCCTGGTTAAGCTCGTAACGAGAGCGGTTGATATCGCGCTCTAATGAATCTTTTTCTTTCTTCAGGTCGGTATTTTTTACCAATTCCTGCCCGTATTTCTGCTGGTAGGTTTTTTGCAGGGTATCTATCTTGCTATGCTGGCCTTTCAGGTAGGCTGTTTTTAGCTTGGTGCGGATCTCTTTATCAAAGATCTTCAGCTCCAGCGGGCGGGATATCACCACCCCAATCATAATAGCCAGTAAAATACGGGGTGTGGCCTGTAAGATCTGCTGGTTCATGCTGCCCTCTTTGTTAATGCTGGATACGATGTACCTGTCCATGTTGAATATGGCGGTGCCCCATATCAACCCAAAAAGTATGGCAAAGCCAACCGCGAATGCATTACCGCTGAAAACGAAGTACATGGCGTAACCGCCGGATAATGATGCGAATAAGGCTGTGAAAAATATGGTGGCACCTATGCCCACATATTTATTATGTTCTATAGGGTATTTTTTCAGCGTGTCCACGTGCGCACCGGAACAGAACCAAAAAAACCTGGTTACTTTCTTCATGAAGTTATGATGTAATAATTTACACTTATTAACATAAAACGCACTTAGCTACTGTTTGTTACAGATTATGCGTAAATATTTAATACAGAAAAACATACCTTTGACCTATAAATACATTAAGATGAAAGAAATAAGCGTACAGGAACTTAAAGAAAAGTTAGATAAAGGCGAAGATTTTCAGCTGATAGATGTTCGTGAGGATTTTGAATACGAAACATCAAATATAGGCGGGCAGCATATCCCCCTGGGCGGCATTTTAATTGAAGCCAAAAAAATATCGCACGATAAACCTGTTGTAGTAATGTGCCGCAGCGGCAAACGCAGCGCGGCTGCCATTATGCAATTAGAGGGTAAGGGTTATACCAACCTGAGCAACCTGCAGGGCGGCATTTTAGCCTGGAAAGCAGAAATAGACCCCGAACTTAACGTTTACTAATATGGGCAAAAAGTTTGCGCTTAACGTTTTTTATAACATAGCCATTATGTTGTGCTTAGTATGCATTTATACAGGCTTTGAGCATGCCCGGTACGAATATGTTTTAGCCGGCGCATTTATTGGCGGGGTAATTATCACCCTAAAAATAAAACTGGTAAAAGAAGTAAAGAACGCTCAAAAACCCTGAGTAAACCATGTCATTTCGAACGAGGCAAGATTGCTCACTATCGTTCGAAATGACATTCGGTTAGGCTATCTATTTAGCCGGCACTTTCAGCCCCAATGCCTCAATATAGCTTTTATTGGGGATGCAATTGGCAAACTTGCTGTTCTCTAAAAATCCCCAAAGCGCTCTTTTAATTTTTTCCCTGTCGGCAGGGGCCGCCTTGCGGATCTCCTCGAAACTGCCGCGTGGTTTTTCAGTGTAGGCAATAATCTCGTCATAACCCTCAGGTTCGTTAAAACTGGTGATGCCTTTCAGGTTGTCGAGCTTTTTGTATGGCCAGTAGTGCCAGCCGATGTTGTTCTTTTCGCAAAGCATCTTAAAATCTCTCACCCACTCATCGGAATTCTCGCCGGTTTCGCCAACGTAGATGGGTACGTTGTATTTATCGCGGTAGTCGATGTATTCCTGTATCACATCCTGTTTAACATCTGTCCAGTATTTGTGGAAAGTGTATACGCTTTTGCTATCAAATGGTGCTCCAAACACTTTAAAATTGCTGTCCCACTGGGCGCCGCCAATAAATACGATATGGTTTTTATCAACCGAACGTACTGCCGCGGTTATCTCTTTAAAGGTTGGCTCTAAATGCGGGTTAAGGGCCTTTACATCAAAATAATGCGCAATGGGCTCGTTCAGCAGGTCGTAACCCATTACAATAGGTTCGTTTTTATAATGGCTGGCAATTTTTCGCCAGATATCTGAAGTTAATTTACGGCTTGCCGCGCTGGTGAACAGGAACGGGTAACCGTTGCCATCGTCAATATTATCGCCGGTTTGGCCGCCGGGTGCGCAGTGCATATCCAGTATCACATACAGGTTGGCTTTTTTGCACCAGCCTATCACCCTATCCAGCAGTTCGAAACCACGGTTTGGGTTGTTCTGGCCCATGTAATCCTCATAAGTAAAAAGCTTGTAATTAAAGGGGATGCGGATAGAATTCATGCCCGATGCCTTTAGGAATTTAATATCAGCCTCGGTGATATAAGTATCCTGAAAGGTGCGCCAAAACACCTTCATTTCTTCGGGGCCAACCAGTTCGGTCAGGGCCTCGTTTATCAGGCGCTGCGAGTTCACGGCTTTAAACTTAAACATGTACCCTTCGGGCACCAGCCAGTTGCCCAGGTTTGTACCACGGATCAGGAACGGCTTGCCATTGGCGCCAATAATTTCCTTGCCTTTTACAGTGATAAATTTGGGTGCCTGCGCGGTTGCTGTAAAGATAACTACAGCAGAAAGCAGCACGGTTGTGATGAGTTTTTTCATTTATTTAGTTGAACAGGTGTTTGGTTTATGCGCCAATTGGCAATGCGCTTTAACAAATGTAACTGATATTCTATTATCATTTAGCATTTGTACCTATATGCCAATATTACGTATTTTGTGAAACAACACCATGAGGATGACCAAACTATTCACTAAAACGTTTTCGCTGTTTGTTATCGGTTGCGCGTTATCCTTTGCGGTGAACGCACAAACCGTAACCGTGGCCATAGCAGCCAACCTGCAACCGGTGATGAAGAGCCTGAAAACATATTTTAAAGCCCGCACGGGCGTAAGTATCGATGTAATATCAGGCGCATCGGGCAACCTTAGTACGCAGATCCGCAATGGGGCGCCTTTTGATGTATTCCTGTCGGCCGACAAGGATTTCCCCAAATCCCTGCAGCAGGATGGGTTTACCATAAAGCCATCGGTTGTTTATGCGCAGGGGGTACTTATTATCTGCAGCACCCAAAACCTCAACCTTGCCCACTGGGACCAGCTTTTGCAAAGCACAGCCGTTCAAAAAATAGCTATTGGCAACCCGGCCATTGCACCGTATGGCAAGGCAGCCCAACAGGCGCTTACCAAAGCGGGTATTTATGAAAAAGTAAAGGGTAAAGTAGTATTCGGTGAAAGCATTACCCAGGTAAACACCTATATCACTACCGGCGTTGTGCAGGCCGGCTTCACCACCTTATCCTTAATAAAGGATGATGCCCAAAAGCCGCAGCTATATTATAAACTGATAGATGATAAAACTTACGCGCCGATAGAGCAGGCCATGGTACTATTAAAACACGCCAAAGCAAACCCTGCTGCCGAAAGGTTTTACCAGTATATTTTAAGCCCGGCGGCCAAAACCATCTTTAAAACCTACGGGTACCACACCACAAATTAATGGATCTTTCACCAATTTGGCTCACCCTAAAATTAGCAGCTATTACTACGCTAATATTGCTACTGATTGGCTTACCCCTGGCCTGGTGGTTATCCAAAAAACGGTCGTTAGTAAAAATCATTATCGAGGCTATTATTACCATGCCATTGGTGTTGCCGCCATCGGTACTGGGCTTTTATTTGTTGCTGGCGTTTAGTCCGCAGCACGGGTTTGGGCACTGGTTACAACAAACGTTTAATGTACAATTCGTGTTCTCGTTTAAAGGGCTGGTTTTGGCATCCATTATCTATAGCATGCCTTTTATGATCAGCCCGGTTAAGTCGGCCTTTCAGCAATTACCGGTGTCGCTTTCGCAGGCATCATACACTTTGGGTAAAACGCAATGGCAAACCTTTTGGCATGTGCTATTGCCCAACATCAAACCATCATTACTCACAGCAGTGGTGCTTACTTTTGCCCACACGCTTGGCGAATTTGGCGTAGTGTTGATGATTGGCGGTAACATCCCCGGCGTTACCCGCGTAGCCTCTATAGCCGTTTACGATTCGGTTGAGCAGCGGGATTACGCGGCAGCCAATAACTATTCGCTAATACTGTTCGCTATAACATTTGTGATGGTGTTAAGCGTTTTTATTTATAACAAATACCAGGCAAAAAGCCCTTTAGAATGATAGCCGTTGATATTGAGAAAAAACTAAAAGCCTACAACGGCTTGCAAGTACTGCGGATAAAAAAGGATTTTTTACCGGGTGATATCACGCGCATTACCGGCCCATCCGGCGCGGGGAAAACCACCTTCCTGAAAATGATAGCGGGGCTTATAGCACCCGATAGCGGCATCATTAAAACAAACAGCGTAACCTGGTTTGAGGGCGCACAAAAAATCAACCTGTCGCCGCAGCAGCGCCGCGTTGGCTTTGTTTTTCAGGATTACGCCCTGTTCCCCAACATGACGGTTAAGGAGCATTTGGAATATGCTACGAGTGATACTGAATGGATAAACCGACTACTACATATCGGCGGATTGCAAACATTTGCAGGTCACAGGCCCGGTCACCTTTCCGGCGGGCAACAGCAGCGGCTGGCCATTATGCGCGCGCTGGCCATCAAACCCAAATTACTTTTAATGGATGAGCCGTTTTCTGCGCTGGATCTCAAAATAAAATCGGCACTGATCAAAGACCTGCAAATACTGTTTACCGAACTTGGCGCAACCGCGCTAATTGTAAGCCATAACCCGCAGGAACTGGATGGCGTTAGCAGGGATGAATTGGAGATATTCTAAATCGTCATTGCAATGACGTGCGGAAAAGACTACCCTACTGTACCTGGCTCACCACTATCTTATCCAGGTTATGCAGATACCTGCGGCCTGTTTTAAAATCGGTGGCGGATGTCATCTGCATGCTCTCGGGCATTTTGTCGGCTTTGACGCCGTTCTTTTCCATAATGATGTACACGTGGTTGCCTACTTCAGTATTGTACAGTTCGTTCCATGAATAAACCACCTTATAGCCATCTGCCCCGGTGCAAACAAAATAAAAGCGACTCAGCAATTTTGGGCTGCTGGTTTTGAATTTGGTATGCGATAGTGCATCTTTCAGCAAAATACCTTTCAGTTGATCGTCCTGGTGTTTAAAGGCGCCGGTATGGTCGGTTACCTTGATATCGCCAATAGCGCTGATGGTATATTGTTTAAGAGAATCCAACGTGATGACAGATTCCTTTTCCACATCGCCGGTGATAGCAAATTTCAAGGTTTGCTGGTTTTTTTCCTGCGCAAAGGCTGCGCCGGAACATAGTAAAAGAAACAGTATTATTTTTTTCATGGTAGCTAAATAAAAAAGCTCAGAGCCGCATAAACAACCCTGAGCAAATTAATAAATAAGTGCCATTTTATTAAAGCACCGCCAAAATATCTTTTACAGAAGCGCGCTTGCTATAGTCCTTATCAAAATGCACAAACGCTATTTTGCCCGCGCTGTTTATTACATACGTAGCCGGTACGGGCAAAACATTATCGGTATTGCCGTTGGCTTTGGTCATATCTATACCATAGCCTTTGTATTTGCTAACGGTGACATCCTCCATAACATAGTTTACGCCATAACTTTTCATAATGCTGTAACCTTTATCCTGCACAATAGGATATGTGGCCTTTGTTTTAGCGATGGTTCTATCGATGTTTTCGGCCGTTTCGGGCGTTACACCAATTACATAAGCGTTTTTGCCGGTTAATAGCTGTAATGAATCTTGAATATGCTGCATTTGTTTATTACAATACGGGCACCATTGGCCACGGTAAAAAAACAACACAACCGATTTGTTCGATTTAAGCAGTGTTTTCAGGTCGACTGTTTTCCCTGAGTTATCTTTCGCTGTAAACAAAGGGGCTGTATCTCCCTTTTTTAACCCGGTTTGCGCCATAACATGTATCGAAAATACGAGAGCGACAGCCGCTAATATATATTTCTTCATTCTGTTTAAAATCAATATTTATAAATAAAGCGAGGGTCATTCACGCCCCCGCTCTCAACACAAAATTTACCTTTGGGGTAATTACATATTACTGCCCATTTTATCCGCGTCCATTTTTGATGGCTCCATTTTTGACTTTTCCATCTTATCCGCTTTTTTCTTTTTCATCGGCGCTTCTTTCTTTTTC
>Ga0247741_1000026_pt1 | contig 151825 bp, 78 predicted proteins | sample UWRJL213509R2_FD_180945 | JGI IMG/M metagenome (GOLD analysis project Ga0247741, IMG submission 180945) | Plant litter microbial communities from Arlington Agricultural Research Station in Wisconsin, United States - UWRJ-L213-509R-2 | ecosystem: Environmental > Terrestrial > Plant litter >...
TTGATCGGTGTCCAGGTTCCATCAGGTTTCTGAACATAAACATCTCCTGTTGTATTGTCAACATACATATTGATGCCTTCTCCAGGATATCCTGCTTCGCCTTTGTTTCCAGGTGCCCCAGTTCCGCCAGCTACGCCAACTTCCCCTTTATCTCCCTTGTCTCCTTTTGCTCCATTAATTGGGGTCCAGGTTCCGTCAGGTTTCTGAACATAAACAATACCTGTTGTGTTGTCAACATACATATTAATGCCTTCTCCAGGATATCCTGCCTCACCTTTGTTTCCAGGTACTCCAGTTCCGCCAGCTACACCAACTTCTCCTTTATCTCCCTTATCTCCTTTTGCCCCATTAATTGGTGTCCAGGTTCCATCAGAGTTTTGAACGTAAACTGTTTTAGTTACACCGTCCGTATAAATGTTTACATTTTCTCCAGGATATCCCGCTTCAACTTTGTTTCCAGGTGCTCCGTTACCTCCGGCTGTTCCAACTTCTCCATCTTTACCGTTGATCGGTGTCCAGGTTCCATCAGGTTTCTGAACATAAACATCTCCTGTTGTATTGTCAACATACATATTGATGCCTTCTCCAGGATATCCTGCCTCACCTTTGTTTCCAGGTGCCCCAGTTCCGCCAGCTACGCCAACTTCCCCTTTGTCTCCCTTGTCTCCTTTTGCTCCATTAATTGGTGTCCAGGTTCCATCAGAGTTTTGAACGTAAACTGTTTTAGTTACACCGTCCGTATAAATGTTTACATTTTCTCCAGGATATCCCGCTTCACCTTTGTTTCCAGGTGCTCCGTTACCTCCGGCTGTTCCAACTTCTCCATCTTTACCGTTGATCGGTGTCCAGGTTCCATCAGGTTTCTGAACATAAACATCTCCGGTTGTATTGTCAACATACATATTGATGCCTTCTCCAGGATATCCTGCTTCGCCTTTGTTTCCAGGTGCTCCGTTTCCGCCAGCTACGCCAACTTCCCCTTTGTCTCCCTTGTCTCCTTTTGCTCCATTAATTGGTGTCCAGGTTCCATCAGCATTTTGAACATAAACCGTTTTGGTTTCTTTATCTGTGTAAATGTTTACATTCTCTCCAGGGTAGCCTGCTTCTCCTTTTGCTCCAGGTGCTCCGTTACCTCCGGCTGTTCCAACTTCTCCGTCTTTACCATTGATTGGCGTCCAGGTTCCATCAGGTTTCTGAACATAAACATCTCCGGTTGAGTTGTCAACATACATATTGATGCCTTCTCCAGGATATCCTGCTTCACCTTTGTTTCCAGGTGCTCCGTCACCTCCAGCTGTTCCAACTTTACCATCTTTTCCGTCTTTACCGTTGTTTCCAGTAACACGAATCCATTTTCCAGTTGTAGAATCCTTAACATACATAATACCAGTTGTAGAATCTACCCACGTAGTAACTCCTTCTCCTGGCTCTCCATCTTTTCCTGGCTCACCTGGTCCTGCAGCAAAGCCCGGGGCTCCCGCAATTCCATCTTTACCATCTTTACCATTTAACGGAATCCATTTTGTAGGATCTTTTGGATCACGAACATATACGATACCTGTAGTATTATCAATGTACATTTTAATTTCACCAGGAAGACCCTGAGTTCCAGGCAAACCGTTTCCTCCAGCAATTCCAGGTGTTCCCGAACCTGAATCACCAGAGCCAAGTCTTACCCATTTGTTTTCATACCAGTAGTAGTAACCTGGAGTAATATCACCAATCTTATCAGTAGCAAAAACCAACAGACTATTAACATTACCTTTTACAATAGTAGTTTCGTCAGTACTGCTAAGTAATTTAACTTGCGGGATCAAAATCCCTTTGTCAGTGGCAGAAACCTCCAACTGAGCAGAAGGGTTTGGATTTTTTGTTCCGATACCTACCTGCGAATAAGCAGAGTACATTCCAAGAACAAAAAATAAAGGGAGTAATCTATTTTTCATAACATCTTAATTATTATGTAATTATTAGTTTTTTAAACTTTTAAATCAACACTAAGTTTGAAGGTGCAAAGTTCTCCCTAAATACCTTTTTCATTTACCACCAAAAGTTTTTAAAGTTGTAAATTAAGGTTTTTGAAGTTTGCCATATTATAGATTGTAAGTATTTTACCTCAATTTATAAATAAGCCCAATAATTTAAAATACTATATAGATGCGGAATATATTTTTGTGGAGTTGGAATCTTAGTTCCTTCGGCAGTTAATATTTGCAAACTCAATACGAAACTCTTTTTTGCAAGTACCAAAACAGTTAGCCCGAGAAATCTTTCCTTTTTCTAATAATAAAGCAATTTTTGATTTCATAATGTCTCTGAATTAATTATTAATATCTTAAAGCGTTCTATTAAACCGGTTTAATAAAATACAATGTTATTCTAGCTGGACGTGAAATAATTTCTTTGGCAGTTTAATATGCTGTATTGCTATTAATCTCTTGCTTTGGGCGATAAAATTCTTTTTTGTTGCTTGTATAAGTTTTAGTACAATAAGATTAAGACAATGAAAATTCTGATTATATCAAAAAATAAGGGTCGATTCAAAGATCGATTCTTCGAATAATTCTGAGATTTTTCGTTGTGGGTAGCGGGCTTAAGGATCAAATCCTGCTCTTGCCACAAAAAAAGTCCTAATTTTCATTAGAACTTTTTTTGTGAATAAATTTTACTGTTGAAAAATTTCTATCAACACTTTATTTTATGAGTACACTTTGGTATTTAGTTATATTACTTAAAACAATACCTGTACCTCTCACTACCGCCCTTAAAGGGTCTTCTGCAATAAAAACCGGTAAATCTGTTTTCTGCGAAAGCCTTTTATCAAGTCCACGCAGCAATGCTCCCCCTCCTGCAAGATACAATCCTGTATTATAAATATCAGCAGCAAGTTCCGGCGGGGTTATTGAAAGCGTTACCATAAGAGCATCTTCAATTCTCTGTATTGATTTATCCAAAGCCTTTGCAATTTCACGAAAACTAACTTTAACCTCTTTCGGTTTTCCTGTCAAAAGATCCCTTCCGCGAACTGTTATATCTTCAGGAGCATCATCAAGGTCTTCTGTCGCGGCACCAACATCAATTTTTATTATTTCTGCAGTTGCATCTCCAATATACAAATTATGGTGTGTCCTCATATAATATAAAATATCGTTGGTAAAAACATCCCCGGCAATTTTTAAAGATGTGTCACAAATTATGCCTCCCAGGGCAATAACCGCAATTTCGGTAGTTCCGCCTCCAATATCTACTATAATGTTTCCCATAGGAAGCATAACATCTAACCCAATTCCAATTGCAGCCGCCATTGGTTCATGAATTAAAAAAACTTCTTTACCATTTACACGTTCGCACGACTCTTTTACGGCTCTCATTTCCACTTCAGTTATACCACTGGGAATACATACTACCATTCGCAGTGCAGGAGTAAAAAAATTTCTTTTTAATTCAGGTATATTTCTTATAAACCAGCTGATCATTTTTTCCGAAGCATCAAAATCTGCAATAACACCGTCTTTAAGAGGCCGGATTGTCTTAATATTTTCATGAGTCTTGCCCTGCATCAAACTGGCTTCTTTACCAACAGCAATGATTTTTCCGTTTCTAATATCTCTGGCCACAATCGAAGGACTGTCTACCACTATTTTTCCATTATAAATTATTAACGTATTTGCTGTTCCTAAATCCATTGCGATTTCCACTATCATAAAATCAAATAAGCCCATATATACTATTGTTTTATTTAAACAACGCTAATGCTGAAGTTTTATTCTCTATTAATAGATAAAATATAAATACATTCCTGCAGGTTTGTCAATGAAGGTAAATGAATTCATAAAAATTATTGGTTTCCTTTTTTAATGCTTTATACTTTCTGCAGAAACAAAAAACATATCAAAGCTTCCAAAACTTTAAATTCAATATCGATACGGATACAAAGATGGTTCGAATATATAAAGGAACGTCAATTTTTCTAAAAGCACCTTTAACTAAAAACAATTAACAGTAATCTCTTTGTTTATTTAAAATATCCAAATACATCATTTGTTTTACAAAATGCTTCAAATCTTGTATTGTCGACACTATTGTAAAAGTACATTTACAACCTTAAAATTCTACCGATTTATATACCTATATATTATATTAGGTAAAAAAGATAATGCATGATATCGACAGGATTAAAAAAAACCGATGATAAATAAAACCACAATGATGAAAAGACCAATTAAAAAATATGCCTTTTTACTGCTAATCGTTTTTGGAAACGGATATGCACAATCAAAAAAACATCTGGATACCAATAAACCAATTGAAGAACGAATTTCTCTTTTAATGAAAGAAATGACATTAGAAGAAAAAGTAGGGCAAATGAATCAATACAATGGTTCATGGGATGTTACAGGCCCAAAACCCGAATCAGGTTCTAATGAAGAAAAATACAACAATATAAAGAAAGGACTGGTAGGTTCTATGCTGAGCGTAAGAGGTGTTAAAGAAGTAAGAGCCGTACAAAAAATAGCTGTTGAAGAAACCCGTCTTGGCATTCCGCTACTTTTTGGTTTTGATGTGATACACGGTTATAAAACCCTCAGCCCTATTCCGTTGGCAGAAGCCGCAAGCTGGGATTTAGAAGCCATTAAAAATTCGGCGCGCATTGCTGCTATTGAAGCTTCTGCTTCCGGATTAAACTGGACTTTTGCACCTAATGTAGATATCTCGAATGATGCAAGATGGGGACGAGTAATGGAAGGTGCCGGAGAAGATCCTTATCTGGGCAGCAAAATAGCAACCGCCCGGGTTACTGGGTTTCAGGGAGAGAGCTTAAGTGCTAACACCTCTATTATTGCCTGCGCCAAACATTTTGCAGGTTATGGTTTTGTAGAAGCAGGAAGGGAATATAACAGTGTCGACATGAGTAATTCTAAGCTGTACAATAGTGTATTACCGCCTTTTAAAGCGACTGTCGATGCGGGGATTCGTACTTTCATGAATTCATTTAACACACTAAACGGAGTTCCGGCAACCGGAAATAGTTTTTTGCAAAGAGACATTTTAAAAGGTGCCTGGAAATTTGATGGTTTTGTTGTTTCTGACTGGGCTTCTATAGGCGAAATGATTACCCACGGTTACGCAGCCGATGCTGCCGATGCAGCTCAAAAAGCCGCTATTGCAGGCTCTGACATGGATATGGAATCAAATGTGTATGTAACAGAATTGGCTCAACTGGTAAAAAAAGGGTTGGTAAAAGAAAGTGTGGTCGACGATGCTGTTCGCAGAATTCTTAAAGTAAAATTTGAATTAGGCTTGTTTGATAATCCATACAAATACTGTGATGAAGCCCGTGAAAAATCAAGTATTGGAAGCAAGGCCAATAATGATGCTGTCCTTGATATGGCCAAAAAATCGATTGTTTTATTGAAGAATGCTAGTCCACCGGGGAGGAATGAAAAACTGCTGCCATTAAAAAAAGAAGGAATAAAAATCGCTTTAATTGGTGCTTTGGCAAATGATAAAACAAGTCCGCTTGGAAGTTGGAGAATTGCCGCTGATGATAATACAGCAGTGTCAGTTCTTGAAGGAATGCAGCAATATAAAAACAACACGTTGGTTTATGAAAAAGGAACTGATGTGGCTTTAAACAAACAGGTATTTGTTGATGAAGTAAAAATTAATTCAACCGATTTTTCCGGATTTGAAGCTGCTAAAAAGGCCGCCAAACAAGCAGAAGTTGTGGTAATGGTTTTAGGAGAAATTGGTTTTCAAAGTGGCGAAGGACGCAGTAGAACAGAATTAGGTCTGCCTGGTAATCAGCAGCAATTGCTAGAAGAAGTTTACAAAGTAAATCCTAATATCGTTTTGGTTTTAAATAACGGGCGTCCGCTGGCATTACCTTGGGCAGCAGAAAATATTCCTGCTATTGTTGAAGCCTGGCAGTTAGGAACCCAATCCGGAAATGCAATTGCACAGGTTTTGTACGGAGATTATAACCCAAGTGGTAAACTGACAATGTCATTTCCAAGAAACGTTGGGCAATGTCCAATTTATTACAATTTGTACAATACAGGACGACCAACCAATAAAGACCAAAACGCTTTTTGGTCCCATTATATTGATGTCGAAAAAACACCATTATATCCATTTGGTTATGGATTAAGCTATACTTCTTTCGAATATAAAAATCTGAAATTAGCAAAAACTTCCTTCCAGAAAGGAGAAAAAATTGAACTAAGTGTTGATGTTACCAATACCGGAAATGTTGATGGAAAAGAAGTAGTTCAATTGTATATAAATGATGTCGCCGCCAGTGTCGTTAGACCTGTTAAGGAATTAAAAGGTTTTGAACTTATTGCATTAAAAAAAGGAGAAACAAAAACCGTTCAGTTTACCTTAACCGACAAGGAACTTGGTTTTTATGACAACAATGGTAAATTTTTAACCGAAGCCGGTTTGTTTAATGTTATGGTTGGCTGGAATTCTAATGAAGGACTTACCAGTAAATTCGAACTAAAATAAATACTAACAAACTCAAAAACAAAAAGATAACCTTCATTATTCGATTTATTTTTAAGCAATTTACAGCCTGAGTACGATTAATCCTTATGAGGTCATTAATCTACTCAGGTTTTTAGCAATATGGTAAATCTGGATAAAAAAAGTAAGTGTTCTGTTTAGTTTTATTAATATTGTTTTAGATATGATTAAATAAAATCAATTATAAATTTTATTTCTAATAGAATTGATAAATATTAAAATGTAAATGAAAAATATCAAATATATTCTTCTGTGCTTTTTTGGTCTTATAAATTGTTTGTTTTCTCAGGATAAATTTGAAAACTACCAATTTAGAAGCATACAGGAAACTACTTCAAAAAGGGCTATTTCTTCTATCATTCAGGATCATAATGGTTTTATCTGGATAGGTACAAACGGCGCAGGATTATATCGATATGACGGGGTAAATTATTTTGGATATAAACATGATAAAAAACCGGGCTCAGTAAACAGTAACTTTATTTATGCCACTTTTATTGATTCTAAAAATAATTTATGGATTGGTACAGATGAAGGCTTGTGTTTATATAATCGGGATCTGGATAATTTTACTAAAATCAATATTCAGGATGCAATTGTAAAAGGCTATGAACAGCCAATTACTATAAAAACCATTATTGGAGATAACAACGGCGACATCATTTTAGGTGCTTATGGTTTTGGATTATTTAAACTAAATGTAAAAACCTTAAAAGCATCTTTAGTGCACTCAAAAGTTCTCGAAAAACCAAATTTTTTAATCAAATGTTCGGTAAAAAATAAACAGGGAATTATTTATTTAGGAACCAGTTATGGACTTTTAGAGATCGATCTAAACGGAAAAGTAAAGCAGGTTTATAAAGACAAGTTTAAAAGAGAACCTTTATTAGATGATATAGAAAGTGTTGTTATAGACAAATTTGGATATTTATGGCTGGGAACAACTGAAAATGGGCTGATAAAAATTAAACCCGAAACGGATAACTATCAATTTGAGAATTTTTTTATTACCAAAAATAAAATCTTATCGATTATACAAAGCAGTCAGGATTATATACTTTGCGGTACCGAAAATGATGGCTTATTAGTTGTAAATTTTAAAGGAGAAGTCCTGCAAAAATACCTGCACAGCAAATACAATAATTTTAGTTTAAAGTCGAATTCCGTATGGTCATTATACGAAGACAAGGAAAAAAGACTTTGGTTAGGTTATTTCAATAAAGGGCTTGGCGTATTTGATAAACCTAATAATAAATTTAATTCACTTGAATCGCTTGTTAACAATGATAATTCCCTGCAAACAAGCTATGTAACTTCAGTTATAAAAGATAAAAAGGGCAATCTGATCATAAGTAATGAAGGCGGCGGACTTGATATCTATAATCTTTCGGCTAAAACTTATATCCATGTTAACAAAAACAATCAAAGCTACTATTCCGGTCTGGATGCTGTTGATATTCAGACTATCTTCATAGATAGTAAACAAAATATCTGGGTAGGAAGCTGGGATCGCGGCATTTATTTTTTGAAAAATGGAACTACCCGATTCATAAACTATAATACGACAAATACAGCGCGCTTGAAATCGAACAGGATTTTTAGTTTTTCTGAAGATTCCGGAGGCCGAATCTGGATTGGAACTTTCATAAAAGGACTTCATTATTTTGACAATAAGAGCAACACATTCGTGCATTGTAACACTAAACCATTTGCAGACAACTCTTTAGACGAAGCCTTTATTCGCAAAGTTTTTGTTGATTCTGATAATATTTTATGGGTAGGAACAATTTTAGGGCTATATCAGGTACACTTAAATGCCGATTCCAGTTTTAGAGTAATAAATATGCGCGATGAAATGTTCAGGGATAAAACAAAATATAGCGGTATTCAGACCATTTTATCAATTTATGAGTCCAACGATAAAAAAATATGGATCGGTACAGATGGCGAAGGACTTTTTAGTTATAATAAAAAAAACAAGGTATTTTCTAATTATGATGATTTTCCGGGTTTTGAAGAAAAATCAGTTCGCGCCATCATTTCTGATAACAATGGATCTTTATGGATAAGCGGTGGATCCGGGCTAACAAAACTCGATTTTAAAAACAAACAAAGCACCAATTTCAATAAAGATGATGGTCTTATTGACAACGATTTTAATAATAATGCAGTCTTTAAAGATGGAAATGGCGAACTGTATTTTGGTGGTTATGAAGGAGTAAACTATTTTAACCCTAATGAAATTAAAAAAACAGAAAAAGCGCCAAGGCTGTATTTTAGTGATTTCAAATTATTCAATAAATCTGTAAAACCAAATGAAGAAGGTTCGCCGCTAACCAAAGTAATTTCGCAGACAAAAGAAATTATTCTCAATCATGCACAATCTGTTTTTACGATCGAATATGTGGGGATAAACTATAATTATTCTAAAAAAAACCAATACGCCTATTATCTTGAAGGTTTTGAGAAAGACTGGAATTATGTAGACAATAACAGAACGGCTACGTACACCAATCTTGAGCCTGGTAATTATGTTTTTAAAGTAAAATCGGCCAATGCAGATGGTTCCTGGAGTAATGTTCAGTTAGAGCTAAAAATAAAAGTCCTTCCTCCGTGGTGGAAAACCATTTGGGCTTATTTAATATACGTTTCTATTTTAGTTTTCCTGATTATATATTTCAATAAAATTTATCAAAATCGTTTTAAAGCCAGACAGTCCATAATTTTAGAAAGAGAAAAAACGATTCAGTTAGAGAAATTAAACAATAAAAAATTACAGTTTTTTACTAATATTTCGCATGAATTCAGAACACCATTAACCTTAATTATTAACCCTCTCGAAGATATTTTAAGAAGTAAAAATGTATCGCGCGAAATACATAACAAATTAAAAACGGTACACAAAAGCTCAGACAGGCTTTCAAGGCTTATCAATGAGCTTATGGATTTTAATAAATTAGAGTTCAACAAAATTTTCCTTCAGGTTAAAAAAATTGAAGTGATCGCTTTTGTAAAAGAAATTATAGGCTATTTTGATGAGGAAGCAGCTGCGAGAAACATAACGATTGATTTTGAGCCATTGATTGAGGCGCTTGAAGATTGGTTAGACCCTAAAATGCTGGAAAAAATAATATTCAATATCATCTCAAACGCTTTTAAATTTACTCCCGATGATGGTTTTATTACTATTTCTATCGATAAATTAGATGAGAATAATTCCTTAATAATTAATGGCGGTAAGGTTCCCTCCTTTTCCATAACCATTACAGATACTGGTTCAGGAATTTACAAAGAGGATTTGAAAAGAATTTTTGATCGATTTTATCAGGTCAATAACCTAAATAAAGATTACTACGGAAGCACCGGAATTGGCTTAGAGGTTGTAAAAGAATTTGTTGAGCTTCATAAAGGAAAAATTGATGTTGAAAGTACACCCGGAGAAGGAACAAAATTCATGGTAATATTTCCTTTAGGCAACTCTTTTTACAAGGAAAATGAAGTAGTGAATGAAGTTTTTGAAATTGAAAAAAATAAAAATAAGTTTTTGTTTGAATCGAATAAATATCAGGAAGATGATGAAGATATTCCTAACGAATCAATAAAAGAAATTGAAGCAGATACTACAAAAGCATATACCGTTCTGATTGTTGAAGACAATCTTGAATTACGAAATTATCTGAAAACGGAATTGAGTAAATTATATAAAGTCATTACCGCCGAAAACGGAAAAAAAGGTTACGAACTGGCCGTTCAGAAATTGCCGGATATCATAATTACAGATGTTATTATGCCGGTAATGGACGGATTGCAGTTGTGTAAAAACATAAAAGGAGATTTAAAAACAAGTCATATTCCGTTATTAATGCTCTCTGCAAAAGCAATGGTACAGGACAGGATTGAAGGAATAGATTCTGGTGCCGATATGTATTTGAGCAAACCATTTGAATTGGATATTCTAAAATCCAGTCTGGCGCAGCTTATTACAAGCAGACAAATAATGTTTAAGAAATTTTATACCGGCATTACAAAAGACGGAAAGGAAAAAACAACTTCTTTAGACAATGATTTCATTCAAAAAATTCTTCATTTTATTAATGAAAACCTGAGCGAATCTGATTTAAGTGTGGAGCTGCTTTCTTCTAAAGTTTTCCTGAGCAGAAGTCAATTGTATCGAAAAATAAAAACGCTAACGGGTGTTTCTGTAAATGAGTTTATTAGAAATGTACGATTAGAAAAAGCAAAACAATTGCTCGAACAAGGCAATAATACTATTAATATCAATGAAATTAGTTATAAAGTAGGATTCACCTCCCCTTCTTATTTTGCCAAATGTTATAAACTTAAATACGGGCATCTGCCTACGCAGGAAACGGGATCTAAGGAATAGAGAAGAAAGATGGAAGATGGAAGATGAAAGATGGAAGAAGAAAGAATATAGATGAAAGAATATAGAAGAAAGATAAAAGACTTTTAAAGCTCTATGATTTTAGAAAGCTCCGATTTAAACCGGGGCTTTTTTGTTTAGCGTCTTTCTAAAAAAGCAATTTTTTGAATTGGCGCAAACTTATTATTTTAATAAAAATACTACAATATAATTTCGCAAAATATATTTAAAAGTATAATTTTTTGCCAATACCTCATTGGTAGTTTTAGGATTTTTACCTCTTATTATTTAAATCCAGAGGGTTGAGATGCTGTTTTGCATCAAATGATGCATGATTTGCTTCATCTGTTCTACACTTGGACTGCTGTAGATTTTACTTTCGTTAAGAAATATTTAAGAAATAGTTTTTTTATCAAAACTCCAAATAATAAGTGAGAACAAAAACAATCCATTAAATGTTTTTTACAAACTAAAATAACTAATTATTTAACTCAGTCTAACAACCAAATTTTATGCAGAAAAGAACATTAAAAAAACTATTGTGTTTAATAGTGTGTATGTGGGGAAATTTTTTCTTTGCTCAAACTGTTAAAGGTAAAGTAACATCAGGCGGAACCAGTCTCCCGGGTGTTAGTGTAATAGTACAAGGAACAAAAAACGCAACAGTTACTGATTTCGACGGTAGTTTTGCCTTAAACAATGTCGAACCAACCGCTTCATTGCTTTTTAGTTATGTAGGATATAAAAATTTAATACTGCCCGCAAAATCAGTAATGCAGGTGGTTATGGTCAATGACCTGGAAAAATTAAATGAGGTTGTTGTAATAGGATACGGAACTTCAAAAAGAAAAGATATTAACGGTGCTGTTTCTTCTATTAAAGCTTCTGAAATTCAGGACAAACCATTTACTTCTATCGATCAGGCTCTTGTGGGTAAGGCTGCAGGGGTAAACGTGACTCAAAATTCAGGTACTCCCGGAGGCGGAATCTCTGTTCAAATTAGAGGAATAACTTCCATTAACGGTAACGAGCCTTTATATGTTATAGACGGAACTCCCGTTTTTGCAGATAAAAACAACGACTCTTTTTCCTTTAGCGCTTTAGGCGGAGGAAACGGGCAAACTAAAAACTCGGCTTTATCAGGTTTGAATATTTCTGATATCGAAACCATTGATATTTTAAAAGATGCGTCGGCAACGGCTATATATGGGGCAAATGGTGCAAATGGTGTTGTTTTGATTACAACCAAAAAAGGAAAAAAAGGAAAATCAAAGTTTACCTATGAAACGTATTTAGGTACTCAGCAGGTAACCAATACCGTTGATGTTTTAAACTTGCCACAATATGCTGCTTATCAGGCAAAAATTTTCAAATTAAATGGTGAGCCTGTTCCGTATCAATATCAAAAGCCTAATTTATTAGGTAATGGAACAAACTGGCAGGATGAACTTTTTAGAACCGCTACAATGTACAATCATCAGCTATCATTCTCCGGTGAAAAAGACGGAACACGTTATTATACTTCTTTAAATTATTTCGATCAGGAAGGAATTGTTCTAAACTCAGATTTCAACAGATTATCGATGCGATTAAATGTGGATTCTAATGTTAAATCCTGGCTAAAGATTGGTAATAACTTATCTGTAAGCAAGTCGTCTCAACAAGTAGTAAGAAACGATGACAGAGGTGGTTTGGTTATGAACACCTTAAGACAATCGCCGGAATTACCAGTTAGATACGCCGATGGTTCTTATGCGGGACCAACAACTGGTTTAGGATCTTCGGCAAATGAAGCAACGAACCCAATAGCTTTGTCGGAATACAATAATTCAACTACAGAAAGATTTAAAATTAATGGTAATTTATTTGCTGATTTTACAATTATCAAAGGATTGGTTTTTAGATCTGAATTAGGATATGATCTTAATTTTTCAAAAAGCAGTGCTTTTGCACCTAAATATACTTTAGGAAATGTGTCTGAACTTTTAAATAAATCTTTCAAACAACAGGATCAAAGTTATTATTGGAACATTAAAAACTATCTGACTTATAATAAAACGCTAAATGAAAATCACAATTTTACTTTCTTATTAGGTCAGGAAGCTCAGGAAAGCCGCTATGAATATTTAAGTGGTTACAGAACGGGTGAGTTTTTAAATAAGAATTTTACGAACTTAAACATTGGCGATATTGATACTGCGCTTAACGGTAATGGTTCTGGCAGATGGTCGATGGCATCTTATATTTCGAGATTAAACTATAGTTTTTCTGACAGATATTCTTTCTCGGCTTCTTTAAGAGCAGATGCTTCGTCAAATTTTGGCCCTAACAACAAATGGGGATATTTTCCATCATTTTCAGGAGGATGGACAGTAAGTAACGAAAAGTTCTTTGAGTCATTATCAAAGACTATAAATTATTTAAAATTCAGGGCAGGTTATGGTCTTGTTGGAAATCAAAATATTCCGGCAAACAGATATCAAACCATACTATCGTTACTTTCATCACCGTTTGGAGGTGTTTCGCCAACAATTGATAATTTAGGTAATCCGGATATTAAATGGGAATCTCTTAAATCTTTCAATGCCGGTTTTGAATTAGGATTATTTGATAACAGAGTAAAAATAGATTTTGACTATTATGTTAAGAATTCATCCGATTTCCTGACTAAACAAATCAACGATGAATCGAATCAAAGTGCACTTAATTACTACCTCAACACAGGTGAAATTGTAACTAAAGGAGTCGAATTTACATTGAATACAAGAAATATTGTTACCGAAAATTTCACTTGGGACAGTACAATTATTTTGTCCAAATACAATAATGAGCTGACCAGTTTTCAGGGTCAGGGCAAATCTTTGTTAGGAAAAGTACAATTTGATTTGTATAACGTTACCAGAACTACAGAAGGACAGCCGGTAGGACAATTTTATGGATATGTTACTGATGGATTATTTAAAAATGCTGCCGAATTAGCTGCAGGACCAACTCAGGAAACAGGAACCGGAATTGGAGATATTCGTTTTAAAGATCTTAACAGCGACGGAAAAATCGATAGTAAAGATCAAACAGCCATAGGAGATGCAATTCCAGATTTTACGTATGCATTTACCAATAATTTTAAATACAAAAATATCAGCTTATCTGTTGTTTTAACAGGAAGTCAGGGCAACCAGATCTACAACTTTACGCGTCATTATACAGATGGTATTTATCCGGGATTTGGAGATCGTTTTGGAAACGTTAGTACTGAGGCTTTACAAGCTTTTGAACTTGGAGTAAATGAAAATACTGATGTTCCGAGAATTACACTTAATGATCCAAACGGTAATGGCAGAATTTCGAATCGATTTGTTGAAGACGGTTCTTATTTAAGAATTCAGAATGTTTCCCTGAGCTATGATTTTCCAGAAAAAATATTCGAAAACTCTATTTTCTCTAAAGTAAGATTATATGCAAATGTTCAAAATTTATACACGTTTACTAAATACTCCGGTTTTGATCCTGCCCTTGGAAATTTAGATCAAAATATAACCCTGAGCGGTATTGATTTAGGAAGATATCCTGTGCCAAGAACAATTTCTATGGGAGTGAATTTAGAATTCTAAAATTGATAAAAAACACATTTAACTTAATGATTCATAATCGTTAACATAAAAAAAAGTAGTTATGAAAAAACTTTTTAAACTTTTTATGATGGGAATGCTAATACCATTGCTGTCTTTATTTTCCTGTTCAGATGATTTTTTGGATGCACCATCTGAAAATCAATTAACCCCGGCAGATTTACCCGAAGGAGTTACCGCTTTTGACGGAATAGCTGAGAGTTTGTACTTTAAGCCGTGGTTTACTTTTAATGATAAATTCCTGATTGCTGTAGGAGATATGTATGCGGGAAATGCCTTTTCGTTTGATGGTGCTTATGCGCAATTTAAAGATGCACAGGTAACCTCGCAAAACCCAATTCTGACAGAAGGATATGTTTCGTTATTTTCGGTTGTCGATCAATCCAATAATTTAATGAGTCTGGTTGAAGAAAGAAAAAGCGAATTGCCTGATGCATCTTATAAAAAAGCGATTGCAATATCCAGATTTATGAGAGCCAATGCGTATTTCTATCTCGTGAGAACTTTTGGTGCTGTGCCTATTATTAGTAAAGCAGGTTCTGCTGCACAGCCAAAAAGAAATCTTGTTGCTGATGTGTATAAATTTATAAAACAGGATTTGGAATATGCTGTTGAAAATTTACCTGAAAAACCATTAAAAAAAGGGTATGTTACTAAATATGTTGCTATGGGTATTCTTGCAAAAGTGCATTTAACCTTAAATGAATACGGAGAAAGTTCAGCCTTAACGCAGCAAATTATTGGAAACCAATATAAGTTAATCCAGGAATACGGAAACTTATTTAGCAGCCCTGAAAATAATAACAGCGCAGAGAGTATGTTTGCCCTGCAATGGAAAGCGATTGCTACAGAATGGGGAACACAAAACACCAATCAGGCCTATATAGTTCCGGGAGGTACAGGAATAACCGGTGGTGGTGACGGCTGGGGAGTTTACCTGCCTTCTATCTCACTACAAGCTGGATTTGAGCCAAATGATACCAGAAAAAAGAACACGATTATGACAGATGGTGACTTTTATCCTGAATTATTAAAAAATCAAGGTGGTTTCACATACAAAAAAATCCTTTCTTCTACAGGAGCTAATTTCAGAAAATACATTGTAGGTTCTGCAGCCGAAAGAAACGATGTATTTTTTATGAGAACATCACAAAACACGATTATACTAAGATATTCTGATGTTTTATTAATGCATGCCGAAGCGATTTTGGCCGGAGCAGGTTCTACTACTTCTGCAGCTGCTTTAATCGCTTTTAATGAAGTGAGATCAAGAGCGGGATTACCAGCTAAAACAATACTTACCAGAGATGATCTGTTTAATGAAAGAAGAGTTGAATTTGCGCTTGAAGGACAATATTTCTTTGATTTAAAACGCCGTGGTATTGCTGAAGCTACAGCAATTATTTCACAGCAGGAAGTTGGTTTTTATTCTGATGATGCCAGAACAGAATTAGTTTCCAGAAAGATAACTCCGGGAAACAATTATTTTGAATTGCCATTACCTCAATCTGCTATTGATACTAATCCATCATTATTAGAACCGCCGGTTCCTTTTAACTTCAATTAATTTTTATACTATGATCAATAAAATAAAATATAGAATTATAATTCTTTTGGCTCTGGTTTCTTTTACAGCTTGCCAAAATGATGATAATAGTACTGTTGCAACTATAGATGCAATGGTTGCTGAACCCGGAGATTTACTTAATCAGGCTTTCCCGTCAAATAAAGTCAGGGTCGAAGGCGAAGGTTTAGCGGGATTAAAAAAGATTACGCTGGATAATAAAATTAATATCAGTTTTAATCCTAATCATAATTCAGATAAAGCGTTTATTTTTACTGTTCCTTTTGACGAAAAATTAGGAAGCAGATTTGGCGTACAACCCATTACATTTGAAACTGCTGCCGGTTCGTTCACAAAAGATATTGAGATTTTACAGCCTGTTCCTACCATTACAAAAACAATTCCTGAAATAGCAACTCCGGGATCCCCGCTTGAAATTGAAGGTACATGGTTTTATAATATTTCTTCGATAACCTTAGACGGAAAAGCAATAAGTTATACTTCAAAATCATCTTCTTCAATTATTATAGGTGTGCCTGAAGATGCAGTCTTTGGCTCAGAGTTAGTACTTACAACGCCGGGAGGTATAGCAAAAAAAGTAATACAGATTCCTCCTCCTGTTACTCCGGAAGTTATTGTTATTGTGTCTGATTTTGACGGAAACGGTGTCAGAACAAGTTGGAATTCTTATGGCGATATCGATAATTTTAACGCAAATACTACAGGTGGCCCAACAGGTAATTACGCAACACTTGCATGGACTGGTTCAACTGCCAACGGTTACAACGGAAGCAGCGCCGGCGGAGGAACTAGTTTTTTAAGTGCATCAAACACTGATGCTACAAAAACTTTTATAGATATTGACGTAAGTGCCAACGTAATAGGCGCTCAATTCGCCATACAATTAAACACTATTGATGGTAAAGACTATGGTTATAATTTTAAAGTAACTGATGTGAATTGGACAACAAAAACCATAACCTTAGCTGATTTTAAAGATAATTATGGATTTGGACTGCCTGCCACTACGCTGGACGCTTCTAAAGTTAATGAAATCAAAGTAGGAATTGTACAGAGTGATACGCCAAATCCTAGTGTGATAAAATTTGACAATATTAAAATTCGTTACGAATAATTGAGAATTGTTTGCTTTAACAAAAAAGAGGCTGTCATTAAACCAGCCTCTTTATAAAAGTAAATTATAACATAAATAATAAAGAAAATATAATAAGAGTATTCCAGAATATTCTATAATAAAAAACAGTATGAAAATTAAATTTTTACTAGTGCTCAGCAGTCTCTTCTTTTTTTTAACTGCCTGTTCTAAGGATGACAATGAAACTGTTGAAACTTTAGAAAATCCAGTTGCAAATGCACCAAAAGATGTGAATGACAATGGTTTTAAAGCTAAATGGAATTATGTTTCCAATTCTAAAAGCTATCTTTTGGATGTTTCTACAACCGAAAATTTTACAGCAATTGTGCCCAATTACAATGCAAAAGAAGTGACTGATTTAAATGAAGTGGTGGTTGGTTTAACGGGAGGCACGCAATATTATTACAGAGTAAGAGCCAAATCAGAAACAGAGATTTCAGGTTATTCAAATGTTATTAGTGTTGTAACTACCGGGTCTAACGGTATTCCTGAAGATCCTACTTTCTTAAAAGTAAAAGTCAATAAGGCGGCAAATCCATTTTTTGTTGGTATGGCAATAAAGGCTTCGCAATTAACCAGCGGAAGCCCTTATGATATTATTTTGAAAAATGAATTCAGCAGTATTTCTGCCGAATATGAAATGAAAATGGATCAAATTTCTACTGCAAGCGGTGTTTATAACTGGACGGTAGCTGATCAAATTGTTGCTTACGGAAATTCAAATGGTATTAATGTTCACGGTCATGCTTTAGTATGGCATAATTCAGTACCAAAATGGTTAACCGATTTTTCAGGTACTGATGCTGAATTTGCTGCAGAAGTAAAAAAATATATTACGGATGTTGTTACGCATTATGCCGGAAAAGTAAAATCCTGGGATGTGGTTAATGAATCTGTAGATGACAATGGCGGCAATATGAGAAATACTATTTTTCTTAGACGAATGGGACCTAATTATGTAAAAGATTGTTTTCAATGGGCAAGAAATGCAGCAACTGCGGCAGGTGACACCAATTTATTATTGTTTTATAATGATTATGCGACGTCGACTAATATCCCAAAACAAGATAAGGTTTTTAGCATTATAGATGATTTAAAAACAAGTAAACTTATTGATGGTGTTGGTTTTCAAATGCATAATACTTATTTAAGCCCTACAAAAACTCAAATTGAAACAGATATTAACAGGGCTGTCTCAAAGGGTCTGAAAATTCATGTTTCAGAATTAGACATTCAGGTCAATCCATTTAATGACATCTCTACTTTTACAAATGAAAGAAGGTTAGCCCAAAAAGAAAAATACAAGGAAATGGTAAAAATCTATAATGCACTTCCGGCAGCAAATAAATACGCTTTAACGATTTGGGGAATGAAGGATAATGAATCCTGGATTCCATATAATACAGATCTGAACCATGTTGGAAATGACTGGCCTTTATTGTATGACTCTAATTTTGCCATCAAAAGTTCGCATACCGGATTTCTGGAAGGTTTAGATTAAATTTTAAAGCATAATACTTTACTATACTATTAATATAACCACAAAAATTATGAAAAAATTAAATTTATTATCATTAGCATTATCCTGTGCTTTAGGATTTGCATCCTGCTCAGACAGTACAAATCCTGTATTGGCAGAAGAGCAATTGTCAAGTGTAAATACGGCTCCAAGTACAGGCAAAATAGCCGCTGCACCCTGGGTGAAACAATTTGAAGACACATTCAATGTAGGCTCTAATTTGTCGCAATGGACAAAAGAACAACGAGCGGATTATAATTCCTGGTATTGTGACTATAATAGTTCGGTACCTACCACACAATGGAGAGATGGAAAACAATGTTTAGAAATCAAAACAACCAAGTTAAGTGCTTACAAATATCAATCTGGTTTCATTTCTTCTCATTACCAATACAAACCAGAAAACAATACAGAGTATATGCTTTCTGCTAATATTAAATTAATAGCGATGGATGGCGGAACCTACAAATCTTTCTCAGATACTTACGGTGCATGGCCGGCCTTTTGGTCTGTACAGCAAAACGCATGGCCAACTAAGGGAGAAATTGATATTCTGGAAGGTTACTCTTTTGCACCAAATGCGAGCCGTTATACTTCAAATATTTTTTATGGAACTACTTCCGGAACAAATCAACTCGGAAACTCTGCCGAAAGAAATTATCCCGGTAGTTTTAACCTAAACGGAAATAACGGATGGCACTTGTATGAATCCTTCTGGAAAATGCAAAACAATGTCGTAACGGTAACCATAAAGGTTGACAATGTAACTGTTGCAACATACACGAACAGTAGTGTAGCCAATTTAAATCTTAATAATTTTGGGACACATTCGATTATTTTCAATATGAATGTGGGATCTAAAGATTCTAATTTTATAGACCCAAATAAAATTAACTTATTTTCATCTGTAATGATGTGGGTAGATGATGTAACGGTTTACAAAAGACCAATCTAAAATTATCGCAATCAGTACACAAAAGCTTCAGAGAAATCTGGAGCTTTTCTGTTTATACTTTGCTACTATCAAAGAAGATATTGAGAATTGTACTGCTATCCTGACCAAACTTATTCTATTTTAAAACCGTAAATTTGCTAAAGAAAATATTACAATTCAAAGATGAAAGTAGTTCCACAATTACTATATAAACATAAAAATGTCAGGAAAATTATGGTTGACGGGTTATCCTGTATTGTCCATAAAACTATTGACACAATAGACCTTAATACGGACCATTTTCTTTCTTCTCACGTTTTATGCGTGGTACTTAAAGGCGAATTAAAGTTAGAAATTTACTATGAGGACAGTCGATATTCTGTAACAAAAAATCAATTGGTGTTTATACCTAAAGGCAGATATCTGATTACAGATATTGTTCCTAAAGACAATGAATTTGAGGCCGTATTTTTCTTTTTTGAAGATGAACTTCTAAATCAATTTTCATTAAGTCTGAAGGAGCAAAAAGTTATAAAAGATAACTTTACCCTGATGCTGAAATATACGGATAAGATTAGGGTTTTTACCGAAAATATCCTGAATTTATATACCGAAACAGTACAAAGGGAACTTACTAAAATTAAACTATTAGAATTACTTTATCTTATTTACAACTCTGAACAGCAACAAGTTTTTTTACAGATACTACATTCCTTAAATTACAAGAAAAAAAGAAATCTTGAAGAATTAATGCTTGAAAACTTTGAGAAATCATTATCAATAGAAGATTATGCCTGTTTAACAGGAAGAAGTGTTTCTACATTTAAAAGAGACTTTGAAAGGCATTTTGATACTTCTCCCAAAAAGTGGCTGGTAAAAAAACGACTTGAAAAAGCAGAAAATCTTTTACTTTCCTCAAATCAGCCTATCCAGCAAATTTCTCTTGAGGTGGGTTACGAAAACGTATCTCATTTCGTAAGTGTATTTGGCAAACATTATGGATTAACCCCAAAACAATTTCTTATTCAAAACCGATTAATTAAAAATATTTAATCTTTTTGAACTAAAAACGATAGAATTGCTTTTTTACGACATTTACTCCTTTTGGAGTAAGTTAGTTTTGCCTAAATTTTAAAAGTATAGAAAATGGGTGAAAGAGAAAGTGTTCAATCACAAGGAATAGTAAAAAGTAATGGTTTAACTATTTGGCAAAAATTAATAGAATTTGGAGGTACCGAAAAATTTGTACCCGAACTAATAGAAAGCGTTGACGTTGAAGGCACAGGTATTGGAACAGTACGAACAATTCATATAAAAGGCGGTGGCGAAATAATTGAAAAACTCACATCAATCGATACTGATAAAATGGAAATGAAATTTATTATCATTTCTACACCTATGCCAATTCAAAATTATGAAGGAATTTTTACGGTAACTACCATTGATGACATTACCTGTTCTGTATTATTTGAATCTATTTATCACGTCTTACCAGAACAAAAAACCGAAATGTACAACGGCATTAAAAATTTCCAAACGGTATTTATCTCTAATTTGCACAAATAAAATGGCAGAATAGAAAGGTTTTAGTGTGCAAAAAGAACAAAAAATGCATCTTTTTCAGAATAAGATGCAAACCAAAAACCTCCAAAATCAAATGATTCTGGAGGTTTATATCATCTTTTTTTATAATATTCATTCATAATATACCACGCCTTCTTTTTTTCTCCTTTTTCAGATAACAATCCTTTTCTATTGTATCCTTTTTGATAGACCTGATTCATTCTGCCCAATGATTTATAGTCAAATAACAGCCACGGAGAAATGCCGCATAAGTTTGGAATTGTCTTAAACATTTCAATTTGATCGATATAAACCTGTTTCTGATATTCTTCTGTCCAGCCAGAAGCTTCATCTATAGGGCCTGCATTACTTCCATAAAGGGCTTCTGCGCCAAACTCTGAAATAAATACTGGTTTATCAGGATAAGCGAAATTCCATTTTACATCTGATGGTTTACCTTGCCATGGATTATACCAACCGATGTATTCATTAATGCAAATGAGATCAGAATATTCATAGAGTGGATCTGACACATTGAATGCGTTATTGGTGTACGATTGTGTATTGGCTACATGGCAGATTAATCGGGTTGAATCAATGGCCCTGCATTTTTGAGTTAGTTCAACAAGTGCATTATTTCGGTTTGGTGTACCCGGATAGGTTTCGTTTGAAAGACTCCAGATCACAACCCCACAGCGATTTTTGTCCCGATGAATCATTTCTTTTAACATCGTTTCCATTTTTTTTGGAACAAGGCTGTCCGAAAATTGAATATGTTGATAGATGGGAAGTTCACTCCACACCATTAGCCCCAATTTTTCAGCCTCTTTAATCATGTTTTCATTGTGCGGATAATGCGCCAGGCGAACAAGGTTACAGCCTAATTCTTTTGCGGAATTCAATAACAGTAAGGCATCCTCTTTTGAATATGCCCTGGTCCCTTTATTTGGATTTTCTTCATGGATATTAACGCTCTTCAGGAAAATTGACTTTTTATTCAGCAACACTTTATTTCCTTGTACCTCAATAGATCTAAATCCTATTGTATCAACAATGGTATCTGTTTCAGCTTCAATGATTACTTTGTAGAGTTTAGGATTTTCAGGGGACCAAAGCTTTAGATTTGAATCAAACTCTATATTGGCACGCCCTTTACTATCTGATTGGATTTTGTAAGTTTTGTTGAGTTCAGGAATTTTTAGTTTAATCTTTTGTTTTACGTTGTTTCCATTTAGCTGAACCCATCCCAATACCTTATTCAGACTTCCTTTTTTTAACTGTACAGAATAATCTTCTATAAATGTTTTACTGGTTTGAATAAAATTAACATCACGGGTAATGCCACCATAATTGAACCAGTCGTATCCTACACCGGGCAAACCATTCTGCAAACGCATATTCTCTGCTTTAACGATTACTGAATTTTGTCCTTCTTTTACTTTGCCTGTAATTTCGAACTGAAAAGGAGTAAATCCTCCTTCGTGGCTTCCTATTTTTTCACCGTTAAGATATACATCAGCCAAATAATTTACCGATCCAAAGTGTAGAAACAGCCTTTTTTCAGTATTAGATTTATAATCGAATACTTTTTTGTTCCAAACAATACCTTCAAAATAAGTCAGTTCGCATAATTGTGAGTTAAAGTCGCCTGGTACTTTTAGCATTGGCCCGCCATCAAAGGAATATTCCACAAAGTCGGTTTTGGTTTTCGATTTTTTTTCCTGCCAAACCTGCTTCCACTCTCCTATTCTGGTAGGATCAAGAATAACCTGCCACTGGCCATTTAAACTTGACAAGTGTCGCGACTCAACATTAACCATTGCTGTTTGTGCCTGTAAATAATTACCCAGAAACAGCATAATCAGAACCAATAATCTAGTTTTTTTAAACACTGTTTTCTGCGCTTTTTTATTCATAATTTAATTGCTTTAAATGCTTCATTACAGGTATAGTTATAGTAAATATATAAAATCTATTGACTAATGGGCATGGTTGTAAATATTTACTGCAGTTTGTATAAATCTATAAATTAATTCGACTTTAGAGACAACAAATAAATTGTCGTAAAATAAAACAGCCCAATTCTTTCGAATTGGGCTGTTTTAAAATTTACATTGATATTATTAAAAATTCGCTTCTTCTGTTTAAGAGATGCTCTTCTTCACTACATTTTACACCATCCTTGCATCTGTTAAGCAATCTGCTTTCGCCATATCCTTTTCCTTTCAATCGATTAGCGGAAATGCCTTTTTTTACGAGCCATGCCATAATAGATTTTGCTCTTTTATCAGATAAAACCATATTTGATTTTACAGATGATCTGCTGTCTGTATGCGAACGAATATCTATTTTCATTTTTGGATATTCCTGCATTACGGCAAATATTTTCTCTAATTCAATTGCTGCTTTATCTGTAATATTCCATTTTCCTAAATCGAAATATATCATCGAGATATTTAGCGTTTTGGCCAAATCTGTTCCAATTGCAATTGGTTTTGGTTCTTTAATTTCTGTTTTTTCTTTTTCTAAAGTAAAATCCAGCTTATTATCAACAGCGTATGAGATCGTAACCTGATTTTCTTTTATTGGATAACCTTCTCCAATTACACGAACAGTATATGCTTTGTTACAGTTAACTTTGAATGAATAGCTGCCGTCTTTACCTGTAAGTACTTCTTCTAAAACCTGAAGCTTTTCGTCAAGCAAAACTACTTTTACATTTTCTATAACAGTATTAGAATTACCATCAGAAATAGTTCCTTTTAAAGTTCTTTCGCAAACTAATTTTCTTGTTTCGGTAAATTTATAAATATCATCATAGCCCATTCCTCCTTTTTTATTAGAAGAAAAGTATCCATTACGGGTATTGCTGTCAATGATAAAAGCAAAATCATCAAATTTGGTATTTACCGGTTCGCCTATATTCTGCACTTTGTCAAAAGTTCCGTTATCCAGTATTTTCGAAACAAATACGTCCAGTCCGCCAAGTCCGGGACGTCCATCGGTTGCAAAGTACAATTCGTTATCTCCTGAAATAAAAGGAAAAGTTTCTCTTCCTTCTGTATTAATATTGGACCCCAGATTTTCGGGTTTTCCAAATGTTCCATCGCTGTTAATCGTTACGCTGTATAAATCAGACTGCCCTAAACTTCCCGGCATATCCGATGCGAAAAATAATTTCTTTTCATCTAAACTTAACGCCGGATGAGCTGTACTATAAGCGTCGCTGTTAAAAGGTAATTCGGTAATATTATCCCATTTACCATTTAAAAAACTAGCCTTATACAGTTTTAATAAGGTAATATTCTTGTCATCTTTCCCTCGTTTTCCATCCAAAAAATTATTTCTTGTAAAATACATCGTCTTGCCATCTTTTGTAAAAACAGGAGTCGATTCATTAAATTTTGAATTAACATCTGTATTAAGCAAAACCGGAGTGCCAAGATTACCGTCTGGCTGAATGGCTGCAGTATATAAATTTGTAAAAGCCCTGTTTGTCCATAAAAATGTCTTTCCTTCTCTCTTTCTAATTTTACGTGCCGAACCAAATATTAAATTATTATTTAAAACAGCACTTCCAAAATCTGATTGTTCTGTATTTATATTAGTGTTTACAATTTCAAATCGGCCTGAGTTTAATTTAATCTGCTCTAAATAATTTCTGTTATTTTCAAATAAAATTCCTCTGGTATCTGTATTTACTTTCTTATTGAATTCGTCGAGCATTTTATCCGCTTTAGCGTAATCTCCCACTGCTTTAAGAGACTGTGAATATCTGTAAAAATATTCAGGTTCCTGCTTGGGATTCAGAAAGAAAAGTTCATCATAAGAAACGACTGCTTTTGTTAATTCAGCATTAAAGTAATAAGCATTACCTAATCTCTGAAACATTTTTTCGTCTTTATATCCTTTAGCGGCCAGCTTTTCATAAATCGAAATTGCATCTGCATAGGCATAATTATCATATTGCTTTTCTGCTTTTTGCAAAAGTGCCTTTTGAGCCATTCCGCTGAAAAAGCAAAAAGACATTATTACGGTATAAATTATATTTTTTATTTTCATGATTAGAAAAATCTTGGTGATGTAATTCGGCTATACTTATTCAAAAACTCAAAACGCAGGAATATTTCATGCGATCCTGAATTGTAGTTCACTAACTTAGTTGTTTCGCGATCGTAGGCATAACCCAGATATAAACTGTCTGTGATCTGAAATCCGGCCATTGCACTTATTGCAGCACTCCATCTGTACGAAACACCAACAACAAACTTGTCATTAAACATAAAATTTGCCGAAGCATCAACCTGAAGTGGTGAACCTTCTACCATTTTAGCCAAAACTGCGGGTTTGAACTTTATTTGCTCATAATGATCCAGATTAAATACATATCCGGCAATTAAATAATAATTTATCTGCTCTTTAAAAATGGCAGTTTCATTATCATCGTAACGATTTGTTTCGATAAAATTGGGTACCGATAAACCAACATATCCTTTGTCTGAATGCAAGTATACACCGGCACCAACATTAGGTGAAAATTTATTTTTAAAATCCTGAAATTGCGGATCGCCCTGATTTTCGGGGTTTAACTTTGTGGGATCAAGTTTGAATAAATTTGCTGATCCTTTTATACCAAAAGAAAGTTTGGCTGTAGCCGATGTTGGAATAGAATACGAAAAATCTGCTGATATGTTGTTTTCATTTGTAGGACCAATTTTGTCATTTACTAATGAAACCCCAAGTCCTACGTTATTACCTACAGGTGTATTTACAGAAAAACTGCTTGTTTCGGGTGCACCGTCTAACCCAACCCACTGTGTACGATAAAGTCCTAAAACACTTATAACGCCTCTTGAACCCGCGTAAGCTGGATTTATACTAATGGTATTATACATATATTGTGTAAACTGCGCATCTTGCTGAGCAAAACTTGCAACCGAACAAAACAATAAAACTAAAACTAATTTTCTCATTTATTTTATTTTTAAAATAATGGCTTAGCTTTCACTAAGCCATTTAATTTGTATAGTAGTTACTTGGTAAGGTATAAATACCCAGCCTCTTGCTGTAGATTAGATTGCTTATCTTTATATCTAATGATGTAATAATAAGTACCTTCAGGTAATCCGTTTGAGTCTTTAATAGTAGCACGACCTTCTGAAACACCTCTAAAAGCAATGTCTGCATTATTATAATGTTCTCTTTCGAATACTAAAACTCCCCAACGGTTGAAGATCTGTACGCTATTGTCAGGATAACATTCTAAGCCCTGAATGTAGAATCTTTCGTTTTGATTATCTCCATTTGCAGAAACAGCATTAAAGATTTTAATCACACAACCGCCTAATTCTAAAATAGTTGGCTTATCTCCTTCAGTATCACTAGAATCTGATTTATCCGAAACAATTATTCCGCTTTTCGTCGTACCTGATACCGTTGCCTGATTGCTTATGCTTCCGGAATCAACATCAGCCTGAGATAAAGTATAAGTTCCTGTTATTGAAGAATTATCAGTTTCACCAACCGCCAGATTAATTGGCCCTCCGTTCATCACAATTCCAGGTAAAGGATCTGAAACCATTATTTTTTCAAGAGCAACGTTTCCTGTATTTGTTATCGCAAAATTATAGGTTAAAGTTTCTCCGGCTTCAGCAAATCCATTTCCGTTATCATCATTCAATACAACTGTTTTTACTATTGCAACTGCAGGAATTTCAACAAAAATCTTAACCGTTGCAGTAGTACAATTTGATCCATTCGCTACTTCGCATATTTGATACGTTAGTGTATGCTCTCCTCCTTTTGTACCTGGTGCTATATTGATTGTTCCATCATTATTAAGAGTAATTCCTGTTGGCCAGTCAATACCTTTTACTACAACATCTGAAGGTTTAACAGGAACACCGTTTAGCGTATCATTGTCTAAAACATTGATTACTTCTAATGAACCATTAAGTCCGTCAGCAAGAGTTACATCATCTTCATTACCTGCATGAATTCCGAATGTTGGCCTCGCGTTACAACCAGCTGCTGCTGCAGGATAATTAACGACAACAGATTGTGTCGGGTTTAATGTAAACTGCATGGTAACGGCAGGTCTTGTTAATTCAAAACCATCATTTCCTTGTACCCATTGTCCGTTTACCAATGTCCATCCAGGCCAGTCTGTTGGTTTATTATTGCTATCAACCACTGCTCCCGGCCATAAAACATTTCCACTTAGTGGCATATTACTTTGTGTTGCCACAATGTTGTTAGCGCTGTCTATCCAATTAATAGTTAACAAGCCTGTTGGAGTAAAATTATCTGCAACAACATTATAAGAAACATACGGTGCATTATTATCGCAATAACTATTTGCCGTTATTGTCATGGTAGGCGCTACAACCGTAACAGAAACAGTAGCAGGACTACAGTTTGAAGGATTGGTTTTTTCGCAAATCTCGTATGTTAAAGTATAATTCCCAGCCGGTGCATTTGGAATCAGTTCTACAGTTCCATCAGGTTTTAATGTAATTGTTCCTGTTGGATCAGGGGTCAATTCATGTAAATCAACTTCTGAAGGTATTAGAGGATTATTATTTAAAGTATCATTATCAAATACATTTACAATTGTGACTGTTTTATCAATTCCTACTACAGGATTTACCGGATCATTTACGGCATTCAAAATTGTTTTTTCAACCACAATTGTTATTATTGCCGGCGTTGCATCAATAGAGCCGTTATTATCTGTTGCTGTAAAAGTAAAAGTTTCGTTCCCTGAAAATGCTCCGCTAGGATCGTATGTAAGCATACTAACTTCTAAAGGTGTCAATACCTGATTTACCGTTACAGGTGTTCCTGATAATGCTAAAGTTCCATTAGCCGGTAATGTCAGGATTGTATAACTTACAACAGTTCCATCGGTATCAGTTGCTGTTAAAGGATTGATCGCTGTTGCTCCGGCTCTTGACGGAATACCAGCATTGGTATCGTCGTTTGCAACTGGTGCATTGTTTCCAACAGGAATTGTAATAGTTCCCGCTGATAAATCTACAGCACCAAGGTCATCCGTTGCCGTAAAAGTAAAGGTATCGTTGCCTGTAAATGTTCCGTTTGGTTCATAAGTAAGCATGCTTGCTTCTGAAGGCGTCAAAATCTGATTTACGGTAACCGGAACTCCTGCTAATGCTAAAATTCCATGAGATGGTAATGTTAAAACTGTATAGTTTGCTATAGTTCCGTCAATATCTGTCGCGCTTAATACGTTTAGGGCTGTAGCTCCTGCCGTTGATGAAATTGGGGTATTTATATCATCAGCTGCAGTCGGACTATCATTTACAGCATTTACTGTTACAAGCTGGTTTGCTGTAGCAGTTCCACCATTTCCATCACTGATCAGGTAAGGAATACTAATGGCTGTTGCTGAATTGAAGTTTGCCGATGGTGTGAAAGTAATCACACCTGCAGCTGAGATATTTACTGTTCCATTAGTTACAGGGATAGTTTGTGCTCCACCTGTAAGTGTTGTTCCTCCAATTGATGTGATACTTAATGTATCGCCATCAAGATCCGAATCCAACGCTAACGGGTTTAAGGTTACCGTCGCATCTTCTGCAACAGTATAAACATCATCTACAGCTACTGGATTATCATTTGCAGCCGTAACTGTAATTAATTGATTTGCCGTAGCAGTTCCGCCATGACCATCATTGATTACGTAAGGAATACTAATAGCAGTAGCCGAATTAAAGTTTGCCGATGGTGTAAAAGTAATCACGCCTACAGCTGAGATATTTACTGTTCCGTTAGTAACGGTAATTGTTTGAGTTGTTCCGGTAAGAGTTGTTCCATTAATTGAAGTGATACTCAATGTATCGCCATCAAGATCAGTATCTAATGCTAATGGGCTTAAGGTTACTGTGGCATCTTCTGCAACAGTATAAATGTCATCAACCGCTACCGGATTATCATTTACTGCCGTAACTGTAATTAATTGATTTGCCGTGTCAGTTCCGCCATGACCATCATTGATTACGTAAGGAATACTGATAGCCGTTTCCGAATTAAAGTTTGCCGATGGTGTGAAAGTAATCACGCCTACAGCTGAGATATTTACTGTTCCGTTTGTAACGGTAATTGTTTGTACGCCACCTGTAAGTGTTGTTCCATTAATTGAAGTGATACTCAATGTATCGCCATCAAGATCCGAATCCAACGCTAATGGGTTTAAGGTTACCGTCGCATCTTCTGTAACATTATAAACGTCATCTACAGCTACAGGATTATCATTTACTGCCGTTACTGTAATTAATTGATTTGCCGTAGCGGTTCCGCCATGACCATCATTGATTACGTAAGGAATACTTATAGCCATAGCTGAATTATAGTTTGCCGATGGTGTGAAAGTAATCACACCTGCTGCTGAGATATTTACTGTTCCGTTACTAACGGTAATTGTTTGTGCTGTTCCCGTAAGAGTCGTTCCATTAATTGAAGTAATACTCAATGTATCGCCATCAAGATCCGAATCCAACGCTAATGGGTTTAAGGTTACCGTAGCATCTTCTGTAACAGTATAAACATCGTTTACCGCTACCGGATTATCATTTACTGCCGTTACTGTAATTAATTGATTTGCTGTAGCGGTTCCGCCATGACCATCATTGATTACGTAAGGAATACTAATAGCAGTAGCCGAATTAAAGTTTGCCGATGGTGTGAAAGTAATCACGCCTCCAGCTGAGATATTTACTGTTCCGTTTGTAACGGTAATTGTTTGTGCTCCACCTGTAAGAGTTGTTCCTCCAATTGATGTGATACTCAATGTATCGCCATCAAGATCCGAATCCAAGGCTAATGGATTTAGAGTTACCGTAGCATCTTCTGCAACAGTATAAACGTCATCTACCGCTACCGGATTATCATTTACAGCCGTAACTGTAATTAATTGATTTGCAGTAGCAGTTCCGCCATGACCATCACTGATTACATAAGGAATACTGATAGCCGTTGCCGAATTAAAGTTTGCCAATGGTGTAAAAGTAATCACACCCGCTGCTGAAATATTTACTGTTCCGTTAGTTACAGGAATTGTTTGTACTCCACCTGTAAGTGTTGTTCCATTAATTGAAGTAATACTCAAAGTATCGCCGTCAAGATCCGAATCCAACGCTAATGGGTTTAAAGTTACCGTAGCATCTTCTGCAACAGTATAAATATCATCTACCGCTACCGGATTATCATTTACTGCCGTAACTGTAACTAATTGATTTGCCGTAGCAGTTCCGCCATGACCATCGCTGATTACATAAGGAATACTGATAGCTGTAGCCGAATTGAAGTTTGCCGATGGTGTGAAAGTAATTACACCTGTAGCTGAGATATTTACTGTTCCGTTTGTTACAGGGATAGTTTGTGCGCCACCTGTAAGAGTTGTTCCACCAATTGAAGTAATACTCAAAGTATCGCCTTCAAGATCAGAATCCAACGCTAATGGATTTAAAGTTACCGTCGCATCTTCTGCAACAGTATAAATGTCATCTACCGCTACCGGATTATCATTTACTGCCGTAACTGTAATTAATTGATTTGCCGTGTCAGTTCCGCCATGACCATCATTGATTACGTAAGGAATACTAATAGCCGTAGCTGAATTAAAGTTTGCCGATGGTGTGAAAGTAATCACGCCTCCAGCTGAAATATTTACTGTTCCGTTTGTTACAGGGATAGTTTGTGCGCCACCCGTAAGTGTTGTTCCGCCAATTGATGTGATACTTAATGTATCGCCATCAAGATCCGAATCCAATGCCAATGGGTTTAAGGTTACTGTCGCATCTTCTGCAACAGTATAAATATCATCTACCGCTACCGGATTATCATTTACTGCCGTAACTGTAATTAATTGATTTGCTGTAGCTGTTCCGCCATGACCATCATTGATTACGTAAGGAATACTAATAGCCGTAGCTGAATTAAAGTTTGCCGATGGTGTGAAAGTAATCACGCCAGTAGCCGAGATATTTACTGTTCCGTTAGTTACAGGAATTGTTTGGGCGCCACCTGTAAGTGTTGTTCCACCAATTGAAGTGATACTCAATGTATCGCCATCAAGATCCGAATCCAATGCCAATGGGTTTAAGGTTACTGTAGCATCTTCTGCAACAGTATAAACGTCATCTACCGCTACCGGATTATCATTTACTGCTGCCACAACAAAAGTAATATCTGCGTTATCACACAATCCGAAAGGATCACATAAACTATAAGTTATTATTGCTGTTCCGTTGTAATTATCTGCAGGATTAAAAGTTACAATTCCTGTAGATGGGTTTAATGTCCAAACACCTTTGGCATCAGAATACGTTGTTTGAATGCCTGGCAAAGCAGGATCTAAATCGACTGTAAACTGCCCAACTCCATTTACCGGAGCAACCGGGTTGCCATCTGGATCAGTATCATTAGAAATCACATTCACGGTTCCATTAGCTCCATCTTCATTTAAAGGGGAAACACTAAGATCATCGTCAGTAGCCACTGGTGCATGATTTACTGTTGGTGTAGCAGATTCTGAATTATTTCCAGGTGTTGGGTCATTTTGTTCTCCTGTAATGCTGGCCGTATTGGCATAAGAGCCCGTAGCATTTACTTTTGCAATAACTGTAAGTGTTGCATTTGCTCCATTGGCAAGATTTCCAATAGTCCATTCTGGTGCTAACCATGTTCCTGTTGAAGGTGTTGCACTAACAAAGGTATAACCTGCAGGAAGTGTATCGGTTACTTTAACTCCCGTCGCATTACTTGGTCCTGAGTTAGAAGCTGTGATAGTAAATGTAACATTGTCCCCAACATTATGTGTACCAGTACTTACCGTTTTGGTCACCAAAAGATTTGTCTCAACCACAGGTGTTACAGTGGCTGTATTATTTACAGAATTAGTATCAGGATCATTACCGGAAATAATAGCCGTATTCGCATACGGTCCTGAAGCATTAACTGTAGCTACAATTGATAAAGTTGCACTTTCTCCGTTGATAAGGCTGCCAACAGTCCAGTTTGGTGCTGACCATGTTCCTACTGACGGCGTTGCGCTTACAAAAGTATAACCAGCAGGAAGAACGTCATTTACGTTAACTCCTGTAGCTTTATAAGGTCCTTTATTAGTTGTTGTAATTGTAAATACGCAATTATTGCCAACACTTATATTACTATTATCAACTGTTTTTGTAACCTCTAAATCTATAGGACAAAGAGCAGCTTCAAAATTTTTAGTAGTAACTGAAGTACCTCCACACTCGGTGGTTACGGAGTATTGAACCACTACGGTACCGGCTGATGTAAAACTCAAAGTATTTCCTGTAAGGCTTCCCGGACCGCTTACTATGCTTAATGTACCTCCGGCAGGAGTTGGATTTAGCAAAACAGGATCGCCAACGCAATATTTTGAACCCGGTCCTCCTCCTGTTGAGATAGGCTGAATAACAGGATTTGACTCTGCACCGCAAATTTGCACAGGTGCAGTAGCAAAATTATAACTTGCCTCAGTAGTACTACTATTTGTACCATCACCCATACTTCCTCTTATTCTATGACCAACATAACCAAAGTTAGTCTGACAGCTTTTAACGATCATTGATGTATGTCCTCCTGTCTCAACAGCAAGAATTTTATCTGTAAGAGTTAGTCCGGCTGGAATTGCCGGATTACTAGGATCGGAAGCAGTACCAAGCAAAGAGTTATTGCTTTGTCCAAAAGCATATAAATTTTTATTGCTGTTAATTACATTAGCACTTCCATATAAATTATCATGTTCCTGTACGCTGAACCATTTAATATTATTCATAATCTGACCCGAAGCAGATGTATATCGGGGCTGAACCCATCCTAATCTGTCAGTAGTTGTCCAGTCTCCCAATTGTCTGTTTGTATTTTCACCTACAGTATACATGTTACCGTCGGTTGCTAAAATATAATAGGATCTTTCGGTACCGCTTCCGGATGAGCCAATCATTTTTGGTGTTCCACCAGGCTGTGCCATTTGTATGGCTCTTGTCTGACTCGGAATTATAGCTGTATTATCTCCTAACAATACATTTACTCCCCACACATAGACTGAACCGTCTGATTTTAAAGCCATAAGTCCGTCATAATTTCCTCTACAGACTACGACATTACTTAAAAATGGATTACCTGTTTCAGAAGTCGTAACTTTATACCAGGTGGTTGCATTTCCTGTTCCCCCATTACCGCGAACACTTGCGGTTTGTGAAATTACCCAAACATCTCCACTACAGGTCGTAATAGCTAATGTCTTGTAGGTTGCAAACAGCATTTTAACATCTCCGGGACTTACTCCTGTGGGTAAACCATTTGCATTTCCTCCAATAGTAATTTTTTGAAAAGCAGTACCAGTAGTAATTGATCCGTCAAGAACAATTCCTTCTTTCGACCATGCATACAAACCATCTGTAGCCAAAAGAATACCCTGAACATTAAGCGCAGAAACACTTCCTAATCCAACCTTTAAAGGTGTTGCAGTTGTTAAAGCAGGAAAATTTGCTGCATTTATTGTTAGTGGCGCAAGTACATCTGCAACTCCATCATTTGCAATATCTTCTCCCCATGTTTGAAATGAACCATCAGAGGTTCTTACCACTGTTGTATGAAAACTCGAAACAAAATTATCATACTCTATAGTGGCTGCATTGTTATTTGAATCGCTTCCAAAATTCGATAAATCAGTATTTGTACATCCAACAATGGGCGTCGAACACTGGGCATTGGAAACCTGATTGAATATAAACAACAAAAAAAACAAGAAGATTGTTTTTTTGAAATTCAATATTTTATTTAGTGTAAAGTAGTTTTTTATCATAAGTTATCTTATTATTTTATTTTCTCAGAAAGATTATAAGTCTGAACCTGATTATTGAAATCATAAAAGTCAAACATTAAATAAGTTTCCTTATCAACAATTCCTGACAGCTTATATTTTAATAATTGAATTTTGTTATCTAAGACAATCTCGGTATTCACAGGTCTAGCTGCCAAAGCAACTCCTATACCGTTAACTGTCAGCCCGGGCGAAGGTAATTTTGTCATCGAATTGTCTTTCGAGATAACTTTTGCAGGAACAGTAACTATTAAATCTGAATAGTTTCTGCCTTTTTGCAATTTTTCAGAAAACTGAATTTTCGAAAAATCAAAAACCAATTTAACGGGCTGCACTTTCACAAGTAATTTTTCCGGAATCGACGGATGATTACATTCATCCTGATTATGCTTTCTGTTTTCCGTAAAATTTATTTCATAATCTCCGGGCTCCTGGAATACATAGTTGTTAATTTCATTTCCCTGTAAAGAAACATTAATGCTGTTTTGAGAATTTGAAATCTTCCAATATACATCTGCATCAAAATGTCCTAATTCAATTTTTTCTCCAAATGAAATCACTGCGTGAAATTGTTTTTTTTCACCATTGATTTCGTTTTGAGCCTGAGATTGATGTATAAATAAGATTAAAAATAAAGAACAGACTAACTGTTTTTTAAGGTTGGAACAGATGTATTTCCAATAAATATTTCTGATCATAAGTAAAAATTTAGTTTAAAATAGCTTTATATAATATGGCTGCGAAACTAAATTATTTGACCATCGGAAATCACCTTAGACCTTTACCAATTACGTAAAAAGAAAAACATCTATACGTAAAAAAACGCATAAATAACTATAAAACAACTACTTACAAAAAGAGTATTATTTACACTTTTCATAGCTAATTTTCAAAATCTATTGATAAGATGCTCATACAACCGTTATATTCTGACGAATCTCAAGTAAGAATTGACTTAAAACGCGAGGATAGAGATGTAATCATATTTGAACATCATCGTCATAGAATAATTTTGTAATTGAGATTACGCAGGTAAGAAGAAAAATGATATTTTAATCCTGCATTTTTTTAATTTTGCATTAAGAAAGAAAGTTCAAAAATGATTTGATAAATGTAATTCTGCCAAATCTTAAAAGCAATTTATATGCTGCTATTTTCTAACTTAAAAATAAAATATTGTTAGAATGCAGATAAAATAGTGCCATAACGAAAATAATTGCCTACTTTAAGACTAAATATTCACCTTAAAATTTATTATACTTTAATTTACCCACACTTACTTATATGCACTTAAAATCTTTTCTCCTACTACTATTAATTGTTGTTTTTCCTTATTCAGGTTTTTCCCAGTCAAAATACGATAGTGTTTTTTCTGAAACAGCACAAGTCCTTCTAAGTTCAAATCCAAAAAAGGCATTAAAAAATACCGATTATCTCTATAAAATCTCAAGCAATAATACAGAGAGAATTAAAGCCTGTATGCTTAGAGCAACGCTTTTACGCCAATATGGTTTACGTAATGAAGCTATTTTATCTTTAAAACGCGCAGACAGTATAGTCACAATTGATAAAAATCACAATCTGCAAGCAAGAATAAATGGCTTTTTGTCAACGCTTTACCGAGAGAATGAAATTTATAGCCTGGGAAAAATTCATTTGCAAAAAGCATTGGCAGTGAGTAAAAAAATAGAGGATAAAAATGAGATGTATAAATTTCAGGGAAATTTATCTCAGGAAATAGCCTACTATGAAATGTATGATAAAAAATACGCTAAGGCAATTGAGCATCTTAAAAATGGAAATAAGTTATTTGAAAAGGCCGGTTCTGGTTTTGACAAAAATTTTCAATTTGCAGTGAATGATGAACTTATCGCAAAAAATTATCTTTCATTGCAAAAGATTGATTCTGCTATGATATTCTTTCAAAAAGCAATGACAGAACTTAATGAATCGCAGTATTCTAACAGTCCGCTAAAAGGTTTTCTATATAATGGCCTTGCAAACGTTTATTACTCCAAAGCTGATTATAAAAAGGCAATTGAAAATTATCAAAAAGCAGAACAGATCGCGGATGCATCTAATTTCTTCGCTTTAAAACAAGAGGTATACACATCTCTTTTGGAATTTTATAAAAAGACTGATAATAAAAAATACATTCTTTACAATGAAAAAAATCTCGAGCTAAATAAAAATGAAGAGCATAGCAGAAAAATTATTGCAGATGATTTAATCAAATCGCTCCGCAAAAAGCAAGTAGAAAACAAATCAGAATATCAGAAGACTACTTTAATAATTATAGGTATTTCCATTTTTATTATTATAATCATCGTTTGCTTCAATTATTACAGAAGACAGCAGGACTATAAAAAATTTAAAAGTTTTATTAATAAAAGCCAGGCAATTCCTGAGGCTGAAGTTGAAGTAAAACCCAAAAAGGAAATTGCTAAAGAATATATGTCAGAGACTACTGAAAATACTATTTTGGAAAGTATAAAGGAATTTGAAAAGTCACATTTTTATTTGAATAAAGATTTATCACTAAATTCTGTTGCGGCAGACCTTAATATCAATCACAGGTATTTGTCGTATGTTATTAATAAACATAAATCAAAAGATTTTGCCGGCTATATCAATGAGTTAAGAATTAATTACATAGTTGATCGTTTGAAAAGTGACAGCAACTATTTGAAATATAAGATCAGTTATCTTGCAGATCAATCAGGGTTTTCATCACATAGCCGATTTACAATAACCTTTAAAAAAATCACCGGAGTTTCACCTTTAGACTTTATCACTTATTTGCAAAAAGAAAATGCTAAAAAATAAGAACGGTTTAATTCCTGAAATAAATAAGTTTTAAATTTTAAAACAGAAAGCTGCTTATTAAATCTTCCTTAATGAAATTTGAGCTAAAAACAAAAGAGACGACCAGCTGGTCGTCTCTTTTACTATCAATACTATTCTAATTTTTAAAGTTCTGACTTTAAATCGATTTTACCTTTCTGAAGCCCTTTACCAGTTACTTCCAATTGAATTGCACCTGCAGTTTTGACTGCTTTAACCAAAACAACCAATTTACCACTGAAAAGTTTCATTTTGTTTTCATGAAATATTTCCAATGAAGTTGCATCGCCATTACAAGCAGCTCTGTACGTTGCCGCTACGGTTACTTTAAAGTTTAGTTCATTGATTGCTGTAGGACACGGAATTCCGTTTTTATCCACAACCGAAACCGTTACAAAAGAAATATCATCACCATCAGAAATAATTCTTATTTATTATAACACTTTGTAATCAGGATTTTTTATATAATTCTTTTGTTTCGTTTCGTAGATTTCTCCTTCATCTTCTATCCACCAAATTTGGCGATCCTTAATATATTTGAACTTTTCTTCTTCGCTATTTTTTTCATTTCTCCACATTTTTAAATAACCTTCGCGTGTATAGTTTTCGCAACATTCGCATTCACCCAAATAAACCGCTTTATAACCGCAGATTTCGCAAAAATCTACATTTTCAAATTTTGTTACATAACTATTAGCAGGTCTGAAGAAGTTTTTTGAAAGATAATTGAGGAAATTTCCAAATCCAATTGCGTTTTTTGAAATATACAATTTGCCATATATTAAATCCTCATTTTCTACTGTATCTTTTTTGAATTCAATTATTAAGGTTCTGTACTTTCCATTAAAATCTAAATCTTCAAAAGATCTGTCTGTTATCGTATTCCAATAATAATAAAAACCGTTATAGCTAAAACCTTCACTATCAATTGAAACTTTTCCTCTTTTTTCTAAATAATGCTTTCTGCAATCTATATAATCCCATCCTGAATAACTTCTCATTTCTCCCTTTTCTCCGCAAGTCTCACAAACGGTTTGAGAAAGATATCCGTAATCCCGAATAATTTCATAAAGATGATCTTCATTAGAAGCATAAAATTCTAAAGATGCATATTTTGATTTAATGCAATATACTTTTTTATCCCATCCATTTTCATGTAATTTCTGTATTAGTTTGATTGTTAACGGATACCAAGCTTCTGAAATTTGCAATGCAATACCATTTAAATCTGCTAATTTTCGTAAATCAAATGCGTTTATATTATCATTAATTATAAAGTCATCTAAGCTTTTGCAATTCTTATTTACAAAATCTGCATCTTTATAAAAGTCCTCTTTTTGGCTCTTTTCTGCATAATAAGTTTCATTTGGCAAACGATCAATTGCAGGCGTATTGCTCTCCGTTATTGGATGAAAATCATCCATCAAATTTTCATCTTCTTCTTTGTGCTCATTTTTAGACATTTCTTTGCTAACCGCTATTGCAATGAATATAAACGCTATTATTATTAAAATTATAAACACCATATTTTAATGCCTTTTTACCTATTTAGAATTAGTAATACTCAATTTGATATTCTTTAATGTCTTTTTCATATCCATCGTCAAAATTTGACTCTGCAATTTCAGAAATCTTATTGCCAAAATCGTCGTAAAGAATTTCTTTTGTTTCTTCACCATCATTTCTATTCTCAACATAACTAATTAACGTTCCTTTACTATTATAATTAAATTTCTCAATTACTTTATTGAAACCGCTATCTGTTGATTTTTCTAGAATCACACCTTTTTCATCCAGAACATAGTCGTACAAACAACAAAGCTCATCATCCCAATCTGTTTTCATTTCGAAAGAGTGATATTTAATTAACAAGTTATTTTCATTATAGTAACTATAATCTCCGCCTCTAAACACTAATTTATCTTCTAAACTTTCACTATCATAATCATACCTTTCTTCTGATATCGTATTTCCAAATTGATCGTATTCAAAAACGGTTTCCTCTTCTAAAAAGTACATAGAGATTTTGGTATCTACCTTGTTTCCGTCTATATCAAAACTGAAGACTTTCATCATTTCAAAAAACTCTTTATATCCTTCAGATTCATCTGCGCCAATAAAATCATGATGCGGTATCTCAAAATAGATTGTTCTCAGAGGTTTTTTAGCCTCATTATATCTGGTAACGTCAAGTGAAACCAAAATACCCGAAGAATTAAAAGACTTTCTGTATTCGTAATCTTCAACATAACTGTATTCTATGGTTTTTTCGATATTGTTTTCTGAATCAAACTTCTTGATAGACAGAAGCCGTTTATCCGCTCCATATTGATAATAAAACGTTTCAAAAGCTAACTTTTCTTTTTCTATTTCATTATTTTCATTATACCAAATTTCATCTCTTCTGTGTAATATTCCTTCGCTATTAAATCCTTCCATCAAACTGTATTGATTTTCATACTTGTAAACTCCCACAGATTCCACTATTCCTTCTTCATATTCCTCATCTCTTACTATTTTACCTTCTGTATTATAGTATTCCATTCGTTGAACAATAGCATTTTTGATTGTTTTGCGGTTTTTAATTTTTACAGACATAATTTTCAAACATAATAAAAGTATGAAGATAGAAATTATATAATAAATTCAAAGCCAAAAAACAAAAGAGACGACCAATATAGGTCGCCTCTTTTGTTTTAAAAATTATATTTTCTTTCTCGATTTAAAGTTCTGACTTTAAATCGATTTTACCTTTCTGAAGCCCTTTACCAGTTACTTCCAATTGAATTGCACCTGCAGTTTTGACTGCTTTAACCAAAACAACCAATTTACCACTGAAAAGCTTCATTTTATTCTCGTGAAATATTTCCAGAGATGTGGCATCGCCATTACATGCTGCTCTGTACGTTGCTGCACCCGTTACCTTAAATTGCAGTTCATTAACTGCTGTAGGACATGGAATTCCGTTTTTATCCACAACCGAAACGGTTACAAAAGAAATATCATCACCATCGGCTTTGATCACTTTGCGATCTGCTTCGAGAATGATTTTATAAGGATCTCCGGCGGTTTTAACTTCGCTTTCGGCAGCTATTTTTCCATTTGAATCAAATGCCACAACTTTTACCGTTCCAGGTTCATATTTCACATCATTCCACATTAAGCGGTAACGGTTTTGCGGAGTGGAATTGTTTTTTTTCTGAATCCCCATACTTTTTCCATTTACGAAAAGTTCTGCACTGTCATAGTTCGTGTAAACGAAAACGGGAGTGATTTCTCCTTCTCTTCCTTTCCAGTTCCAATGTGGCAGAACATGAAGCGTTTTATCTTCCTTATTCCATCTGCTTCTGTACAAATAAAAACGGTCTTTAGGAAGTCCTGCCAAATCAGAGATTCCGAAATAAGAACTTCTTGACGGCCATTTTTCATCATAAGGTGTAGGTTCTCCTAAATAGTCAAAACCTGTCCAGACAAATTCGCCAATTACCCACGGTTTATCATCCTGAAGCACAAAATCTTCATCGGGAACATTTGACCAGCTGCAAGCTTCAAGATCATAAGACGAACATTGAAGATCATCGTATTGTTTCTCTTTTTGCTGTACAACAGGAAATTTATAAATTCCTCTTGAACTCACTGTTGAAGCAGTTTCTGAACCTAAAATAAATCCCTGTGGAAATGATTTATAAGCTTCTTCATAAAGATGAACTCTGTAATTCAAACCCGGTACATCTAATAAAGACCCAAAACCGGATGCCATAGTTTGTTTTACCTGGTCCATCCCCACGGTTACCGGGCGTGTAGGATCTTGTCTATGAAAAACATCCTGCAAAAATTTGGCTCTAGTCAAACCTTCAGCTCCATATTGATCGGGAACTTCATTTCCTGAACTCCACATGACAATACAAGGATGATTTCGTGTAGCTCTCACTAAATTCACAATGTCTTTTTCTGCATATTCTTCAAAAAAGCGATGATATCCGTTTTGTACTTTGGGTTTAGCCCATTCATCAAAACTTTCAGCGAGAAACATAAATCCCATTTCATCAGCCAATTCCAGCTGTTCAAAAGAGGGCATATTATGAGAACTGCGAATCGCATTACATCCCATATCTTTCAGAATCGTAAGCTGTCTACGAAGTGCCGCTTTGTTTACCGCAGCACCAAGAGGGCCAAGGTCATGATGAAGGCAAACTCCTTTAAATTTTGTTACTTTTCCGTTAAGGCTAAATCCTTTATTGGCTTCGTATTTAATAGATCTGATACCAAATTTTATACTTTGTTCGTCTTTTAAAGTTCCATCAGCTGCGTATAATTTGGTAATGGCAGTATACAAATAAGGCGTTTCAGGACTCCATAAATGAGGTTTGGCAACAGCAATACTTTGATGAAATTTTCCGTCTTTTATTTCTGAGTCTTTCTGTGTTGCTATTATATTATTATCTGCATCTTTTATTTGCGTTACCATCGACAGATTATTGCCATTAATTTCGGCTTTAATGTCAACAACAGCGCCATTTTCCTTGATGTCCGGAGTTGTAATAAAAGTTCCCCATTGTACAAAGCTTTCCTCCTCTTTTACCTCAATACTTACTTTTCTGTATAAACCAGCTCCGGGATACCATCTTGAAGAAAATGGCATATTGGTCAATTTTACTGCTAATATATTTTCTGATCCGGCTATTAAATCTTTAGAAATATCAATATAAAAATAACTGTATCCGTAACCCCACTCTCCTATTTTTTTACCGTTTAAATAAACCTGGGGTTCACTCATCGCGCCTTCAAAAATAAGGAGTGCCTTTTTTCCTTTTTTAAATTCGGGAATCGAAAATGTATTGCGATACCAGCCTGTACCAATATGCGGAAGTGCTCCGGTACGGCCCGTTTTTTCCGTAGGAATTTTTTCTCCGTTTTGTTCAATTGCAGAAACCTGCTTGTCCCATTCTTTATCAAAAGGTCCGTAAATAGCCCAATCGTGTGGTACGCTGACTTTTTCCCATTTTGAAGCATCAAAATTTACAGAGAAAGCATCTTCTTTTACTTCATTAGAAAAACGCCAGTTATCTTTTAAAATAACGGTGGCAGATTGTGACATCATTTTTCCGGACGAAAAAATTAATATAAATAAAAAGAATATTGATCTAAAAATTAATTTCATTTTTTGTTTTATTTTTTTCACCATTAAGAGATTAAGATCATTTAGCTTTATGAAACTTAATATCTTAATGGTGAATTTTAATTTTTAATTTAAAAAATTTCTATTCTTTAAAAGCATCCAATGCCGGAGATGGTTTCCCGTCAGGAAGCCAGGCGTTTAATTGATAACCGCTCCAACTTTTTTCGCCTTCTGGTTCCCAATAAATAACGCCTAAACCTTTATTATTTGGCACATTTTTTACGGCTTTTATAGTCGCTTCAAGCATTTCTTTGGTATTCTGTACTTGTTCAAAATCACCTCCCACTTCGACCACCATCACTTCTTTATTGTAGCGTGTTGCCATATCTTTTAGATTATTTTCCAAATCTAAAATGGTGCTTTGGTAATCGGTTTTGATCCAATAAGGATAGTAAGATAAACCTATTACATCGTATTTTACCTTATTTTCAGTGGCTTTATCAAAAAACCATCTGAATTTTTCACTTTTATTTCCTTCGTCTAAATGAACAATAACTTTAATTTTGGGATCGATGGCTTTTGTAGCTTCATATCCTTTATCAAGTAATTGTGCCAACTGATTAAAATTATCTGTATGTCCTTCCGGCCAAAGCAAACCACTCGGAATTTCATTTCCAACCTGAACCCATTCCGGCGTTACTCCTGCTTCTTTCAACAGTTGCAAAACATCATACGTATGTTGATAAACATCGGTTAACAATTCCGAAAAAGAATGTTTTGCCCATGCAGCGGGTTTATTTTGTTTGCCGGGATCTGCCCATGAATCGCTGTAATGAAAATCGATCATGATGCGCATTCCCATTTTTTGCGCACGAACTGCCATAACAACCGTTTCTTCCGGACTGCAGTGTCCGCTGGCTTTATCGTTATTCGGGTTTACCCAAACACGCAAACGAATGGTATTTATTCCACGGTCTTTTAATAATTGCAGACAGTCTTTTTGAGAACCGTCTGCATCATAAAATTTATAGCCTGTTGCTTCCATTTGTGGCAGCCAACCAACATCTGCCCCTTTTGAAAAGGAGTTTTTTTCGCTAATCATTTTTGATTTACATGATGTAAATACAACCGTAATTAGCATCAAAAAGGATACAATTTTAAGTGATTTTTTCATATTTTATTCTTTACTGAAAGCCTGCATTACGGATAAGGCATTGTTATCAAAACTGTATAAAGCCTGATTTTCGAATGTAGAACCGCTTGTAGATTGTGGTCCTTTAAAAGCAACCCACTCGCCTCCCCAATACGCAAATCCTTGTCCGAATTGGGATGTTTTTACTAAGTTTTTAATATCCATTACAAAAGTTCTTTGTCCCGCCGGAGTTGCAGGATATCCTGAAACCAACTGATCGTTTGAACCTACAATATTATTCGTCTGATCATTGTGTAATAAGGTAAAAGGATAAGCGGTTTCTGCGATCAGTACTCTTTTACTGAATTTTTGCCCTAAAGCATCAATGGTATTTTTTACTTCTGTTAAATCTTTACCGTGCCATATAGGATAATATGATAATCCAATGTAGTCGTAATCAATACTTTTCATTTTAGTAAAAAACCAATCTGTACTGCCACCATTTACACCTGCATAATGAATCATTATTTTTGTGTTTGGGGCTTTACTTCGAACCGTTGCACTTGCTGCACTTAATAAAGCGATACATTGTTGTTCGTTACTGATTAGGTTTCCTTGTGGCCATAATAATCCACTATTGATTTCATTACCAATTTGAATAATATCAGGCTTAATTTCTGTAATTATTATAGCGGTATAATCAGCAACTGCCGTTTTTAAATCAGCAAAAGACAAATTTTTCCATTCTTCAGGAGTAGTCTGTTCTCCCGGATCGGCCCAATTATCAGAGTAATGAACGGTAAGCCAAACTCTTAAACCGGCTTGTCTTGCTTTTTGTGCCAATTGTTTTACTTCGCTTAAACCGGAACGACCGTTTACTGGATTTTTCCATAAACGAATTCGGACTGTATTACAACCTGCATTTTTTAGTGTTGTCAGCATTGGTTCGGCTTTGCCATTGCTGTAAAATTTAGTTCCCAAAGATTCCATTTGAGGAAGAAAAGAAACATCTGATGCCCTGATAAAAGTATCACTTGCATCTGGCGGATTCACCGCTTCTGTATCAGTCGAATCATTACCCGAGCACGAAAACTGAATTGCAGTGATAGCCAATAATCCTAGAATTTTTATATATTTTTTCATGATAATTAGTGAAATTTTGAATTTAAAATAAGGTCTTTTTATATAAAGTAGAAGCCTCAAAATAAACATTATTAAGGCTTCTCTTATTTTTTAATTCACTTTATGGAGTTGCAATGAACGTATAACGACCATCTAAGTCATTGAACCAGATTTCATATTTTCCAGCCTCAACAATAATATCTCCGCCATTATCACCCCAGCTTACATCCCAGCTATTGTTTGCTTTAAATTTCATTTTTCCGGCTTTTAAAGTTTGTGTAACTTTCCATATATGTCCATCAAAATCAGATTTTACTAACGGAACTTCTGTATCCCAACCGGTATCATCGCCTGTTAATACAGATCCTGTCAAACCAATTGCTGCATACGTTGTCATTGGTCCTGTATAAGGTGTGATTTTGTATGTCAATTCTTCAAGATTAATTTCAAAACTATAATAACCTGCAGCTGTCGTTGGAAATACACCCGGATCAGTATCGTTTTCTGTTGCTCTGTATTGTACTGCCGCACCATTTGTTCCGTAAGCCGGAGCCCAAAAACCAATTTGTTCTATTAATTTAAAACCATCTTTATTGAAAAATCCTGTATAATAGAACTTTGCGTTTTCTTTTGTATCCCTGTAAATTGGCATGTTATTGCTGGTTACACTCCATCCTGCAGCGGTACCAGGCCCTACTAAAAACAAATCAATTTTAGGAAATACACCTCTGTAAGGAGTTAATGCAATCGTAATTGGCGTAGAAAATTTTGGCTCTGAAAGTGTTGTTCCAACCGTTGATTTAATTCTAACATCGATTGTTCCTTCAACTTCAGCCGTAAGACCAAGCTCAAGTGCTTTTGCATTAAGTTCTGCTACTGTAATACTGGCGTGAGTAGAAGTTGTAGACGTAATATCAACCGGAGCTGCAAATTCAGTATTACTGGCTGCAAACTGTACGGTATAGGTAACGATTGTAGGTGTTCCGTAACTTACTTTTTCCCAGGTAAATGTCAAAGCAGTATTGTTGGGTGTGTCTTCATTTAAAATAGTCGAAGAACCATTATCTGGTGTAATCATCGAGAAAGCCGCTTCCTGAGGCTCAAGGATTATCAAATCTGTTTCGTTTTCACAAGACCAAAGTCCTGTAATTAAGGCAATAACTGTAAAGATTTTATATATGTGTTTCATTTTTCGTATCGTTTATGTTTAAAAAAAAGTTTTAGTAACCCGTGTTTTGAGTCAAATTTCTATTGGCTCCCAATGATCCTTCCGGAATCGGGAAAACGCTCATGTAAGCAGGAATCGAAATTCCTTTTGATGAATTTCCTTTCCAGGCCCAATTGTAAGATCCTCCGGTATATTTGCCAAAACGAATTAAATCTTGTCTTCGGTGTGCTTCCCAGTGTAATTCACGCGCTCGTTCATCAATTAAAAAATCAAGCGTTAATTCACTTAAAGTAATGTTTCCAACAGTCGAATTACTATTAGCTCTTTGTCTTAAGGCATTTACATAATCTAATGCCTGAGCAGTTGTGCCGTTTCCGCCTCTTAAAGTCGCTTCAGCATACATTAAATAAACATCGGCTAATCTGAATAATGGAAAATCAGTATCAGCATAAGTAGAACTTACACCGCTAACTCCTGCGGTAGTTTTATTAGAAAATTTAGATAAAATATAGCCTTGTGTTTTTACGCCAATATCTTCAATATCAATTGATCTTTGTTTTGCCGGATCGCCCTGAACTCCTCTTCCTACCGTATTTCTGGTGTCCTGACTGAATTTTGTACCGTCAAATTTTTGAGCAAATTCTTTTCTGATTCTAAGTGCTCCTGTCCAGCCGCCAACTCCAAAATCGGCACCATTGTTTTCCCAGGCACCAATTTGTCCGTTTGTTAAAACAGTTGTTGCTCCCCAGTTTTGAGAAACTGCTCCATCCGACTGGATTCCGAAAATGATTTCTTCAGAGGTATTGTTATCTGCTTTAAAATTGTCCAGGTATTTTGGTTTTAAAGTATAACCGCTTGCTATGATTTCATTACACATTGTAATACAATCATCAAAACGATCGGCTTGAATATATACCTCGGCATTCAAATATATTTTTGCCAAAATCATACGCGCCATAGATTGGTCTAATCTTCCGTATTCATTCGTTCTGGCCGCTTTTAAATCTGGTAAAACTGCTTTTAATTCACTTTCGATAAAATCAAATAATTGTTTTCTGTTAAACTCTGGTCCCGCAAAATTTACAGGATCGTTTTCGGTATACATTGGCGCTTTTCCAAATAAATCCATCATGTTGTAATACGCATATGCTCTTAAAACACGAACTTCCTGACGGTAAAGTGCTATATCGGCCAAAGTTGCAGCATTAGTAATGCCTCTCGAACTTAGTTTTTCCGGTGTACTCTGACGTAAAAATTCGTTTGCATACGAAACAGAAACCATCGTTCGGCTAAACATTCCTAAAATAACAGGATTTGCTGCTGTCCAGATATTACGCTGTAATTCTGCTGTTCCCCCGTCATTTTCATAACTCCAAACCAATTCGTCTGTAGTTAATTCCTGCATGTATAATAAACATCTTGTAAACTGGCTTGTTCCGGCATCTACACCTTCTAACGAAGAATTATCAGGGCCAAGTACTCCGGTTAAAGTCAGGTTTCCGTATACTCCTGCAAAAGCTTGTTTATATCCCTCAGGCGTAGAAAATAATACATCAGACGAAAGAACATCGTCATCTTCTGAGACTACATTTAAGTCATCAGTACAAGACTGAAAAACGGTCGTCAATGCTAAAATTGTTATTAAAATATATTTTTTCATCGTTTCGTTATTAAAATTTAAGATTAAGACCAAACAAAATAGATCGTTGTCTCGGGTAAATTGTTTTATCTACACCGTTATTAGTAATTTCCGGATCTAAACCGCTGTATTTTGTAATTACAAAAACGTTCTGAACTCCTGTTGATATTCGTAACGATGCTTTACTGTTTAGCCAGTTATTCAAAGTGTATCCTAAAGTAACATTGTCCATTTTTAAGAAAGAAGCATTTTCTATATAAAGATCTGACAATACAACATTTGAAGTAGTTTGAAAATTAGTTTCTGTTATCTGAGATGGAATATTACTTAAAACACCACCGTTTTCCATAGCATCATATTGTGCTCTGCTGGCGTCTACGGCATTATAAATTCGGTTACCAATACTCGCTCTTAAATTGAATGAAAAATCGAATTTTTTATAATTCATATTCGATGCAAATCCTAATGTAAAGTCAGGATCTGGATTATTATAAATGTATTTATCAGCATCGTTTCTAACATTATCACCATTTAAATCTGCAAAAGCACCTTCAATTGGTTTTCCTTCGTTATTGTACATTTGTTTGTATACGTAGAAAGAATAAGGAGTATAACCTTCTCTGAAAATTTGTCCGGGAGTTCCTGTTCCTGCAATGTTATCTCCTAAAAAGATATCGCTTCCGTTTACTAAATTTTTGATTCTTCTTTCAAATTTGGATACATTAAAATTCATATTCCAATTGAAATTCTCCGTTTTAATGGCATTCGCATTAAGCGTAAACTCGACACCTTTTGTGGTAAAGCTTCCTACGTTTTGATACACACGGTTCGAGAAATTACTACCATCAGATATGGCTGCATTTACTAATAAATCTTTAGATTCTTTGTAATACACATCAAGTCCGGCAGATAAACGATTGTCTAAAAAACCAAAATCAAGACCTGCGTTATAGGATGTCGTTTCTTCCCATTTCAGGTTGTTTGTTCTTTTTGACGGAAGTGCAACCGGAACCGGACTTGTACCAAAATAGTATTCAGAGTTTCCGCTACCAACTTGATATTTCTGCAAGTATCCGTTTGGCTCAGGAATATCCTGCTGCCCTGTAATACCGTAACTTAATCTTAATTTTAAATCAGATAATATGGTACTTTCCTTAAAGAAATCTTCTTTGATTTTCCAGGCAAAAGCTACCGAAGGGAAATTTCCCCAACGATTCGCTTCTTCAAATCTTGAAGAACCATCTCTTCTGTAAGACAGTGTTAGTAAATATTTATCTCTGAAATTTAAGTTTGTTCTGGCAAAGAATCCTAATAAAACAACATCTGTATCCAAAGTTGTTTCCGGAAATGTTGATGGTAAATCAGGGTTTAGGATATTACCTGTTTCAAATTTTGAGCTTTGAAATTTTTGATACGAATAACCTGCTGTCGCCTCAAAAACCAGTGATTTAAAGGTTTTATTATACACTAAATAAGTATCTAATAATTTATTTCGTCTGGTTGCTTCTGTATATTCATCTGTACCATACGGAATGTTGTTGTTTGATGGAGCAGAACCCGCATCAGCACCAACCAATCTTCTTCGGTCTCCGTTTGACTCATCATAACCAACATTTACAACAGCTCTTAAAGCAGGTAAAAAATGGAATTTATAATCAATTTCGAAATTTCCAAAAATTCTGTCATTCGTTCCCCTGTCATTGGTATTCAACAATTGCGAAACAGGATTTCTTGCTGCAGTAGATACTAAAGGATAATTTCCGTTAGAATCAATTCCGGTTGTATATTCAAAATAACCGCCATAAGGAGCGCCATCCACTTTTATGGGCTGTGTTGGGTCAAAACCAATGGCCGATCCTTCAACAGCATCTGTAAATCTGTTTATTTCGTTTGTATAATTGGCCGAAAGCCTTAATTTTAAATGATTGTCAAGAAAAGTTGGATTCATTACTAAACCAACCGTGTTTCTTTTAAAATTATTGGTTAAACGCAATCCCTGCTGATCTGTATTTCCCAGCGTTAAACTTGTTGGAATGATATTGAATAAACTTCCTCTAACGGCTAAACTTTGATCTATCGTTCCGGTATTTCTGTAAATTGCTTTTTGCCAATCTGTATTTGCAGTTCCCAGTTTGTCCAGATCATCGCTTCTTCTGTCTGCAATTACGCTTCTAAATTCATCTGCACTTAAAACATCAACCGTTTTAATCAGTGTTCCGGCAGCATATTGCACATTATAATCTACAGACAATGTTTTACTTCCTTTTTTAGTAGTGATAATAATAACACCATTTGAAGCGCGCGAACCATAAATTGCAGAAGCCGATGCATCTTTTAAAACCGTAATAGATTCTACAGTTGCAGGATTTAATGAGGCTAAAAAGGAAGAAGATCCTGTATTTGTAGCATTATCAAGAGGCAATCCGTCGATGACAATAAGAGGATCATTACTTGCAAAAAGCGAACTTCCTCCTCTAATTCTAATCTGAGAACTAGAACCCGGAGCACCTGTTGAATTTACGGTTAAACCGGCTACTCTTCCGTTAAGCAGATTTTCTGTTGTAATATTATTCCCTTTGTTAAAGTCTTTTGTAGAAAGTGCAGTAACAGATCCTGTTGCATCTTTCTTTTTAACGCTTCCGTAACCTACCTGAACAACTACTTCTTTTAGTTGATTATTATCTTCTTCAAGAGAAACCGTTATGTTTTTTTGTCCGGCAACGGGAATAGTTTGAGTCGTATAACCGGTATAGGAAAACGTAATTTTACTGTCTGTTTTTACTCCGGATAATTGAAATTTTCCATCAAAGTCGGTGGAGGTACTGCTATTTGTTCCTGATACTTTTATGTTGACTCCTGGTATGGGCTGTTTAGTTCCCTTTTCCACTACAATACCGCTAATTGTGTTCTGAGCAAAAACACAAAACGGAAGCAAGAGTAATAAAAGTAAAAATTTGGTTTTAATTATTTTCATACTTTTTTAATTGGGTTGGATTAAGTTAGTTTTTATTAATTAAGTGTGGTTACAAAATGATTACAGAGATATATAATTTTTAAAGAAACAAGACTTGTTTTTTTAAATTATTTCTTAAGAATTATAACCTGACTGCTAAGTAAGCTTATTCACTTTTTAGAATAAGGAAAGTTTTTCCTGATGAATTTTCTTTGGAATGTTGGTCATGTTTAAAGTGTTTTTGGTTAAGATAATTGGTTAGTTTGTTTTCATTGACTTGCTCTGAACAAAAAAATAAAATAAGACTACTCAAACGTTATAGCTTATCAACTCACTCTGCAAATTAAGTACAGAGTCAGGTATTAAGACAGGGAAAAATTCATTTATAAAAGGGGACAATTTCGTAAAAGTGTCTGCATAACACTTAATAAAAACATATTCTTTATTTTTTTGTATTAAAAAAAATCAAAACATGAATTATTAACCTGTATAATAATAGATTTACTAATCAATCAGCTTGTAATTTTAATCGGTATATTCTCAAAAAAAAACAATTTAAAAAAGTCCTAAATCTCAATTTTAAATTAAGTTAAGCTTTTAGAAAATAAAATTATTGCAAATAAAATCCGTTTTTATCCGCGTTTTCACGAAGTAAATCTGTTTTATCCGTGTCATAATTAGACGCTGATTTTACTGATTCGCTAAAGCGAAAACGCTGATAAAAAACGGATTTTTCTAATTACTTTCTTAATTAAACTGTAGTAATTTTATAGATTTCCCCTTAACCTAATGACATTGCGCTACAGAACTATGTGTGAGAAACTAGTTTCTTTTTTGATTTACTTTTTTCAAAATCATAAATCTACGTTTCTATGTGTTTAATTAATTTTTCATGTACAACCAACAGATTATCGTTAATCTAAAAAAACCAGTAGTGTTTTAAAACATTAGATGATAATTGTATTAATTTCGCAAAGCATACAGATTCAAATATATTCACATAAAATTGATCCCGCTTTTAGATCACATCTCTTCTATTTTTCGTATATCAAAGAGCAACATGCTTTTTAAAAAAATTTCTATGAATAAGTTAATGTTCTTTCTTGTTATTAGTCTTCTGCATATAAATGCATTTGGACAGAATTACCCGATAAGACATCTTGATATTTCATCAGGACTTTCGAATAATTCTGTTGCCTCTATATATCAGGATCAAAACGGTTATATGTGGTTTGGAACTTTTGACGGACTTAACCGATATGATGAAAATGATTTTAAGATTTACCGCCATATTCATACTGATCCAAATTCGATTCAGGGAAATGCCATTAGCTGTATCGAAGGCGATTTTGAAAATAATTTGTGGGTGGGAACAACTGCCGGGCCTGTAGTTTTTAATGCCGAACGATCTTCTTTTAGTCCGTTGAAATATTATGATACGAACAAAAAAATCAAACCTTTAAACGTTACCGCCTACGAAATAATTGCTGTACATGCTCTGCATATCATTCTCGTTGCTACAAAAGAAGCAATTGTTGTTTACAAAGAAGGTGAGAAAATTGGAACGGCAATACCCTTCAACGGAAAATTAAATTATATCGCGAGATCTATAGCTTATAATTCAAAAAAACAAATTTTCTATGTCTTTATAACAGGAACCGGTCTTTGCCAATACGATATTAAATCAAAAAAACTAACGCTTCTCAACAATACAATTACTGGCGCAAATTGCATTAAACTGACAAATGAAGGGCTCTGGATTGGATCAGACGAAGGCGCGTACTTATATAATGACAATCTGAATAGTTATTCTAAAAATTACTTTCTGGAAAAAACTGTCGTACGCGATTTTTTTCAGCAGGAAAACAGACTCTGGATAGCTACTGACGGTGCAGGACTTTATACGATTACCAAAAATCAAACTGCTCCAATTTTATATCGTGCCAGCGGTCCGGTTTCATTGCTTAACAGTAAATCTTTGTATGATATATTTCAAAGCAAAACCGGAGAAATGTGGTTCGGAACCCTGCGTGGCGGTGTAAGCATGATGGGGAAAAAACCGCTCGATTTTAATCATTTTAAAAGCAAAGACCCACTAACCAATAAAGAAGACGAAGATCCTGCAGCGAATTTCATGCTTTCTTTTTGTGAAGATGAAAAGAAAAACATCTGGATTGGTACTGATGGCGCCGGAATGCGATATTGGAACAGAAAACAAAATACATACGACGTCTACTCGACAACTTCATCTGCCGGGAGAAAGATTCAGAGCAATTTTGTTACAAGCATCGTCAGGGATGCTGATAATGCGGTTTGGGTTGCTATGTGGAAAGGCGGAGTCTGCCGAATTGATCCTAAGTCAAAAGCAATTCAGAATTTCTCCATTTACAATCAATTTACTAAAAAAGCAGAACAGGAATCATGGCTGTTATTTATAGATTCGAAAAAAACGCTGTGGCTTGCCGTTACTAACGGCGGAGCGTTATATCAATTTGATAAAAAGCAAAACAAATTCATTTGCTATAGTACAACTTTACGCGATGTAACTTGCCTTTACGAAACCAAAGACGGGAAAATCTGGGGCGGAACTTTCAATTCTTTTTTTGAAATAAATCCAAAAACAAAAAAAGTAAAAAACTATCACTCCGATTATACTATCAGATGTATAACCGAAGATCAAAACAAAAACCTTTGGATTGGTACCGTTGAAGGAGGTTTGCTTTTATTCAACCGAAAAAACGGCACTTTCAAAAAATATACGACGCAAAACGGTCTTTCGAGCAATACCATACTTCGCCTTTTAGAAGACAAAAAAGGAGATTTATGGATGAGTACGTATCACGGAATTTCAAGATTAAATCCGAAGAACAATACTTTCAGAAATTTTGGAGTCTCTGATGGACTTCAGGGCAATCAATTTAGCTGGAATGCCGGGACTGAACTTTCAACGGGAGAATTTATTTTTGGCGGTATAAACGGATTCAATGTTTTTGATCCTGACAATATAAAAGACAAAAAAAATACCGGTAAATTTTTATTGAATGATTTGCTGGTAAACAATCAGCCTTTAAAATTAGACAGTCCTTATATCACAGAAAAAAAACTCGAAATGATAAGCGGCGCCGAACTTCCTTATGAAAAATCGGCGTTGAGTTTTGATTTTGTTTATCTGGATTATGTCAATTCCGAAAAAATTAATACCGCTTACTTTCTTGAAGGCTGGGACAAAGACTGGAATTATACCTCAAAAAATAACAGGGCAAATTATTCCCGACTAACCGAAGGAACGTATGTCTTTAAAGTAAAAACAACCGATGTTTTTGGAAATTGGACCAATGAAGTAACACTGGCAACCGTAAAAATTCTTCCGCCTTGGTACAGAACATGGTGGACGTATACTTTTTATCTAATCGCCGCCGCCGCCGCCATTTATGCCTACGTAGGATATCATAAAAATAAGGAAAGACTGCGCTATGAAATAAAATTGGCCCGTATGGAGCATAAAAAAGACAAGGAACACGCCGAAAAGCAGTTTTCTATGTTTACCTATATGGCTCATGAATTGCGCACTCCCCTGTCTTTAATTATAAATCCGCTGAAAAGTGCAATTGACAGAAAAAACCGTTCTGAAGATGATCTCGACATTAATCTTGCCTATAAAAATGCCAAAAGATTATTGAGTCTCACAGACCAGTTATTGTTGTTTAGAAAAGCCGAAACAGATCTTGATGAACTAAAAATTTCTAAGATTAATTTAAACAGCTTGTGCCGTGAAATCTATGACAGCTTTACGCAAATGGCAGCGGTTAAAAGTTTAAATTATCAGTTTATTGAAGAAAAAACACCTGTTGAAATATATGGCGATTACGAAAAAATAGAGATTACGCTTTTTAATTTAATCTCAAATGCTTTCAAATTTACCCCTAATAAAGGAACTATAAGTATTGAGATAATTGAGAATACTGCTGATGTTTCTATTATTATATCAGATACCGGAAGCGGAATTAATGAAAATGATATTGATACTATTTTTGAAGAATTCAAACAAGGTCAGTCTAAAGCCAGCAATGGTTTTGGAATAGGACTTTATGTGGCCAAATATTTTGTGACTAAACATCATGGCGAAATAAAGTGTGAAAGTGCATTAGGAAAAGGTACTACGTTTACTATTGTGCTTCCAAAAGGGAAAAATCATTTTGCCGAAATGAGCATCAATGAAAATCATCCGCAAATGTCGTCTATTGTAGGTGAACTTCTGGAAGGAATGCCGGCAGAAAATCAAAACAGATCTAAAAACAGAAATCTGCCATCAAATCCTGAAAACATTCAGGAAGAATTAATCAGTACAAAAAAAGTATTGCTAATTGTTGAAGACAATCCTGAAATGAATCATTATCTGGTACAGCTTTTCACCAAAAACTATATTGTTTATTCGGCAGCAAATGGAATTGAAGGACTCAAACTTGTCGAAAAACACATGCCTGATATTGTACTAAGCGATATTTCTATGGAAGGCATGAACGGCTTGGATTTATGCAAAAAAATCAAGCAAAATGATGATTTAAGCCATATTCCTGTAATACTTCTCACAGCGACAACCAGCAATGATATTCATTTGCAGAGTATTACTGAAGGTGCAGACGATTATGTTACCAAACCTTTTGACAGTGATATACTTCTGGCACGAGTTGATTCCGTTATTCGAAACAGAGGGCAATTGCGCAAGTATTTCTTAGACAGCATAACACTTCGTGAAAATGTCAATAAAGTTCCTCTTGAATACAAAGAATTTCTTGATAAATGTATCGAAATCGTCGAGGCCAATCTTGAAAACAACGAGTTTAATTTAAAGAGTTTTTCTGCTGCAATGGGTATGAGTCATTCGAGTCTTTACAAGAAAATTAAAGCAATTTCGGGACAAACTGTAAATGTTTTTATCAGGTCGATCAGAATCCGCAGAGCTGCCGTAATTATGCTTACCGAAAATATTAATATCGCGCAGGTTGGCCCTCAGGTTGGTATTGAAGATCAGCGTTACTTCCGCCAGCAATTCATAAAACTATTTGGAATGAAACCTTCTGAGTATATCAAGAAGTATAGAAATTCATTTAACAAAGAATTAAATATCATTCAGAAAAAGGATATTACATAGTTAGAATCTTTAAGGATATCGTAGAATACTAAGAAGATTTAAGACGAAAAATCGTTGCATTAGACTTTAAATGAAAACACTTGAATTTATATAAAAAAACAGTGAAACATACTGTCGTAAATGTTACTTTATTTTAAAAATTGAACTCTTGTAGATACTAAATAGATATCACAATACCCGGCTGTAGACATTATTTATATACAAAATCTGATTTTTTCCATATTGTCATAACTACTTTTGATATAATTAAAACCATAAACCAAAGAACACTTTCAAGGGTTTCAAATAGTGGTTTTTTATCAATGTCAAAATTTATATATTTATGAAATCAAGCTCAGAGTTAGGTACGTTTATAAGAAAAAGTGCGGTATCAAAAGCATTTCTTTATTTTTCATACGTAATACTTGTTTTATTTACAGCAATAAGTCTTTTTATTTATTTTAAAGCAATTATACCTGTTACTGAAGGTACGCTAAACTTTTCAGGGGATGTTAGTATTTTATATTACTGCATCGTTTTTATTATGGCACTCGCTCTGATTATATTTAGTATAGCGGTTTATTTATCAAAAGGATCTGTTTTTTATTTATACCAAAATGCTATTGTTATAGATAATAAGGGCAGTAAAGAAACTTTATATTTTAAAGATATTCAGGATGTTTATTTGTTTACTTCAGGCAAACGCATCTTTGACATCAACAATATTGCAGTTCGAAAAAACAGTACAGCTCAATGGCATCCAATTTCGGCAAGATATTCAGATATTTATAAAGTAATTGCATTTATACGCTCAACACACCGCTCTGTTAATGTACCAATTCTTTTGAAAAAACTCGAAGAAGGTGAAAGCGTGACTTTTACTTATGTAGATTTTAAAGATTTAGCGATGAAACAATTTATGGCTATAAATACCAACTCGTATTTAAATATAAAAACGAAAACAATGTCGTTATTCCAGGATAAATTAATTGTTGATTCACAGGTAATTTATTTTAAAGAAATTCACCATTTTTCTATCACTGATTTGACAAATCAAATACAGCTTATCAATAGCGATGAAGAAATAGTGTTTAAAAAAGCATACAATTCTGTTTTTAGCAGCGATACTTTTACAGCGCTTTTGGATGAATTAGTCAATAAAAATAAATTCAAAGATTAATAATATCAATTCCCTTTATCGGGCTTAAAAGAGTAAATTCTTTCTGTAGATGACTTAATATCCTAAAATTAAACTCAGAACATACATGCTAATTTTTATTTATCAAATTGTAACGACACCTTTACAAACAAAACCAATCATTGATGAAGTCTGCCCTGTCTGCGGCAATAAAGACACGATAGAATTAACTTTGTACATGAGATATATCGCTATGGGAATACCGCTCTTTGGCATGGGCAGGCGAACCGGCGTTGTTTGTACTAACTGCGCACATATTCTTAAAAATCCCGATAGTTCTATATTCGCCAAAAAAAAATATTCATCGAGAGTAGCTCAGGAAATTAGAGATATCCGACGCAACCATAAGAGAACTTTGTGGCAATTGGTCTATCCGTGGTCAATTTGGTTTGTTATGCCTTTTGTGATTTTAATACTATGGGGAATTACTTCCATAAATAATAAAAAGACCAGCGAAAAAGCAAAAGAATATGAGGAGTTGCTAATGCATCCGAAACCGGGGGATATTTATAAATCAACATGGCAGGAAAGTAATATGTCTGCTGGAGTATTGGTGAAATTAATGCGTATCAATGGCGATACAATGTACATAGTTAAAACTAAGAAAAATATTCCGCTGAGTTTTTCTGAAGAGGAATGGAATAAGCTTGAAGCGAATCCCGGCTCATTTGAAGATAAGATATATAAAGTACAGAAATTTTCGGCGTTAAAAAAGGCAAATTATGCTGACTTTTTCATGTATAATAATGATGAAAAGGAAAGAGAATACCCAATATATCTGGGATCAGTACTGAACAGTAAATGCGAAATGGACCTGGGCTTTGAAACGATACACCGTAAAAAATAAATTGCCCATTATTTAAATATAATCTGGTTACCGGAATTAAAAAAAAGCCAGAGAAATTTATATATTTCTCTGGCTTTGCTATAGTAAACCTGAAGTTGTAGGCTTCTTTAAATTTAAATTACCTTAATTTTCGACATTAAATTCTCAATTCTTGAATTCGAAATCTCGGGATTGGCACCTGGTGCTTCTGCAACTAACGCTCCTATGGCACAGGCAAAATCAATAGCCGTTTGTGGATCTTTTCCGGTAAGTACAGAGGTAATTAAGGCGGCCAAAAACGAATCACCTGCTCCTACAGTATCGGCAACTTCAACAGGATAACCGCCGTTTTCATAAAGTTGGCCTTCCCACATTAATAAAGCTCCGTGTTTACCTCTCGTCACACACATACCATCCACATTGGTTCTTTCTGCAATAAAGTTCATATTATCTTCCAAACTTTTAAAAGGAGACTTCATAGCTGCGGTGATTTCTAATAATTCCTCATCATTGAACTTAATAAAATCTGCCGAGTGCATTAATTCTTCCAGCATTTCATACGAATAATGAGGTTTTCTCAAATTAACGTCAAAAACCTTATAGGCTTGTGTTTGAAGCAATTCTTTTAAAGATCGTTTTGATACCTCATCGCGGCAAACCAAACTTCCGTAAATTAATACATCAGCATCGGCTGTTATTTGTTTTCCAATATCATTCAATTCAATTTTATCCCATGCCGATGGATAACTGATTTCATAACTTGCAGAACCACGTTCATTGAGCGTAACATTTACTAAACCAGTTGCGAAATTTTCAGTCTGCGTAACACCATTGGTGTCAATTCCTAAACTTTTTACGTGATCGATAATGGCTTCACCGTCTTTATCATTTCCTACACAACTAATCATCGCTACTTCGCAGCCAAATGTTTTCATACGCAGCGCTACATTAAGCGGTGCGCCGCCAATCTTTTTTTCATTGTCAAAAACATCCCAAAGCACCTCTCCGTAGGCCACCGCCTTAAGATTTCTTCCGTTATTCATTCTCAATTATTTTATATTATAAATTTAGTAACCAAGGTTTTGTTTGTACACTCCCTGACTGAAATTAATTTGTTTCAACGGAATCGGACAATATTCTTCTTTACTTGCATCAAAAAAGGCATCCTGGTAATAGGTGCGTTTTGTTTTTTCACCTGCATAAAAATCATTCAGTACCTGATCTGTAACACCCCAGCGAACTAAATCAAAGAAACGATTTCCTTCCATCGCCAATTCTAAACGACGCTCGAAACGCATTGCTTTACGGGCAAAATCCTGTGTCCAGTTGCAATTAACTCCGTCAACATACGTATTGATTTTAAAATTGTTTACATACGGAAGTCTTCCTGTACTTTGAGCTGCTCTTTCTCTAATTTGATTGATTAAAGGCAACGCTTCTGCTTGTCTTCCTAATTCGATCAAAGCTTCGGCACGCATCAAAATCACATCGGCATAACGAATCTGGATTCTGTTTTTAGAATTTCCGTAAAACGGATCAATGTTCACAACACAACTGCAGCTTGGCGCCACGTTTTCTTTTAAGGATGCAAAATATCCATAAGTTCCCGGAGATCTAACCCAGGCTTCAACGTATAAAAATTCAGGATCATATTTATAAGGCAAACCCGGCATGGCAACGGTGTGATACAATCTTGGATCAACCGTATTGGCATTTACATTTTTATAATCAAAATCCTGATTGTTATACGTGTCAAATTCCGGTAAACCGTTTGCGCCTGTTTTAAAAGCGTTTACTAAGTTTTGACTTGGTTTATGAAAATCGCAGCATCCTAAACCCTGAGGAGTTGAGAGTACATCTGAAAAGTTTAATCTTCCGTATAAAGTTCCGTCATTGTCTGAAAACTGAATGGAGAATATCGATTCAGCTCCGTTTTCAAAAGTTCCCGGCAAAAAGTTATTGGCAAAATCAGGCTCTAAACTTGCTTTCCCAATTACATTATCGGTTGCAGAAATTACTTCCTGCAAATGCTGCGGGTTAATTCCTGTAACTTTATAGGTTTCATCCTGTGTATAAGCCTGATATAAACGCGTTTTTGCTAAATAGGCATACGCTGCTTTTTTAGTTGCGCGACCAACTTGCGGCTGCGTTTCCGGTAAAACATCGGCGGCAGCCTGAAAATCTTCCGCTATTTTATTCCAAAGTTCTTCGTTTGAAAGTGCTTTATTAGAGATTGTTTTGTACTCTTCAACCGGAATATCTTCTGTAATGTAAGGAACATTTCTAAACATAATTTTCAGCATAAAATAAAAATGCCCTCTTAAAAAACGCATTTCAGCCATACGTGTTTTCTTTAACGGGTAATCGGCTTCTGAAATTTGTTCAAGTGCTTTCAAAGCTTTATTTGCTCTGGAAACCCCCACATAACTGATGTACCAGAAATTATCTAATTCGCCAAAATCCGGTCTGATATTACTAGAAACTTCAAAAAAGTGAAAATCCTGAAGATCGTTAGTTCCGCTTCCGCCTTTGTAGGCATCATCAGAACGCACATTCCCAAATGGCCACAAACTATAAGGCGAATCATAATGATCATTTCCTAACTGTGCGTATGCCGCATTCATAAAACCTTCTACTGATTCCGGAGTTACAATATCTTCTTCTGACAACACGCCGCGAGGATCATTTTCCAGAAAATCAGAACAGGAAGCAAATATCCCCATCACTAAAAAACCTGTTATATATAGTATCTTTTTCATGTTTTTTGATTTAATCTTTTATTATAAAGTAAAATTAAGACCAGCCGTGAAAGTCGTTGGCTGCGGATATCCAAATCCCGCATTTTCAGGATCAACTCCAGTAAAACTTTTAGCATCGATAATCAGTAAATTTTGCCCGCTGATATAAAATCTAAAGCTTTCAAAACTGATTTTTTTTAATAAATCTTTTGGCAGGCTGTAACCAAGCTGCAAAACACGCAGTTTTAAATAGCTTCCATTTTCCACATAATAAGTTGAAAATCTTGACTCTGCATTTCTATCAACTGTAGTTAAAGCCGGAATAGTCGAATTAGGATTGTTTACAGACCAGGCATTTAATAAACGAGTTCCTTTGTTAGAACCTACATCGTCAACGCTCCAGAAATCAGTTTGGTATTTTGTATTGTTAATCACATCAACATCACTTGCTCCTTCCCAGAAAGTGGTGAAATCCCAATTTTTATATCCTAATCCTAAATTAAATCCGTAAGTCAATCCCGGATTTGGATTACCAATCCAGGTACGGTCTTTATCTGTAATGGTTCCGTCGCCGTTTAAGTCTTTGTAACGAATTCTACCAAGGCCTTTTCCTTCCTGAAGAGCCGAGTTATTTATTTCGTCCTGACTTTTAAACAATCCGTCAGTCACATACCCATACATTGAGTTTATTGGGCGGCCTAAAATATTATCGTCTAATCCGTCGCCTCCATAATTATTTCGTACTTCATCGGGCAATTGCGTAATCTTGTTTTTGTTTGCAGAAACATTTCCGGAAATGTCATATTTCAGTCCAAATGATGTTTCATCGTGATATCCTAAAGAAACTTCCCATCCTTCATTTTCCATCGAAGCACCGTTTACCCAGCGATTTCCACCTTCTGCTTTGACTGCTAAATAAGACGGTAAAACCAAAATATCTTCTGTTTTCTTGATGTAATAATCAACAGAGCCGCTTAATTTTTGTTTGAATAATCCAAAATCTAAACCTATGTTGGTTTGAGTCGTGGTTTCCCATTTTAAATCGTTGTTAGCCGTTTGAGTAGCTCTAAAGCCTGATGACAACACGCCTTTTCCATTTCCTGAAAAATCATAAGCGGTACCAAAAGAGGTTGCCCAAGTAGGGCTTCCACCTGCATAATCTGCTATATAAAGAGAATAAATGGCGGTATTACTAATTTCCTGATTTCCTGTTTGGCCCCATCCTGCTCTTAATTTTAAATCAGAAATTACTGAAATCTTGTCTTTAATGAAATTTTCATTACTTATTCTCCATCCCGCAGAAACCGCTGGAAAAGTTCCGTATTTATTGTTTTTACCAAAGCGGGAAGAACCATCTCGACGGATTGTCGCTGAAAGCAAATAACGATTATCAAACTCGTAGTCTGCTTTTCCGAAATAAGAAAGCAAAGAATATCCGCTTGATGTTCCGCTAGTAAACGATTCTCCTGTTCCTGCATCAGGATACATATAATCAGGAGTTTCGATCAAAAAATCATTTTTACGTAACGTTGTATTTTCAAAAGTATCTTTGTTCATCTCGGTTCCCGCTAATAAATTCAAATTGCTTTTCCCAAAATTCAAACTATAAATCGCCGTATTACTCCAGGTCCATTTATCACTTACTGTTTGTTCTATCGTAACTGATGTCTGATCGTTTTGTAAATAACCGGATTGGTAACTTCTTTGTAAAGTACGTTTTTTAAAAAAACCATAATCAATACCAAAACTACTCTTGATATGAAGGTTTTTGATAATCTCTAAATCGGCATACATATTTCCGAAAAGACGTATATAATCGTATTTATTGTCTTTGTTATATTCTAAAAGTCGAACGGGATTTTGTCTGTCATTCATTCCTCCAACGGGGCCACCCCAGCCTTTTCCGTCAACGGTATGTACCGGAATAATTGGCAAGGCACGAAGCGCAGGATCTAAAACCCCGGGATCTGTAACTTCTTTGGTACGATTGAAACTAAAGTTTTCTCCAATAACCAGTTTACCGTCAAAATACTTATAAGAGCCGTTCATTCTGGCAGAGATTCTTTCAAAATCAGTTGTTTTTACAACACCTTCATTTCCATAATATCCCAAAGAAAAAACATAGCTGCCTTTGTCTGATGCATTAGAAACTGATAAATCATAAGAATTTGCAACTCCCGTTTGCGAAATCGCGTCGTACCAATCTGTATTCGCTGATTTTAGAGTTTGATTTGCATCTAAATATTCAGGAATCAAAACTTTGTTTAATTGTGGTTTGTTATTATTCACAGACCAGTCAAATTGGTAACGCAAATTATTGCTGTTCGGATTTAATCCATCGTTGATATTTGCCTGCCATAAAGCCTGACCAAATTGATTCGCATCTAACACCTCAAGCTTTCTGGAATAATTAGAAAAAGAGCTATAAGTACTAAAATTGATTCTCGTCTTACCTTCTTTTCCTTTTTTGGTTGTAATGATAATTACTCCATTTGAAGCTCTGGAACCATAAATACTTGCCGAAGAAGCATCTTTTAAAACCTGAATAGATTCAATATCATTCGGGTTCAATTCGTGCATTCCAGATTTAGTAGGCATTCCGTCAATTACATAAAGAGGATCGGTATTGTTTAAAGTTCCTACACCACGAATTACCACTTTTGTATTTGCTCCACTCGGAGATCCGTCAGATGAAACCTTAACCCCCGCTACCCTTCCTTGCAGCGCTTTGATTGGATTTGGTTCCGGCTGTTTCATGACATCCTTCATGTTTACAACAGCAACCGCTCCGGTAATATCTGTTTTCTTTTGTTTAGAATATCCTGTTACAACAACTTCGTTTAGTTGATTGTTGTCTACTTTTAAAGTTACATTGAGTGTGTTTTGTCCTTTAACGGGAATCGATTGCGGTGCGAAACCGATAAAAGAAATAACAATTACAGCATCTGAATTTATATTCCCGAAAGAAAAATTTCCATCAAAATCTGTTGTTGTACTGGTGTTTGTACCCGAAATAAGTACGGTTGCTCCCGGAAGCGGCATTCCGTCATCTGACGAAATTACCGTTCCTTTAATTCCGCTTTCCTGCGCTAAAATCAGCATTGGAAAGAAGAAAAATAGAAAATAAATAATTTTACTTTTCATGAGGTTAGTGATTTTTAGTTAGTTTATATTTAATTGGTTAAGTACGAGGTTACTCAATTCAATTCCTTCTTTTGAAGAAACCGACAAAGACGTAAATGGCTGGTTTGTGAAAAAGATTTCTGTGATTACTTTTTCGCCATTGTTATAAAATATTTCAATCGAGGTTTTGTCTAAAATGATTTTAAAAACACCTTCTTTCTGGTTTCCGTCTAAAGTTGCTTTGGTAATTGTTGAAGCAAATTTTTCTGAGAAATCATTTTTTCCTGCTTTCGAACGATCCAGAAATAAATAATGATCAGAATTATTTAATCCGAAACTTAAAGATTCACCGGCTGCGTTTGAAAGTGTAAAAGTGTAGGTGTCCTGTTTTAAGTTTTTTAAATTAAAATTGACAATAGCCTGTGTTAAATCAATTTTTCCTGCCTCAGGAATTGAAATTTTTTCTTTTCCTTTTAAGCTTTTTCCTTTAATCGTTTTAGAAACATATTTATTAATTTCTTTCACCGGATAGCTAACCAGACTATAGTCATTTCCTTTTTTGATTAACTGAATCTCTCTAGCAATTGTAGTAGCACTTCTCCAAGTATTAGTTGGTACTTCTTGCGCGTAATCCCAGTTAGACATCCATCCCATAAATAATCGTCGACCATCAGCACTTGGAACATTATTCCAGGTTACGCCGGCATAATTATCTTTTCCGTAATCGATCCAAACAGCCTTTTCTTTTTCTACTCTTTTGGCGAAATTGGAATCTAATGTAAAAGTTGTCCCATCAAAATCTCCAATAAAATATTGTGTACCAGAACCGCCATTTGCTCCACCTGGATTTAAACTCTGAATTAAAACCCATTTGGTCTCATTTGTACCTTTAACTTTTATTTCAAAGAAATCAGGACATTCCCAAACGCCTCCGTGAGCGCCAATGTTTTTTCCGAAATCAGATAAATATTCCCAGTTTTTAAGGTCTTTAGATTTGTAAAACTGCGATCGATCCTGAGCAGCCAAAACCATTATCCATTGTTTATGCGTTTCATCCCAAGTCGCTTTTGGGTCACGAAAATCACGAATTCCGGGGTTTTTCACGACAGGATTTCCTTCCTTGAATTTCTGCCATGTAAAACCATTGTCATTCGAATACGCAATATCCTGCTGCTCAACATCAATTTTGTTTTCTTTTTCTTTTGTCATATCATGCAGCGTATAAATCGCTACAATTGGAGCTGTTTTACCAGTACCTAAACCCGAAGTATTATTGACATCAACAACAGCACTTCCTGAAAAAATATATTTGTCTTTGTCAGGATAAATTGCAATTGGCTGTTCTTCCCATTTAATTAAATCTTTACTAATGGCATGTCCCCAATGCATTGGTCCCCATTTATTTCCGTCAGGATAATGTTGATAAAATAAATGATAATATCCGTTTGCATAGAACATTCCGTTAGGATCATTCATCCAGCCTTTTTTTGGTGTGAAATGAAAATTTGGACGATACATTTGTTCTTCGGCAGAAGCTGATACTGAAACAGCAGTTGTTTGTGCAATAGCTGAATATGGTTTAAAACCTCCTACCAAAAGGAGTGCAGCACTATAAAATGCCAGCGGTAGATGTTTCTTTGATTTCATGGTTTTTGATATTTTTTTTGGTTAGATTTTCACTTAATACTTCCAAAGAAATTCCTTTGGTTTCCGGCATTATAAAAATTACAAACAGTAATTGCAGTACCATCATGAGGGTAAAAATTAAGAATACGACTTCAGGACCTATTTCTGAAAATAACATTGGAATTAAGGATGGAATTATTGCTGCCAAAACCCAATGCACTGAACTCCCAAATGCCTGCCCGGATGCCCGGATGTGATTTGGAAAAATTTCTGAGATAAAAACCCAGATTACAGCTCCCTGGCCAATGGCGTGAGAAGCAATAAATAAGAAAAGGAAAATAGGTACAGATAATCCTCCCCAATTGAAATAAAATGCAGCAGAGACCAATCCTAAAGAAATAATATATCCGATTGAACCAATGTACATTAACAACTTTCTTCCTAATTTGTCAATTAATGCTACACCGATTAAAGTAAAGATAAGATTCGTAATCCCGATTCCGATACTGCTTAATAAAGCAGTGTTTTGTCCTAAACCTGCTTCTTCAAAAATTCTTGGCGCATAGTATAAAAAGGCATTGATTCCCGAGAACTGATTGAAAAATGCAATTAAAAAAGCGAGCATTAACGGAAAACGGTATTTTTTCATAAAGATGTTTTCGTGTTTGGTAACACCATTTTCTCTTGAATCGTCCATAATATCAGTAATATTTGCTGTAGGATCAATTTTGAAAAGCACTTTACGCGCTTCTTCATCACGGTTTTTAGACAATAACCATCTTGGGCTTTCCGGGATTGTAAGGATAAAAAGTATATAAATAAAAGATGGAATTGCCTGAACCCCAACCATCCAACGCCAGGCATTTTCTCCAATATCTTTCAAAAAGTAATTAGATATAAAGGCGACCAGAATTCCCAATACAATATTAAACTGATATAAAGCAACCAGACGACCGCGTTTGTCAGCCGGGGCAATTTCAGAAACATACGCCGGAGCGGCAATAGTAGAGGCACCAACTCCCAAACCTCCTATAAATCTGAAGGCAGCAAATACAAACGGATCATTTGCAAAAGCAGCACCTACAGCTGAAATGAAATATAAAATCCCGATCCAGAACAGTGTTTTTTTACGACCTATCTTATTAGTTGGGATTCCTCCAAAAATAGCACCTACAACGGTTCCCCAAAGTGCCATTGCCATAACAACAGATCCATGAAAAGCATCAGATGAATGCCATAGAAGCTGCAATTGTTTATCAGCTCCAGAAATAACTACGGTATCAAAACCGAATAGAAAACCTGCCAGTGCAGCAGTAACAGACCAAATCAATATCTTGTTCATTGTAGATGTATTAAAAACTTATCGCTAAGATATCCGCAAAAAAAACAACTTATTTTTAATGATGTTACAATTTAATTCTATAAATACTGATAGATTGACATTTAAACAGAAAAAGCCTTATTTACAAGGCTTTACGGAATTTAAAATTTATTTACGAAAACCATGTAGTTTCGATTTTGTTACATTAAGTTCAAAATTGATACGTGAATTGTATCAATTTTGAACTAATATTAATTGGAAGATTTATATTCCTTTGGTGAAATTCCAAATTTATTCTTAAAAGCTGTAGAAAAATAGTTTGGAGAAGAGAATCCAAGTGAGTATGCAATCTCAGAAATATTCATATCATTTGACTTTAAAAGCTCTGCCGCTTTCTCCAATTTTACATTATTAATATGATCACTGATATTAATGCCGATAATCGCTTTTACTTTTCGATACAGCTGCACTCGCGATACTCCCAATTTATCGGCTAAATCTTCAACAGAGAATTTAGGATTTTCAACGTTTCTTTTAATAATATCATTCATTTTAGTAATAAAGGACTGTTCCTGATTGCCAAATTTAGACTCAGGCTCAATGCGGTAAATATTATTGGTGTAATAATAACGAAGTTTTTCTCTGTTGAAAAGCAAGCCAGAAATCGATTGTTTTAGGATAGAAAGACTAAAAGGTTTTGTAAGATATTGATCTACTCCACTTTGCAAGCCTTTCAATGTAGATTCTTTATCGCTCTGCGCCGTTAAAATAATAATTGGAATATGTGACGAACGCAAATCCTTTTTTAATTCTTTACTAATTTCGTAACCGTCTTTGTCTACGAGATTAATGTCGCAAATGATAATGTCCGGAACAATTTCCATTGCTTTTTCAATCGCGTCGCTTCCGTCGGAAGTATGAACTACATATTCATTTGATAATTTAGCTTTTAAAAATGTGACCAAATCTATATTGTCTTCTATCACCAAAAGCGTATGTTTTTCTGATTCAGAAACTACATTTACTACGTTTAATTCAGTCTCGATATCTAAATTATCTGATATTAAATTTGGCGTTATATCTCTATTTTCGGCTTTATTAATCATTTCAGAAGGCTGTAAATGACTCACTCCTTTTAATAACGTAATTACAAATTCGCTTCCCTGTTTTGATTTTAATTCGATTGTTCCGTGATGCAAAAGCACAAATTCTTTGGAGAGATGAAGCCCAATTCCTGAACTGTTTTTATTATTATTTGAAGCCCTGAAAAAAGGATTAAAAACATTCGATAATTCATTTTCAGGTATTCCGATTCCAGAATCTTTAAAACTAATTTTAACGGTATTGTCCTGATTTTCTACAATAGAAATAATGATTTTTCCGTTATCAGGTGTAAATTTAAAGGCATTAGAAAGCAAATTAAAATACACTTTATCCATCAATCCTCTATCGATAAACAATTCCAGGTTTTTATTTTTGCAGGTAAGCTGAAAATCAATATTTCTGCGGGCAGCTTCGCCTTTAAAGTTGGTCATTACTTCATTTGTAAAATCATAAATTTTAGTGTTTGAAGCTCTTAACGTAAATTTTTGTTCTTCAATTTTTCTAAAATCCAGCAATTGATTTATTAATCGAAGTAATCTGTTTGAGTTTTTATGAATTAGTTTTACCTCATCGACAAGCGTCGTTCCTTTAATTTTTTCATTTTCGATCAACGATTCTACATAACTCATAATCAAAGTTATGGGCGTTTTAAATTCATGCGAAAGCCCGGTAAAGAAATTCAATTTTGCCTCATTGCTTTTTTGGGCTATTTGAGCCATTTCCTGAATTTCATTATTCTGATCAATTACCGTTTGATTAATTCTCTCGAGTTGTTTTTTCTTTCTTGAAATAGAAATAGTCGAATAAATACTGTAAATCGTCAAACTCAAAATAATCACCAAAAAGAAGCTCAGTAATCGAACCAGATTGTTCTGCGAAGCATATTCTTTTTCCTGAACTTTTATTGCTCCTTGCTGCGAATCGATAACGGCCTGCTGCTGATCGACTTTATCCATTTGATTTTCGATGATTTCAGCATTGTTTTTATCTATTACAATCGTATTAAGAATGTTGTTTTTTGCAATTGGCTCTTTATTGTACATTTTTAAAGCCAATTTTAGTGCCTCATTTCCGCCTGTCGGATATAAAATAGTACCGTCTAAAACGCCGCTTTTCACCAATTCTATACCACCATTAACGGTATTTAGTCCGTCTACACCAATAAATTTAATTTTCTTTTCGAGTCCTACAGTTTTAGCCGTTTCCCAGGCGCTTAATGCCATACGATCGTTATGGGCGAAGATGTACTCAATACTGGGATTACTTAACAGAATTTCTTTTAAAGGTTCTTTTACAGATTCTCCCTCCCAATCACCATGAATCGTATTTTCGATTTTTATACGCTTGTTCTCATTGATTATCTGTCCAAATCCTAAACTGCGCTCGTATGCTGGCGAAGAACCAATTGCTCCTGTAATTTCTATAATTTTGCCGGAACCTTTACTGTGTGAAACTATATAACGACCCGCAATTCGCCCAATCTCAATATTATCAGCTCCAAGATAAGCCGTATATTTTTCGCCATCAATTTTTCTGTCTACAACAAGAACCGGAATTCCCCCTTTAATCGATTTTTCTACAACGGCAGTTAAGGGTTTTGATTGAATTGGAGATACAATAATAACATCTACTTTATTAGAGATGAATCTTTCGATATCATCAATCTGTTTCTCGATATTATTATTGGCATCACTAATCTTTAATTCTACTTCCGGGCGCAGTGAAGCTTCAATTTTTATAGAGCTGTTCATTTGCTTGCGCCAATCATCGGTAGTCATGGCCTGAGAAAATCCAATTTTGATTTTATCTCCCTGTTTTTGTTTACAGGAAACTAAACTTAATGATGCTAAAAAAAGCAGCAAAATATATTTTACAGATTTATGCATAAGATTATCGGTTATGTAAATAAAAAAATAAGCACATAAAATGCCTTATTCAATCAAACTTGTCTTAATAATTAGGAAGGATTATTTTACAGTGACAAGTAAGAAGGTGTGTATGGTTTAAAAAGTAAAATTAAACTTTTATTTCATGTACACAAATGAGTAAAGCGATATACTTTTCATTGTGATTTTTTTTATCAGGCAAGGAAAACATTAGCCATAAAAAAGAGTATCATATAATGCGGAAAAATCATCCAAATAAAAAAACCTTTTTAACAGTTCATAACAAAAAAGGATTATTTTTAGCGCAGTATTAAATATATGTTAATGTCACAATTCAGCTGTGTTTAATTTTGCTATTCCTTTTTGCGACAGGCAAATAAACCGACTGATAATAATAAATAGGAAAAAAATAATATCTCAATAAAAACATAAAAAAAATTACCATTGCCTTTATTTTGATTGCCTCAATTATCAACGCACAGACATTTTCTGAAGGTAAAGTATATGTAAATAAAGTAATTAAGGAATAAATTAATACCCAAACTTACGGATAGTATATACGTCGAATAGTCCTGAATGGAAACTCCGTCAAATATTGCTCAAATTAATATGAATATTGCTCCCATTGAAATACATAGAGATGAATTAAAAAGTATTGGCATTGATATTATACCCTTTGGCAATCTCTCGAAAGCAGTACAAACACCGCACCGGGATGATCATTATATGTTTATCATACAGACTGAAGGAACTTTTCATTGGGAATTGGATTTTACAAATATTATCTTATCAGGTTCTTCAGCATACTATATAGCACCGGGGCAAGTTCATCGTTATATAGGTCAGGATAATTGCACTGGATGGTTTGTTTTTATGGATCCGCTTTTAATTTCAGAGAAGTACACTAAAATCTTAAATACCTGGCTAAATATAAATCAAGGCGTTACTATTACACCAGAAAACCTGATATTTTCTATAATCAGAGTTTTTGAATCGCTTATAAAACAGAAAAAAGAATTTTTTCAGAATCAGTTGGAGTATTCATTAGCAGATACTGTTTTAGGTCTTTTTACTGGCGCTCTGGTACAGCAGCATGGAGCTGAAAAACTTGTAGGAGGTCAAAAATACCAAACTGTATATCATTTTAAGCACCTTCTGCAATCCAGATACAAAGAATTTAAGCAGGCTAAAGATTATGCTGCTTTCTTAAATATCACCCCACTGTATTTGAATGAAATTGTAAAACAGATTACAGGTTTTACTGTAAGTTACTGGATACAGCAAACTATTGTATTAGAAGCTAAAAGATTATTATACTATTCTAAACTAGATATAAAACAGGTAGCTTTTGAATTAGGATATGAAGATCATACTTATTTTTCAAGATTCTTTAAAAAAAATACCGGAATAACAGCTACTGATTTTAGGTTAAAAAACCATGATTTGTCCAACAGCAACCTTGCTATGAATAACATCTAAAAACTGCTGCCTGTATAATTTTGCTCTCATAAATTTATTAAATTATAAGAAGCAAATTATGACAAAAAAAAGTTTAATTACAGATGGAACTGACAACAGAAAAAACCTCCAATCCGGTTCAGCAGAACTTTTGGTTCCGATTATTGCGGCAGTATTGGCTATATATCTGACTATTGGAATTTCACTTGGCGTGATACCTGAATTTGTAAAAAAGGTATTAGGATTTGACAATCTTACTGTGGGTGCAATAATAGGACTTCAGGCATTAGCAACATTGCTCACACGCGCGTATGCCGGGAAAATTACAGATACATTGGGTTCCAAAATTAGCACACAGCGAGGAATTTTATTGGTATTCTTCTCAGGTATTTTTTACCTGCTTGCCAATTCGGCTGTTACAATTCCTTTATTATCGCTCTCCCTTCTGGCTCTTTCCAGAATAATACATGGAATTGGAGAAAGTCTTCTGGTAACAGGAATTTTAACTTGGGGAATCGGACTTTTAGGACCTCAGAACACTGGTAAAGTCATGACCTGGAATGGAATAGCCATGTATGCCGGAATAGCGGCAGGCGCACCGTTTGGCCTATGGATTATCCAATCGAGTACATCACTTGCTTTTTCTGCAGTCTTAGTTCTGGCAGTAATCAGCTGGTTTTCTACAACAGGACTTGCTCTGGTTCCTGTAGAACCTGGACATATAAGAACTCCTTTTTACAAGGTAATCAGCAAAGTATCTTCGCAGGGATTGGCATTAGCCTTTTCATCGATCGCTTTTGCCTGTATTGCGTCTTTTATTTCACTTCTATTTGCTAAGATGAACTGGGCTGGAGCTTCGCTTGGATTTCTATTTTTTGGAGGTTGTTATATTTTAACCCGTCTCTTATTCTCCTCTTATCCTGATCGTTTCGGTGGATTCAAAGTCGCTATAATTTCCATTACAATTGAAATTGCAGGACAATTATGTATTGGCTTTTCATCTGAAGGCTGGACAGCGGTAATGGGATGCGCACTTACAGGAATTGGTTTTTCGCTTGTCTTTCCTTCGCTGGGCGTTTTAGCGGTCCGAAAAGTATCTTCACAAATGAGAGGAACAGCACTTGGAGCATACGCTGCCTTTTTTGATCTTGCACTTGGAACAGCAGGCCCAATTGCAGGACTTATAGCAGGTTGGTTCGGCTATCAGGCAATTTATTTTTTTGGAGCTTTCAGCTGTGTTTTAGCTATAGTAATACTGCTTAAATCATCAAAAAATGAATTGCAGTAAATTCCATTAAAATTATTTTAATGTCTACAAGTAATGCCTAAAAAAAATTAAAGTACTATGAGAGGTAGATTTTCAACACAAAAAAAAGAGCTAATGAGCTCTTTTTTTGTGTTTGTTTTATTTTTTACGTTTAGATTAATAATACATATAAAGCATGATTTTCGAATCTGAACTTTCTATAACTTTTTCAAGTCTTTTAAAAAATATTTCACTAACCATAGGACAGCCGTGACTGTTTATAATATAATATTCTTTCTCCTCATCCGGAACTTCTTTATAACGGTGAAGCACGATAGCTCTTTTAAAGGCATTGTTATTACTTTCATCAAGTCCGTTAAGTCTAAAAGCCTTTCCGAAAACACCTGTATAGGATTTCTCAATAGTGTAGCGCCCAAGCGAAGAGCAATTGGAATTTGGTGTATTGCTAAATTGCAGAATATCGCCTTTTATTCCTGTTTCTGATCCTGATCCATGTGCAACAAGCCCCTGGTCGATTATTTTTTCATTTTCAAGATCATAAACAAAGAAGCGGTTCTTTCCTGATTTGATTTTCATATCCACAAGAAAAGCAATTTTTTTGCTGTATCCACGGTTTGAAGAAGTAAAAGATTTGATTTCGCTTACATGTTCTGTAAGTCGTGCGAATTCAACTTCATTTAAAATTTCTTTTTTGTCTGTTACGTTGTAGGTTGTAAAAGAACACAAAGAAAAAAGCAGTGCCATAAAAAATATTCTCATAAGCAGCGATAAATTTAAGTTTAAAAGCAGATTTGGGATTGCCTGTCAAAAATTATTTCATTACGATTTTTGACATTGCAAAATTATGAACAAATTTTACATAATTCCCATGTTTGATGTGTTAAATATATTATAAATATTTGAAAACATGACGTTTATCACCATTTTTTTTTCTGCATCTACTCTTTTTTAATTTACTTTTCTTTATTTACAAGCCCTCACGTTTTTATATTTAATACGAAAAAGCCTCCTTTAAATACCGGGGGCTTCAATTATATTGGTTCAAAAAGACTAACGCCAACCTAATTCCGGGGCAATATATTTTAGTATAGACGATAGTATATGTACATTGTAGTCAACACCTAAAGTGTTGGGTATAGTCAGTAGCAACGTATCGGCTTCCTGAATGGCTTCGTCCTGAGCCAACTCTGCGATGAGCTTTTCCGGCTCAGCAGCATAACTCTTTCCGAAGATAGCCCGTTTATCTCTTTCTATATTACCAAAACTATCAGACCCTTTGCCTTGTTCTCCAAAGTAGTATCTATCCTGATCGTTGACAAGCGCAAAAATAGAGCGGCTTACAGAAACTCGTGCTTCGTGCTTATGTCCTGCTGTTTTCCAGGCTTCCTTGTACAACCTTATTTGTTCCGCTTGCTGGATATGAAAAGGTTTTCCATTTTCGTCATACTTCAAGGTAGAACTCTGCAGATGCATCCCGTTTTCGGCAGCCCAAACAGCAGTAGCATTAGATGCGGCTCCCCACCAGATTCGCTCTCGCAAACCTTCTGAATGTGGCTCAAGGCGCAATAAACCCGGGGGATTTGGGAACATAGGATACGGATTTGGCTCCGCAAATCCCACACCGTCTAGTCTATCCAAAAATTCCAACGCTTTTTTGCGTCCCATATCGGCATCTGTTTCACCTTCTTTAGGTTCATATCCAAAAGAACGCCATCCGTCGATAACCTGCTCCGGCGATCCTCTGCTGATTCCCAATTGTAAACGTCCCCCTGAAATTAAGTCTGCAGCACCTGCATCTTCCACCATATACAACGGGTTCTCATACCGCATATCGATAACCCCTGTCCCAATCTCTATTTTGCTCGTTTTAGCACCAATTGCTGAAAGTAAAGGAAAAGGTGACGCAAGCTGTGTTGCAAAATGATGGACCCGGAAATACGCGCCATCTAAACCGATTTCTTCTGCAGCAACGGCCAAATCAATGGACTGAAGCAGTGTATCTCCTGCCGTACGAGTTTGATAGGAAGGATGATTGGCCCAGTGTCCAAACGATAAAAATCCTATTTTCTTCATAGATAGCATTGTTATTAGTTACAATTCCAAATATACGCATCATTATTGAGTGAGTCTATAAGGTTTTTAAAAATGGAGCATTTGGATTATAAAAAAAAAATTAACCGCAAAGTGCACAAAGATTTTTACAATTAGATTTTATAAAAACACAAAGTTCGCAAAGCTTGGTATTGATTTAGCTTTGCGAACTTTGTGTTTTTGAAGATGCTGCCAGATAGAAATCCTTGCGCATTTTGCTGTAAAATTTTCTTCAGATTCTATTTTGCATACTCTGCAATTTTGAAACAGTATCCAATAAAAGAGAGGCTGCTTCACAAATTATGAAACAGCCTCTTATATTTTGTAAAGAGAACTCTAATTCAACTTCTAATATATATAAGTTAGTCTTCTAGTATAAATAATTCAGTGCAGTAACATCGTTAGCATTGAAAGCTCCTGTTTCGCTTGAACTGAAACAAGCTCTCATATAAGAAGTTGAATCGTATCCAGAAGGTGTTCCCGGAATTAGGATTGCTCCAACACCAGCTGTTCCTTCATTTGAATTTTGTCCACAACTTTGACGGCTGAACCAGTCTGTATGACGTAAACCAATACAGTGACCAATTTCGTGCGCAGCTACGTGTGCATTTACATTTGTTGAATAAGAATCTAATCCAGAATATAGGGTTACTGAATTATAAGGGGCTCCTCCAGAAGGGAAACCTGCTACTCCACCGGCAGATCCGGTTTGTCTTCTTACAACAATGTTAGCACCAGAAGTACTTGAACTAAAGGTTAGCGTAAAATTAATAGACAATCCTAAATTATTGTATCTGTTTATTGCTGCCTGCAATCCGTTACGCATAACTGTACTTAGGGCAGATGTACCAGTCCCTGTTAATCCAACAACTCTGATCGTTCTTGGAGCAGAAACTAAATTAGTAGTACGGTATTGTTCTGTGGTAATACCGCCGTGAAGATCCATTTTTTTCAATTGATCTTCTGTAATGATAATATCTCCCTCAATAAGGAACGCATCCTCAGTTGTACCATCCAAATTAGTGTTTTTAACCACTTGTACATCTGAAGTATTTAATGACAGTGATTTAAGTTTACTCAACACCTCTGGCGTTACTTTAAGGGATTCTTGGCTTGCTTGTGTTGGCTCATCTTCTTTGTTACAGGAAAATAACGCTAACGCTATAAATGACAAGGTAAAAATTGATTTAATTTTCTTCATAATAAGTTTTTTTTGGGTTGTTAAATAAGTTGATCTAAAAGGGGTTCTTTACAAAATATTGTAATATTTGTTATCAAATTTATATATTTTTTAATATTAAAATACTTATAAAATAATAATTTAACAAATTTAACATTTTTTGTTATATTATTTTGTGAGTGTTTTTAATAAAATTTATCTGATTATTTAGCTAAGCCCAGTAAAATCAATAACTCGATATAAATCAACCACTTAAACTCACTTGCTTATTTAATTTTATGAAGTGTGTTAAAAATGATTTTTTCCGACTATTTATAACATAAAGCAGAGACATCGTTATAAAAAACACAATATAAGTGTTAGATTTGAAGGATTAAAAGGAATAAAAAAATCATAAAATTTTTACAAAAAAAATCAATAACTTTGGCTTAACCTACAACTGATAAATATTTCAAATAGAAATCATTAAGTACAAATTTATCCTCTGTTTTATTTATATTATTAAGTGCTAAACAGCCGGAATAAGAATGTTCTAATTGCCCTAACATCTCAGTAAATGAAGACACAAATTACTTTTTTCTTTTTTATGATAACGACAATCAGTTTCTCACAAAGTGCTGAAAAATGGAACCAGTACATAAAAAAAGAAAACGAAAGAAAATTTGAGAAATATTATTTTACATCCTTAGAAATTGCACATCAAAATAAATACAAGGTTGTAAAAAAACTGGATAGTATTTTTTGCATTGTCGAAAATGAAAATTTAAAATCTAGTAAGTCTTTAAAAAAAATGCTTCCGGTTAATAATTTATGGAAATTGCCATCAAATTTTTCAAATCATCAGGAAAACAAACAGTATATACTAGCAACTGATACTATCCAGGCATTACTTACTGACCTGAAATCATTGAATATTGCCGATATCAAAATACTGGATAATCATCTTGTAATGATAAAAAGCGATTCCAAAAAAATTATTGATGTCATTATAGCTTTAAGCAGTGTAGTTTCTGTTTCGCAAGAATCCATGCACCCAAAAGCGGAATCAAAAATAACAGATCAAAATTTTACTATCAATTCTATAAATAAAGCCCACGCTGGTTTTCCTCTTTTAACAGGCGAAAATCAAATTATAAGTATAAAAGATGATCTTTTTGATGTGAATGATATTGATCTTTTAAACAAACATATTCCTTCCCAAACAGAATCTACTATTGTAACAAGTCATGCTACGGCGATGGCGACTATCGTTTCGGGATTAGGAAATAGTTCTGCATTAGGAAAAGGTGTTGCTCAAAAGGCAAAGATACAATCGTCTGACTTTTCGAATATCTATCCTGATGAAGTAGCGACCTTGCAAGGTGCTGCCACCCAAAATCATTCTTACGGCACAGAAATTGAGAATTTTTATGGTTCTCTTGCTAATGCTTATGATTCTCAATTATTCTTAAATACGGATTTAACTCATTGTTTTTCTTCTGGTAATACTGGGCTTCAGGGTTATAAATCTATTACCGGTAATTTCAAGCAATCTAAAAATAGTATTGCTATAGGCTGTATTGATCAAAACGAAATAATTATGCCGTTTTCTTCCAAAGGTCCGGCTTATGATGGCCGAATAAAACCAGAGTTGGTTGCCTTTAGCACACAAGGAACTTCAAATTCAACAGCGTTAGCTACAGGAATTTTTACGCTGATGAAACAACATTACAAAACAATACACAATATCGCCTTGAATAATGCCCTTACAAAAGCAATTTTAATTAACAGTGCAAAAGATTTAGGCAACACAGGTCCGGATTTTACCTATGGTTATGGCAATATCAATGCTGATAAATGTTTAAAAAGCATCAGCGAAAATAGAATTATATCGGGCAATCTGGCATCGGATCAGACAAATACACATGCTATTACTGTTCCCGAAAATGCAAAAAACTTAAAAATTACCTTAGTCTGGAACGATTTGCCTGCCGCAATCAACAGTAATATAAGTTTGGTAAACGATTTAGATGTAGAAGTTATTTCTCCAGATAATACCACTTTTTTACCGTGGACTCTTAATCCTGATGCTCCTGAACAGCAAGCCGTAAGAGGAAAAGATAAAATTAATAATAGTGAACAAGTAACTATCGAAAACCCAGTATCAGGATCTTATACTATTACTATTATGGGGTCATACATTTCGAATGCGTCGCAGGAATACGGCATTGCTTACGAATATGAATTGGAAAATCAATTTGAATGGAATTACCCTGTTAGCAATGATAATTTTCCCTACGATGGCAAGACTATTTCGCCTTTCAAATGGAATTCTTCATTTTCTGAAATCCCTGGCCAATTGTCTGTTAGTTACAATAATGGACAGACCTGGGAAATTATTTCAAATAATGTAAATCTGGATAATGAACAATTTAACTACATTCCTGCAGAACAAAAGTTTTCGAAAGCAAAATTAAAAATGACCATTAATAATACAGATTATATCTCTGACAGCTTTACTATTTCTTATGATTTAAATATCAGTACCAGTTTAGTTTGTGATGGCACAACAGAAATTAATTGGGAAAAACCTGCCGATGTTTCTCTGTTTAATATTTATCAATTAACAGGAGATCATTTAGAATTTAAAGAACAAACATCCAACACTACTTATACCTATACTGATGGAAAAATCCATACTGTTATTCCTGTATTTGACAATAGCGAAGGAATAAAAAGTGAGTCAACCTTACAGTACACTGAAAACTCAAATTGTTATTTCGAGTTGGCTTTGGCAGAAGTTTTTGAAGAAGATAAAGTAAAAATTGATGCCAGTCTTTTCAGCCTGTACAATATCAAAAGAATTGAATTAGTGAAAATAATTAATAATGCCGAAACCGTTATTAGCACTATAAATGATATCAATTCAAAAACATTTTCTTTTTTAGATACCGAACCAATAAAGGGCAACAATAAGTATAAAATAAATATAATTTTAGAAAACAACAATGTTATAAGTTCTCTGATTTTGGATACTAATTATTTAGGCAATGATTTGTTTTTTATACACCCCACATTATTAGGAAAAAATGAAGAATTAAGTATTGAAGCCAAAAAAGAGGAAAACGCTATTTTCTATTTGTACAATATTATTGGACAAAACACTATTACTTCTCCGTTACTTTCCAAAAACAATACTATCAATCTAAAAAACACTGCTTCAGGAATTTATATCTATAAAATAATTACAAACTCAGGCGAAATACAAACAGGAAAAATTGCCGTTTTTTAAGCTATTATGAAAAAAAAAGAGCTGTTGGCAAAAACAGCTCTTTTAGGGTTTCTCAAATGATGTACAAGCTTACTAATTCAAATACTTCTAAAAAATAATAATGTTTGAAAAACCAGTATTGTATTTTTTTTAATTTTTAAAATTCCCCACACCTTCTTTTAACCAATTCGTATAAAATTGAATATCCGGATTATAGGCCGTTGGCTGATTTAGGGATTCTCCGTTATGATCTGTTAAAACATAATAAGGCTGGGCATTGGTTTTGTATTTCAGGATTTGAAATTCACTCCATTTTTGTCCAATATATTTTAATTTTTTGCCTGTTATTTTTGAGATAATCTGCTCGTTTTCTGCAAGTGGTCTTTTATCATCTACGTATAAAGAAATTAGAACGACATCATTTTTTAACTGTGATAAAACCTTTGGATCCGGCCAAACGCGCTCTTCCATTTTGCGGCAATTAACGCAGGCATATCCTGTAAAATCGATCATAACGGGTTTGTTTACTTTTTTGGCGTAGTCCAAACCAGTTTCATAATCATGAAAAGTCGTGATTCCGTTTGGACCGTCTTCTGCTCCTTCCGGCAATACCTCTTTTGAATCATTTGAAGCCGCTGTGTTTCCAAAACCATTTGGCGATTCGCTATATTGTTTTGCAGGCGGAAAACCGCTAATATATTGCAGTGGCGCGCCCCAAAGTCCCGGAATTAAATACACCACAAAAGCCAGAACTGCAATTCCTAAACTCAATCTTCCAACAGAAAGATGGGTTAAAGGAGAATCGTGTGATAATTGGATTTTTCCAAATAAATACAAAGCCAAAACAAGGAAAATTGCGATCCAGATAGCCAGAAAAACTTCTCTTTCTAATAAATGCAATTGCAAAACTAAATCGGCATTGGATAAAAATTTAAAGGCTAAAGCCAATTCTAAAAAGCCTAAAACAACTTTTACAGAATTAAGCCAACCGCCAGATTTTGGAAGTGAATTCATCCAGCCCGGAAAAGCAGCAAAAAGTGTAAACGGCAAAGCAATCGCCAATGAAAACCCAAACATTCCGATGATGGGTGCTAAACCGCCCTGACTTGCTGATTGCACTAATAACGTACCCACAATTGGTCCTGTACAAGAAAAAGAGACTATCGCTAAAGCCAAAGCCATAAAAAAGATACCAATAACTCCGCTCTTCTGTGAATTATTATCGACTTTGGTCAGCCATGAACTTGGCAATACAATTTCGAAAGCGCCCAAAAAGGAAACCGCAAAAACAACCAATAATAAAAAAAATATCAAATTGAAAACGACATTGGTAGCCAGCGCATTTAACGCATCGGCACCAAAAATTGTGGTTACCAATGTTCCCAGCGCTACATAAATAATAATGATAAACCAGCCATACAACAATGCATTTCGAATTCCGGCTGCTCTGGTTTTGCTTTGTTTGGTAAAAAAACTAACCGTCATCGGGATCATCGGGAAAACACAAGGCGTTAACAATGCTGCCAAACCTCCCAGAAAACTCAATAAAAAAACACTCCAGATATTTTGTTCTTCCAGCGCGGGAACATTTTTTACTGTAGCAACCGCTTTTTTAATTTCCGGTTTGATTGTATTTTCTTTTACGGTATCTGTTGCAACCGTTGCAATTGTATCGGAATTTGTGGTTTTAGTTTCCACAATTACTTTTGTTTCTTCTTTTAAATTACCTTTCGGAATTTCAAAAATGAACTCTCTTTCTGTTGGCGGTAAACAGCTTTGATCGTTGCAAACCATAAATTCGATAGTGGCATTTATCTTAAAAGCATCATTTGTTTTTCGCTCTATTATTTGTGTAAAAATAGCTTTGGTTTCAAAAAACTTAATGCGCATATTAAAAACCGGATCATCAACTTCATGTCCGTTTGGTTCTGTAACGCCGCCTTTTACCGTATAATTTTTAGATTTTGCAAATTTAAAACTCGTTGGCATTGGTCCGTTTGCAGGAACTTTTTGAGAATAAATGTGCCAGTTTTTTTCTATTTGGGTTGTAATACTTAATTCATAAGTATTGCTATCTAATTCTTTTACAGCTGTTTTAAACGATACCGGATCGTAAATTTGAGCAGTAAGATTATGTATCGCCAAGAAAATTGCGATAAAGAGAATTAATTTTTTCATGATAAAGAAGAATTGTATTTTAGATTTTTCTGTCAGGCTGAGCGGAGTCGAAGCCCACGTGCCTATTGGAGCGCCCTTCTCCCGAAGTTTCGGGACGCTCAGGGTGACAAAACGAGAGACTGTTACTTTTTATATCGGCTTAAAATCCATTTAGCGATATCGTCCAGAACTTCGGGAGCAAAAACTTCGTCTATTTCTTTGACTTCTTTCTGTGTACAAGCAGTGCAATGCTGGTACATGTGATTTAATCCCGGATAAATTTTAGTCGTCAGGTCTTTGGTTTTCAGATATTTTTTGAATGAATTTACATTTTCTACCGCCGGAACCTGAATGTCTTTGTCTCCATTTCCTATAAATACCGGAATTGTAATTTTTGGCAAATAATCTTCCGGATTGTAATGAATGGTGTAACGGTACCACTTTTTGTCAGCATCTCTTGAATATCGGTAGGTAAAAGTCTCATCACGCCTGTCTGAAAGCTGTATTTTTTTTAGCATAACTGAATCCTGCATTTTTATCCAGGCTTTTGTTTTTGCTTCAATAACAGGCTTGGCAGATTCATCATCTTTTGTATCATAAACAGCTTTGAACAATATGTTGTACAACTCCATTTGTTTCCCTACAACTTCATCTGTAAAACCATAACTTTTAAGAATTGCCGTATTTTGCAAGTTCAGCATTTCGAGTCCGTTTACTCCTACTCCGGATAAGCTTATCATGAATTTCACGTCTTTATTTCTCGAACTTACAATCGAGGCAATCATTCCGCCTTCGCTATGACCAATTAAACCGATATGAGAGGCATCAATAGTTGCATCTGTTTTTAGATACGCAATTTCTTCATCAATATCATCGGCAAAATCTCCGGTTGTGGCATTTTCAAAATCTCCGGTTGTTTTACCAATTCCACGGTCGTCAACGCGCAAAGAAGCGATTCCGTTTTTTGCCAGATAATCTGCTAAAACGGTAAAAAATTCTCTGCCTACATACGTATAATTACGATCATGCTGTCCTGTTCCTGAAATTAAAATAGCAACCGGATATTTCTTTTTATTTTTCGGAAGTGTCAATGTCGCTCCATACGTCAGTTTGGTATTTTTTCCTAAAAAGGTAAAATCTTTCACTTCATACGGATATGGTTTTTGCGGATGCTGTGCAAAAAACAATGGTTTAATCTCGTTCTGTTTCTTTAAGATAATTGTCGCATTTGGAATCGAGTAATTATTAAAAATCCCTGTAATTGCTGTTTTCTGCGGATTGTATTTTCCTTTAAAAGTAAAACCGTACATATCATTTTTAAAGGAAACACTATCAGCAACAATTTTTACGGCAACTTTAGATTCTGAACCTAATTCAGGAATACTAAAGGCCAGGGAATCTATTTTACTATCAAAATCACCAGAAACTAATATGCGGTACGATTGATATTGTCCCTGCCAGATGGTTTGCGAAAAACCAGTCTGACAGCACAATAACAAAATACTGAGATATAAAAAATTAACAATTTTCATTTTCTAACCTTTTTAACTAAATTATTTTTTCTCAGCTTTTAAATATTCTATGATAATCGAAATTTCATCGGCAAGTTCTGTTGGGCTTCCAAAATATCCATTAGACATCCATCTTAATTTTCCGTTTTGATCGATAATCATTTTTTCAGGAATTCCCGAAAACTGAAATGCTTTTGCATACTTTTCATAGACTTCGTCAAACTTTCCTGTTTTTGGATTTTTTCCATCATACAAAATCGTAAAATCAAAGTTTTTCTCTTTTATAAATGCCTGTGTTTGTGCTTTATAATCTTTGATATATTCCTGAGTGTCTACAAAATAGAAACTCACATTAGGATCCTGTTTGTATTTTTCAACCGCCATCTGCATTCCCGGCATTGCATTTTTACAAGGTCCGCACCACATCGCCCAAAAATCAAGCACTACAATTTTTCCTTTGTGATCGGCTAATTTTACTTTGCCGCCTTTGCTGCTTTCTAACTCAAAACCTTCAATTGGCTTATTGATAAGCTCTGCAATCAATTTGGTTTTGTGTTCCTGAATATTACTGTCTGATTTAAAGGAGTTAACATAAGCTTCAAAACCGGCTTCTTTTCCACCTTCTTTTAAATAAATAGCTTTTAATGAAGCTAGCATTTCCGGAGTTGCTTCGTTTTCTCTAATACTGATTGCTAACAATTCCTTAGCGTCCAGCGTTTTTCCTTCTCTTAAAAGCATTCTTGTATACACTTCATTATACGAAGCGTCTTTGTACCCGTAAAACGGCTTAACTTTATCTAAATACCTTCTCTCTAAATCATAGTTTTTAAAGTATTCCTGAAGTTTTGCATACGTAAAATATTCTCTTGCTGCATAATTCAATGCCTGAGCCTGCCATTCTTTAGGAGATAATTTTTGAACAAATTCTTTAGGAACATACGCTTCTCTGCTTTCCATTTCAGGAATAATAACATCAGCATATTTTTTTAGTGTTTCTAAAGATGTCTTTTCAACTCCATCCTGGTGTCTGTTAAACGGAATCGATACTAAATGCCACGAGTAATCTAAGACATTATAAAATGAAACTGTTTTTACACTGTTGATTGCAAAGTTGTAATCTTTGTTTTTTACAATATAATTATAGGCGATTGCTTTAAATAATTTATCGTTGTAAAGACTTTCTGTTTCGGTAACAACATCCAGGAATTTTTCTTTTGGAAAGTTCTTTTCAAACTCGTTATATTCTTTTACTTTTTTATCAAAATCTTTTTCCATAAACATTTTTTTGATTTCAATATCTCGAGCCAAAACTCCTTTTGGATATTTTTTCAAAAGTGCCTGTTGTACTGAATCAATAAAAACTTTATTAGCAGTTGGCTCTAATAAATTCAATGTTCTGGTTACATTATACTGATCCTGATTGTCTAATTCATTAGTAAGTATAAATCGGATTTCTTTTTTAATACGAGGAGAAAAATCACCGCCTCTAACAATTTGAGCTACTTTTAAAGCAGGATAAAATATCTTCTTACGGCTTTCCGGATGGTATTGCAACTCATAATTTACCCACATTACTGCCACAGAATCGTTTTTAAAAGCAGATTCATCAACAATATTCGGAACATCATCTGCAAAAACTTTGTTACGCAGCATTCCCCAGCCAATATAAGCACCCTGAGATTTTGGAAGCATCCAGCTGTAAGTAGTCAGTCCGCCTTTATCTACTAAAGTATCCGAAGTAAAAATAAAAGTTACTAATGACGCATGATCTGAAAGTTTTACTTTAGTCTGCCATTTTTTATCTGCATTTGCTTTTAGATTGATATCCTTAATTTGCCATTTGAAATTATCGTAAGTATAAAGTCTCGCCGAAACTTCCTTTGCATTTTTTAAAATCGTTTGTGAAGGGTCGTATGTAATGGTAATTTCTTCACCCGGATTTGGTTGCTCTGGCGCAACATCAAATGTTTTAACTTGATCTTGCGCATATATAGAAGCATTCGCAACTATAAAAAGTGCTAATAGTTTTAATATTTTCATTTTTTTTGATTTAATAAGCACGCCCATGTAGGTTTTTAGGCGTGCTGTATACTATTGAATTTTATTAATTTTGCTGTAAATCAGGGGCGTAATCAAAGTAAATTGCGGCAAAAGGAAACTGGTAACGGGCTCCGTTTGGTTCGATACTAAAAGTTTCGTTTAAATAGGTGCGTGTAATGGTTTTAGCAAAACGAGGATCTTTATTTAAACGTTTCAAATCAGCCCATCTAAATCCGCCTCTTCCCATTAATTCTTTTCGGCGTTCTGCCAATACTTTAACAAGAGCGTCATTGGCATCAACTGCAGTTAAATCGGTATAATCTGCGGCTCTAAAACGACTTTTTCTTAAGGTATTAATCGTATTCATTGCTGCTCCGGCGCTTCCGGCTCTGGCTTCACATTCTGCTTTAATCACATACATTTCAGGTACAGTTGGTCCGGCATTACGTCCGTCTCCAGATAAAAGCTCTTTTGAGAAAGCTCTTCCCTGAGTAAGAGTTCCAAAAGTCATAGTGCTTAAAGATCTGGTGTACAATTGGTATCTAAGATCGTTGGTATCAAATGAATTTAATAACTCATCGCTAAAAGATAAAACCATCGGAGAATACATATAGGTACCTGATTCTTTAGCCAGTATATTTTCAGGATCCTGAAAAGTTCTCGGCCATGAGTAATCACCTAAATTTTGATAATCTTCTAAATTCAACAGGTTATTTTGCAACGCCAATGCGGCTTCGGCACTTTGCTGTGCTTCGGCATAATTTCCCATATACAAATTGGCTCTTGCCAAAAGTGCAAAAGCAGAGGCTCTTGAAGGAAACCAAATGTTTCTTCCGGTTTGTACGGCTTTTAACCCTGATGTAGTGGCTTCTGTCAGATCTTTGATAATTTGATCATAAACTTGTTTTACAGATGCTCTTGTAATATTTTCGGTTACTGTTGGCTCAGTTAAAAGGGGAATTCCCGGATCTGTAGCAGCTGTTGCAGGATCATAGGCTTTTCCAAATACATTTACTAATGTTAAAAAGATGTAGGCTCTGTGTACCTGTGCTTCTCCTTTTATGGCCAAACGCTCAGCATCTGTACCATTTGTACTGGTCATTACCTCAGAAATTATTACGTTGCAGGTATATAATGATGCATACATAGAATTCATATCACTATCTCTTTCTCCTATCGGAATAATTTCATCTGCCCATTTATAAGTCTGCACATAAGGTTTGTAATATGCCGATCCCGAGAAATTCTTATCAAAATAGGCCGCATGATCATCACGCATTACAATATCATCTGAAGCCACATCTACTAAACTGTATGTGCTGTTAAACGTACTGGCTCCCTGAAGTAAATATCTGTAATTTACTGTTTCTTTCGGTATTAATCTTCCTTCAGTTTGTATGTCTACGTAATTATCACAACCTGTTAAAAGTGTTGATAAAATGCCTATATAAATTAAATATTTTTTCATCGCTGCAGCTTTTAAAAGTTAAAATTGAATCCCATTGAATACATTGCTGTTGGAGGCAGTTTCATGTTGTTTCCCGTATATGGCAGAAAATCAGGATCTAAATTTTCTTTGTTTTTTCTCCAGATAATTCCCAGATTTCTTGCAGAACAGGTTAATGATGCACTCTGTATAAAAGTGTTGGCAAACAAATCTGATAAATCATATTTAAGCGAAACTTCTTTAAATCGAATGTGGTCTCCATCAATTACTCTGTTATCACCAAAAGTATAACGGGAATAACTGTAACCGCTCATTCCTCTTACACCCGGAACATTGGTAGTTGCTTCGTCTCCCGGATTTCTCCATCTCTGATCGATTTCTGCATTTAAATCATATCCGTTAAAGCTTCCGTATCGGGTTACATACTGATCAAATGATGGTTTGAACAACACATAATCCAATTTATAAGTAGCCAAAAGATAAAGTGAAAGTTTTTTATACGTTAAATTAGCACTTAAACTTCCGTAATATTTGGGTGTCGAAGTTCCCATATACTTCATATCTGCCATATCGGTCAAAGCAACATTAGACTGCACAATGTTTCCGTCTCTGTCATATACCTGAACAGAACCTGTATTATTTAATCCAGCATTTCTAAAGGCAAAAACACTATTAAGTCCATAACCCACAATTGGTGCTCCAGATCCTGAACCATTTAAAAATTGTGAATAATTTGTAAATCTTGAATCGGTAACTTCGTTTTTATTATAAGATGTAACTAAGTTCAAATCAAAACCAAAATTTTTCGTTTTAACAATAACACCGTTTAAATTCAAATCAATTCCATGCCCTTCTAGCGTTGATGCATTTCTTACTAACATATTGTTCGGAGTACCATAAAATGGTGAAACCGGAAATTCCATAATTAAATCCTTGCTGTCTTTTTTGTAATACTCTATAGTTCCGTTTAAACGATAATTAAGAAGATTGAAATCCAAACCAAAATTCATGATTCCTGTTTTTTCCCAACGCAACGCCGGATTGGCTGCTGCCGAAACAAAAGCGTATGGTACTTGTGAAAAACGGTCAATATCTGCAAGTGAAATACTGGTAAAAGGGAAAGTACTCAAACTAATATTACCGTTATATCCATAACTTGCCCTAAAAGCCAAATTATCAAAAAGGGTTACGCCTTTCATGAAATTTTCTTTAATGATATTCCATTTAATCCCTGTAGACCATAGCGGTGTTCTTCTGTAACTTTTATCTACACCAAAATTGTTGTAGTCGTCTAATCGCGCACTTCCTGAAATGGTGTATTTATTATCATAAGTATAAGATGCATTACCATAATAAGATAAAAAGCGACGTGTGGCACTTTTTAAGGTATTATTGTAACTAACACCCTGAGCATAGCCATAAACAGTATTAGGCATATTAGAAGGAAGATCAATAGAAGTCTGAGCCGTATCATTGTAACCAAATAATGTTCCTGACTGATTTGATTCTTTAGTTTCTCTAAACTCAATACCGCCCATGACATCAACAGAATGTTTATCGGCCAAAAGCGTGTTATAAATCAATTGTCCTCTTGCGGTATAGCTGTCTTTACCAAATCTTGAGCTTTGATTTATGCCTCCTTTCGGAACTCCGTAAACAAGTTCGTTTGTTGCCGGATCAAGATAAGTATACTGGTTCACAAAATCTCTGGCAAAAAAAGTATTCGCATTAGATAATGTTCTATTATCCAGATTAGAAGTTTCAATAAAATACGTTCCAACAGCATCCAGTCCTTTAAACAAAGGTGCCGTAACAGAAATATTAGCAGAATAATTTCGCTCTTTTATATTTTGGTTTGCATTATTTAACTCATCAATATAATTGTAACTCCATGGCAAATATCCCTGACTTTCCATTCTTTGGGTGTCTGCACTATAAAAACGTCTTCCGTATGAAACTGAATTTCCGTTAGCATCTACAATTTGATCGTATGGCAAATACGTTGTTAAAGACGAACCAAGCGGCATTAAACCTAAACCATTTTGATCATAATCAAAAATAGACCCTTTAAAACTTGTACTTACTTTTAAGTAATTAAACATTTTAAAATCCTGGTTTACAGTAAATGTCATACGTTTTCCGCCCGTACCAATGGCCTGCGTTTTTTCGTTAGAAAAAGAAGCAGATGTAAAATATGTATAATCATTTTCACCTCCGCTAAAGGAAAAATCATACGTATTAGATTCTGATGGACGCATCAAATACTGACTAATCTGGTTATAATTATTTCTCCCTCTTAAAATATCCAACTGCACATTTTTCTGGTCAGCAGTTATTGTACCTCTTTTTTCCTGAAGCATATATTCTACTCCCTGACTTACAGGTGTTGAATTAAAAAGACTGAAAGCCATTGCCGGATCTGTAATAATTCCTTTATCTACTAATTCCTGTTCTAAGTTTAAAACCTGAGAGGAGTTCATTAGCGGCAAACGCGATAAAGAAGCTTTATCTGCAATAGCATAATTTTGAGAAGCACTAAATTTTGTTTTCCCTTTTTTTCCTTTTTTGGTTTCGATGACCATAACGCCATTCGCAGATCTTGCACCGTAGATTGAAGCGGCAGCAGCATCTTTTAAAAACGTAATTTTCTCGATATCTTTAGGGTTTATCGTTCTAATATCCAATTCCGTTGGTGTACCATCCAAAATAATCAATGGCATACTGTTGGCGTTATAAGTGGACTGACCTCTTATTCTAAAGTTGTAACTTCCTTTTCCTTGCTGTTCGCCAAATAAGTTTCCGTATACAAATGAGTTATCAGAATCTAAAACGTCTATTGCCAAACCTGCAACCTGACCTTCTAACTGGTGCATTAAATTTGAAACCGGAATTTTCTCCAAATCTTTTGCTGTAATTACAGATACAGATCCTGTCGATTTGTTTTTTGAAATTTTCTGGTAACCATTATTCACGACAATTTCGTTCATTAAGGCTACTTTTTCTTTTGCTATTATTGTGATATTGGGCCGACCTTCAAGAAAAACATTTGTTGTTTCTACGGTTAATCCTGTAACTTCGATAATCGCATCTGTTGGCACATCGTATAAAACGAAGCTTCCGTCAAAATCGGTTACAGCTCCAATTTTTGTTCCTGTTACCCAAACATTTACGCCCGGATAAGGGTCTTTCTGCGCGTTAAGGACTTTTCCTTTAACCTGAATAGATCCGGTAGTTTTATTTTCGGGTCTTGAAGAAGTGACAACAATAGTTTTGTCCTGAATAGAAAAAGAAAACTGCTGGCCTTCAAAAATAATGGCTAAAGCTTCCGGGATACTTTTTTTCTGAATATTCAGGTTAACTGGTTTTGCATTCTCTAATATCTTAACATTATAAAAGAAAACATATCCGGTTTGCTTTGTAATACTGTTAAACACAGTTTGAAAACTCAAATTATTTCCATCAATAGTCACTGTTTTAGTGCTTTGTGCAAAAGACAAGCAGCTAAGAAACAACAATAATATAAGGTATAGTTTTTTCAAATTACCAGTTGTGATGGACAGGAATTTTTCTATTTTGGAAGAATTCTTGTGTGGTTGTAATTTTTGATTGGTTAAAAATTTCATTACTTTTGAACGGTTAGTTATTAAATAGGATCGGTTAATTTTATTTAGAACTACGCTATACATACCCACAGCGCTCCAACGCTATGGGTATTTTTTTTGCGTAAAGTTCTTGCGGCACTATATTACTGTGTCACAAGCACCTCCTTTCCTGAAACTTTAAAGTGAACATCTTTGCTTTCAAGCATTTTTAATACCTGATCTAGTTTTAAATCTTTTTGAATGGCTCCCTGAAATTTTTCATCAGGAATTTTTCCTTTATAAATTACTTTCACATCATACCATCTTTCGATCTCCCGCATGATTTCATCATATTTTGCATTTTCAAAATAGAAAAGTCTGTTTTTCCAGGCGATGGCGAGTTCTGTATTTACTTCGGCAATTTTCATTGTATGCCTGTCGATTGTTACGATAGTTTGCTGACCCGGTTTTACGATCATTGTATTATCGTCTTCGGTCACTTTAATTTTTCCTTCTAATAAAGTAGTTTTTAAAACCGGTTCATTTTCATAAGCCCTAATATTAAAATGAGTTCCTAAAACTTCAACCTGCTGACCATTTGAGAAAACCTTAAACGGCATTTTTTCATTATGCGAAACTTCAAAATAAGCTTCACCGGTTAAAACAACCGATCTTTCGTTTCCATCAAAATAAGTTGGGTATTTTAAGGATGAACCTGCATTCATCCAGACATTGGTTCCGTCTGGCAATGCAATCTGAAAAGTTTTTCCGTTAGGAGTAATTAGCGTATTGTAGGTAGGTTTTCCGGTATGCTGATCGTTATTTTCATCATATCGAATGCTTCCGTCTTTATCTTTGGTAATCACGACGCTTTGCTGGCTGGCGACAACTCCATTTTTCTGATCATTCAAAATTACTTTTGAACCGTCAGATAAAGTAAGCACAACATCATTAGAATTTTGAATTACCTCTTCGGTTTCAATTGTTCCTTTTCCGGAATCAATTACGTTTGTTTTGGTTACTGTAAAATATCCAATTCCTAATAATAAAGCCACAGATGCGGCAATGGCATATTTATAATACGATTTTCTGCTTTTCTTAGAAGAAATTCTTTTATCAACTGCCTGCCATGCTTTATTAAGATCAAGTTCGGCTTCGCTAATTTCAATTTGGTAATTTTCCTTAACCTTTTCAAAATATTCCCTGTGCGAAGCTGACTCCTTGTACCATGTATCAAAAATCGATTCTTCTTCTGGGGAAAGAGTATCGTTTATTTTCGCTATGATGATTTTAAATTCCATTTTCAGAATCTCTTTAAATTAACAATTACTTAATGTAATATATTAGCAAGACAACCGAAAGATGAAAATGGGTGACAAAAAATTAATAAAAAGTGAAAAAAAAGTAAAATTAGCCTAAAAAGCAAAATTTAACCTACAAGATGGGAGAAAACAACGTAAGCAGCAACGGCATAGCCTGATTAATTTTCTGTTTGGCACGTTTAAGCTGCGTCTTTACCGTATTGACAGATATATCGAGCTTTTCTGCAATCTCGATGTATTTGTAATTTTCGACAAATTTTAGTTTAAAAATTTCCTGCATACTTTCCGGAAAACTTTCAATGATTTTTAAAATCTGCATATATAGGATTCTTTTTTCTTCTTCAGAAATCATTTCAAAATCTTCTTCCCAGACTAATATCGAGTTCAGGTCGATTAAATTAATATCATCGGTAATTTTTAGGGATTTAAGATAGTTCAGGCATTTATTGCGAACCATTGCGTACAAATATGCTTTAAGAGAAGATTTGATCTCAATGTCGCCGGAGTTTTCCCAAAGTGAAATAAAAACTTCCTGCACGACATCTTCACTGGCATCTTTATCATATAAAAAGTTATTCGCATACAAAACCATCCCTCTATAAAAATGATTAAAAACATTATTATAAACGGATTTATTCTGACTGCGGAGCTCTTCTAAAACTATATTTATTTCCAAAGTGAGAGTTAAAAAAATAATATGTTTGTGCAAAAAACAAATCTATATAAATTTAATTTATCCTGAAATATCATTCCAATTTCTTTGAATACTATCAAAACTGATCGCCAAAGTAGAACAATAATTGAGTAATAATAAAAAAAACGAGATTTTAATTATTATAAAAAAACAATATTAGTACTTCTCTTACTCAATACTGATATTGCATTAATACTATTAATCTTAGGCGATTTTTAAACTTAATACTATATGTACGTAAATTTCTCTTTTTAAGTTCCTTTTTCTCTGTTTAAAATATAAAGAAAACAAATTAATTTCAAAAAATGAACGTTGTTCAAAAAATAATTTTATATTTGCAGAATAAATTATACAAATGAGTACTGCCGAAAGAAAAGCACGTGAAAAAGAAGCCTTAAAACTACTTATTCTAAAAGGAGCAAAAAAACTTTTTTTAGAACGCGGCATTGAGCAGACTACCATCCGGAATATTGCTGATGAAATAGATTACAGCGTAGGAACCGTTTATGTTTATTTTAAGGATAAAAATGCCATTTTACACGACTTACACTCTATTGGCTTTGACGAATTAAGCGGTTATTTTAAAGAATTATTTTCGATAAAAGATCCTATGGAACGTCTTAAAAAAATGGGGTTTACTTACATCAAATTTGCTCTTGAAAATACAGAAATGTACGATTTGATGTTTATCGTTAAAGCACCCATGGAGTTTATTGAAACCTCTGAAAAAGAAGATTGGAATGAAGGTGTTGGCACTTTTGCCGCATTAAAAAATACAGTTCAGGAATGTATGAATAAGGGCCACTTTAAAGGCAATACTTTAGAGCCTTTATCCTTTATGATCTGGAGCATGGTGCATGGCATGTGTTCTCTTGAAATACGCCAAAGAACAAAAGGTGTAAAATTCTCTAATCCGGATACAATCTTGTTTGACGGATATAACGAATATTTAAAAATAATAGAAAAGCTTTAAATTTTTTTTTGATCAAAAAAATGAACAACGTTCAACTAATAAACAATGTACAATAAAATGAAAAAAGTAATAACCCTAACGCTTTTTTGTTTTGGATTTTTAGGATATTCCCAAAGCAAACTCGACAATTATATCCAGATTGGATTAAAAAGTAATGAAGTCATCAAACAGCATAATTTTGACATCAACAAAAGCATGTATGCGCTTAAAGAAGCTCATGCCCTATTTTACCCGACCGTTTCCTTAAATGCCAATTATACCAAGGCAGATGGCGGAAGAACTATCGATATTCCGATTGGTGATATGTTGAATCCGGTTTACAATACCTTAAATCAGATTACAAATTCCAACGCATTTCCCTCTTTGCAAAATCAATCTGTGTTGATTAATCCGGATAATTTTTATGATGCCAAGATTCATACGACAATGCCCTTATTGAATTTTGAAATCATTTACAACAAGAGGATTAAAAGCCAGCAAACTTCTTTGCAAAAAATAGAACTTGAAATTTACCAGAGAGAATTGGTCAAGGAAATCAAAATTGCTTACTATAAATACCTGCAATCTATTGAAGGGATTAACATTTATGAGGATGCCTTAAAACTGGTTAAGGAAAACCAAAGAGTGAATCAGTCATTATTTAAAAATGATAAAATAAACCGTACCGCAGTTTTGCGAAGTGATAACGAGGTCATTCGCATCGAAGCAAACCTTGAAACAGCAAAGCAGGTAAACAGCAACGCTAAAACTTATTTTAATTTTTTAATCAATCAAAAATTGGATAGCGAAATTGAAATTGATGCAAACGACGAATCTACACCTACGATTTTGGTAAATGAAAATACTTCAAACCGTGAAGAGCTTTCAAAATTAACTCAGGTAAGCGAAATCAACAGTAATGTCAGCAAGCTTACAGAATCGTATTGGTATCCAAAATTAAGCGGTTTTGCTGATTTTGGTTTTCAGGATTTTGATTTTGAAGTCAACAAACAATCCAGATATTATTTTGCAGGCGTTGGCTTAGAATGGAACATTTTTTCTGGCAACAAAAACAAATACAAACTAAAACAGGTTGAAGAAGACAGTAAAAAAATAAGTTCTCAAACCGATAATGTGAGACAGCAATTACTGCTTCAGTTTCAGGTATCCCAAAATAATCTCAAGTCGGCTTTGGAACAATTCAATGCAGATAAAAATCAAAAAGAATCGGCCAAGAAATACAACGAAGACATTACCAAATTATACAAAGAAGGTCAGGCGATTTATATAGAACTCCTTGACGCACAAAATCAATGGGTTAATGCCCAACTCAATACGAATATCTCACTTTATAATTCCTGGATTGCTTTTGCAGAATTAGAAAGAGCCAATGCCACTTTTACTTTTAAATAATCCCAAAAACAAAAATTATGAAATCAAAAATTTACGAATACCTAAATAATAATTTTATACATAAAAAAGCATTCGCAATATGTCTTTTTGTATTTCCCGTTTTTTATGCGTGTCACGAAGAAAAAAAAGAGACGAATCAATTTGAAAACAGCGAAACTGTTGCCATCAAAACAGCGACTGTCGAATCTCTTTCCTTAACGAGCAATATAAATGCCTCAGGTTTAGTGACCACCGAAAATTCTGCTAATTATGCTTTTAAAATTGGAGGCGTAATCAATAAGATTTACGTAGAAGAAGGTCATTTCTTTAAAAAAGGACAACTTCTGGCCACTTTGGATGCTACGGAAATCAGCGCAGGTTTAAACCAGACAGATCTCAATGTAAAAAAATACGAACGCGATTACAACCGTGCCTACAATTTGTACAAAGACAGCGTGTATACTTTAGAACAGCTTCAAAATACAAAAACCGGTCTTGATATTGCCAAAAAACAAAAAGATGCCGTGGCTTTTAATGCGCGTTATGCCAAAATATATGCTACTGCCAATGGTTTTGTATCGCAAAAATTAGCCAATGAAGGCGAAGTTGTGGCGCCTGGTTCTCCTATTTTAGCCATAAACGAAACGACTCAAAACAATAATTATTTATTGAAAATTGGTTTGACAGACAAAGAATGGGCTGCCGTAAAATTGGGGCAAAAAGCCATTGTAACCCTTGACGGTTATCCTGATAATCAATTTAATGCAACTGTTTTTAGAAAATCGCAGGCGGCAGATGCGGCACTTGGCTCTTTTCAGGCTGAATTAAAACTGGACATGAAAAACAGTAAACCCGCTGTGGGAATGTTTGGCAAAGCCGAAATACGTACTGATAGTACAAAAGATGTAATTACAATTCCGTATGATGCCCTTATTGAAGCCGATGGAAATAAAGCTTTTGTATTTATTGTAGCAAACAGCAAAGTAAAAAGACAGCCTGTTTCTATTTTTAAATTTGAAAATAAAACCGTGTACATCAAAGACGGCCTGCAAAAAACAGATCAGATTGTGATCTCAAACAGTGCTTATTTAAATGAACAATCAAAGATCAAAATCATTAAATAATCATAAGATGAAGATAACAAACTTTGCCGTTAAAAATTATCAGTTTACGCTGATTATATTTCTTCTAGTGTCAGTTGTGGGGTATATTACGCTATTTTCCATGCCAAGATCTGAAGATCCTTCCACGCACCCGCCCCAATATCTTATTACGGTTATTTATCCCGGAACGAGTCCGAAAGATATGGAGGAACAAGTCGTAAAACCTATTGAAAATAAAATTTACGGACTTGAAAATATCGATAAAATCTTAACTACGGTCGAAGATGGTGTTGCTGCTTTTCAGGTAAAATTTAAATACGGAGTTGATGTTGACAACAAATATCAGGAAATTTCTACTGAGATGAACGCGCTCAAAAACAGTGAACTTCCAAAAGATATTTATCAGATTAAAACAGAAAAAATTGCTTCTTCTGATGTAAAAATTCTTCAGGTGGCTTTGGTTTCTGAAAATGCTTCGGATAAAAAATTGCGCAATGAAGCTGATGAATTAAAATCAAGACTGGAAAAAATTACCAATTTAAAAGATGTAAAATATTCCGGAGTTCCAGAGCAGGAAATTCGAATTGATCTTCAGTTGGATAAATTAGCACAATTAAAAATTCCGTTAAACGTCGTTATGGGAAGCTTACAAAGTGAAGCCGCCGATATTCCCGGAGGAAGCATTGATCTTGATACCAAGGTTTTTAATGTAAAAACAAGTGGAAAATTTAAAAATGAAGAAGACGTTGCCAATACCGTTATTTACAACGCAAACGGAAAAATAATCTACATGAAAGATGTTGCCGAAGTAAGCTACAAATCTCAAACGGTAGATCATATTACCCGAATTAACGGACATCGCTGTGTTTTGGTTACGGCAGGAATGAAAGACAATGTAAACATAACGGATGTTAAAAAACAATATGACCCAATTGTAGAAGAATTTACCAAAGAATTGCCACAAAACATTAAATTGATTAACAACTTTGATCAGGCGAATATGGTTTCGCAGCGTTTGGGGCATTTGGGTTTTGATTTTGGACTTGCCATTTTTCTCGTTATTATCACGCTTTTACCCTTAGGATCAAGAGCTTCTATAATTGTGATGATTTCGATTCCACTTTCATTGGCTTTAGGTTTAATTGCCATGAATGCATTAGGTTTTTCTTTAAATCAATTAAGTATCGTTGGTTTGGTTGTTGCATTGGGTTTACTGGTGGATGACAGTATTGTTGTTGTCGAAAATATTGAGCGCTGGCTTCGTGAAGGCCACTCAAAAATGGAAGCGGTTTTGAAAGGCACAAAACAAATAGGAATTGCTGTTGTAGGATGTACCGCAACGCTGATTATTGCATTTTTACCTTTGGCTTTTCTGCCGGATGTTGCAGGCGAATTTATCAAAAGTCTTCCAATGGCGGTTATTACGAGTGTTTTAGCGTCTATGGTTGTTGCCTTAACATTGGTACCTTTTCTTGGCAGCCGATTTTTAAAAACACACGATCACGCCGGTGGTAATATTTTTCTTCAGTACCTGCAAAAATTTCTAACGAGATCGTATCGTGATATTATGCCAAAAGCGCTACAATATCCTAAAACAACCATTGCGATTTCATTATTATTGAGTTTTACAGCCTTTGGATTATTCAGCCTTACGGGATTTAAATTGTTCCCCACTTCTGAAAAGCCAATGTTTTTAATCAATATAAAAACACCGCTGCAATCGAATATTTCAGAAAGCGACAGGGTTACCAAAATGATAGAAGCAGAATTAAAAAACCATAAGGAAATCGCTTTTTACACTTCAAATGTTGGTAAAGGAAATCCTCAAATTTATTACAACATACATCCACAGGATCGAAAACCTGATTTTGCCCAGATTTTTGTTCAGTTGGAAGATGAAGCAAAACCTTCTGCTAAAACGGAATTGATTGAAAATTTAAGAGAGAAGTTTAAAACAATGCCGTTCGCCAAAATCGAAGTAAAAGATTTTGAACAAGGTCCGCCGCTGGAAGCTAATATCGTGGTACGCTTATTTGGCGAAGACCAGAAAGTGCTTCGAAAACTGTCTTCTGAAGTAGAAAATATTTTAAGAAATCAGGAAGGAACGATTTACGTTAACAACGAACTGAATACATATAAAACCGACGTTAAGGTAAAAATCAACAAAGAAAAAGCAAGAACGCTCGGCATTTTAACAAGCGAAGTCGATAAAGTTATTCGCCTTGCAGTTGCCGGATTAACTGTTGGAGATTATATTGACGATCGCGGCGATGCAAGAAATGTAACACTCACGCTGCCAAGAGAAAAATTTGCCAATCTTGACGCTTTAAAAAACTTGTATGTCAATAATATTCAGGGAACACCAATTGCGCTGAATCAGATTGCGACAATCTCTTTTGAAACCTCGCCAACTGCAATCAATCATTTTAATAAATCAAGATTCTCAAAAGTTACCGCAGTTTCTAAACATGGTTTTTATGCGAATGATTTGTTGGTAGACATTGTTCCTAAATTGGATAAATTAAAAATGCCAAAAGGATATTATTACAAGCTTGCAGGTGAAAAAGAATCTGAAGGCGATTCGCTGGGAGGCAATTTTCTTTCGGTCATAATTTTGAGTACTTTTCTATTCATAGCGGTTTTATTGTTACAGTTTAAAACCTTTAAAGGAATTATCATTGTATTGTCTATCATTCCGTTAGGAATTTTAGGTGGCGTAGTATTTTTGTTAATTGACGGAAGCCCAATGTCATTGGTGGCGATTATTGGTTTTATTGGGCTTTCTGGTATACAGGTTAAAAACTCGCTTCTGCTGGTCGATTTTACCAATCAGTTGCGACAAGAAGGACATTCTATTGATGAAGCAATTGCCATTGCCGGCGAAACCCGTTTTCTGCCTGTTGTCTTAACATCTATTACAGCAATCTGCGGACTTATTCCGTTGGCATTAAATTCAAATCCACTAATTGCGCCATTGGCGATCGTATTAATTGGAGGTTTGATAAGCTCTACTATTCTTTCCAGAATCGTAACACCGGTAATGTATAAATTAATACCGCCAAGTATCAAAAATGAAACAAAAGAATAATTGATACAACTTTTAGTATTTAGCTAAAGCGAATAAAAAAGGCAGAATCCACATTTGTTGGATTCTGTCTTTTTTTATAATTAAATTCCGGTATTTTAAAGAATTAGGGCAAAAATAGATACTTTTACTCCTGTTGATTAAGTCCTTAACTGAAGATAATCATTTATTTTCAGGTACTAAATTCCAAAAATTGATACCCCATGACAACCCCGAACGAAGAAAATACGATTAATGAACAAAGTAGAGTAGAAAGAATTTTGCAATGCAAAACTGAAGTGGTTCCTATTATGGATGCGATGTACGTAATAAGTGGCAAATGGCGTATTCCTATCACAATTGCCCTTATGGAAGGCAATAGAAGATTTAGTGAAATTATGAAAGAAGTTCCCAAAATTGCTTCGAAAGTATTGGCACAGCAATTAAAAGAAATGGAACTGAATGGTTTTGTAGAAAAAAAGATTTATAACGAAACTACCACCAGAATTGAATACGAACTAACCGAATACAGCTGGTCAATAAAACCGATTATCCTGACATTGAGAGATTTTGGAATCATGCACCGTGAAAAATTGAGACAGAAAAAAAGTCCGCAAAATTGATTTTATTTTATAGGAAGAAGGAATGCTATCTTTTCTGTCTATTTAGAAAAAATAGTATTCAGAAATGACCTTTAATTACCCATTTATACGATACTGAAGCGGGGTAAGTCCTGTTTTTTGTTTGAATAATCGGGTAAAATGCTGTTGATATTTAAAACCTAATTCATAAGCAATATCGCTTACCGATTTTTCGGGATCAAATAAGATTGTTTTTGCTTCTTCAATTAATTTTGACTGAATGTAATCTAAAGCCGTGCTGCCGGTTTCTTTTTTTATCAGATCTCCAAAATAATTGGGCGACAGAAATAATTGCTCGGCACAATATGCTACAGAAGGAAGCCCTAAAGTATTAGCCTTGCCGGAAGTAAAATAATCTTTCAGCAAATTTTCAAAACGAATCAAAATATCTTTATTGACATGGTTTCTGGTTATAAACTGCCTGTCATAATATCGCATGCAATAATTTAGTAAAAGCTCAATATTAGAAACAATAAGTGTTTTACTATGCTTGTCTATATTTTGGTGAATTTCTGTTAGAATTTTTTCAAAACAATCGTTGATGGTTTCTCTTTCTTTTTTGGATAAGTGCAACGCTTCGTTTACTTCATAAGAAAAAAAAGAATAATCCTTAATTTGCCTGCTAAGACTTGTTCCGGCAAGCAAGTCAGGATGAAAAACCAGAGCTTTGCCCCAGGGCTTAATAATTTCATTCTTGCCGTCAATTCCATATATTTGCCCGGGTGAAATAAAAACCAGCGTACCATCCTCATAATCATACGACTGACATCCGTAACGAATATCGCCGCATTTTACATATTTCAGAAAAACACAATAAACGCCCATATATCTTTTAAAATACTGGTAAGTTGGTATTTCATCAAAATTAACAACGCTAACAAGTGGATGCAAAGTCTCTGCTCCTACTGAATCATTGTATTGCCTAACGGTTTCAATTCTGTCAATTCGTTCCATAACCAAAATGTTTATACAAATTTAGCAAACAGACAAGTGCAATTGACAATCCCGATTCAAAATCAGTAAAAATGGTAAATACATCTGTATTTTATGTAAAATCAGCTTCTTATGAATGCCGAAATTTGTAATAGTTAAAAAGCAGTTTTAATAAGAGGTTTATTTGTCATTAACCGAAATTCTCTAATATTAATTTTTAAATCAATACTTATGATTAAGAAACTTCAAAACGCTATACACCTATTTACTTTTCTTATAATTTTCAACACAATGAATGCACAAGACAATCAGAAAAAAGATCCGGCCTTAAATACACATCAGCAAAGCATGGCGGCCATTGCTGCACTTACTGCCACAGGAAATTTAGAACAATTAAAACCTGCCTTAAATACCGGTCTTGATGCCGGAATTACCATAAATGAAATAAAAGAAGCCTTGGTACAGCTTTATGCCTATTGCGGGTTTCCCCGTAGTTTAAATGCGATCAACACATTAATGGCGGTTGTGGAAGAAAGAAAATCTCAGGGCAAAAAAGATATTGAAGGCAAAAATGCTTCTGAAACAACGGCAACCGATAAATACAAGTCAGGAAAAGAGAATCTTCAAAAATTAACCAATAAAGAAGAAACAGGTCCAAAAACAGGTTTCGCAGCTTTTGCCCCCGCAATTGATACTTTTTTAAAGGAACATTTATTCGCTGATATTTTCAATCGTGATGTTTTGAATTTCCGACAAAGAGAATTTGTAACTATTTCTGCACTAGCGGCAATGCCCGGAGTTGAACCACAATTACAGACACATTTGTCAATGGGTAAAAATACCGGAATAACAGATGCCCAGCTTTTTGAACTTACGGCTATTATCGAAAAAACAGCTGGAAAAACACAAGCCAATATTTTAAGAAATGCCATCGGACAACCCGTAAAACCAATTATTGAACCCGATATGCTCGTGAGAATTTCTGAAATCGAAATTATTCCGGAATATTTAGAAGAATACAAAACCATACTTCAAAAAGAATCTTCAGAATCTGTAAAACTCGAAGCGGGCGTGATTGCAATTTATCCTATGTTTCAAAAAGAAAATCCGTCACAAATTAGGATTATAGAAATTTATGCTGATCAAAAAGCTTATAAATCTCATTTGCAGACACCCCATTTTCAACATTATAAAACGACAACATTGAAAATGGTAAAAGCATTAAAATTGGTAGACATGTCGGCCTTAGATCCTGATACGATGAAATTAATTTTCGAAAAGATTGGAAAGTAATTTTTAAGATTTAAGACTGGAAAACATAAAAGTCCTAATTTTCATTAGGACTTTTTTAGGATTCAAATATTACAAAACCGGTTTTACGATATAAGACTTTCCTTTTTTTGCTTTAAAACTAATTGTATATCCAATTGCTGTTTTTTTACTTTCGTACTTCAATGACTCAATTTTAAAAGGTTCATTGCATCTTATCACGCAGTCACCTTCCTGATTGGCTGTAATTTTAGATGAACTGAGTTTGCCTTCTCTCCAGCTGATATCTACAGTAAAATTACCTCTTGCAACAATACCTTTTATTGAGCCATCTTTCCAGGCGTCAGGCAACGCCGGCAATATATGGATTTCGTTATTTTGGCTTTGCATGAGCATTTCTATAACTCCGGCAGTAGCGGCAAAATTTCCATCAATTTGAAATGGAGGATGAGCGTCAAAAAGATTGGCATAAACCCCGCCGCCCTTATTAAAATTACGATCTCCTTCTTTAGTAAGACGAAGCTGATTTCTAAATAATGTATAGGCATGGTTTCCGTCTAAAAGTCTCGCCCACATGTTTACTTTCCATCCAAGACTCCATCCCGTTCCGTCATCTCCGCGCAATTCTAAAGTTGTTTTGGCCGCATTTGCTAATTCCGGCGTCGATAAAGGCGATATTATGTTTGCAGGATGCAGTGCATACAAATGCGAAGTATGCCTGTGGTGTGGATCTTCTTCTTCAAAATCCTTGTACCATTCTAATAATTGTTTTTTACTGCCAATTCTAAACGGAAACAATTTTTGATCAGCTTTTTTGATTGTATTTCTAAAATCCTGATCGATATTCAGAATGGTCGAAGCTTCTGTAATATTTTCAAACAAATCTTTAATAATGCCCATATCCATTGTCGTGGCAACTGTTACGGAGCCTTTCTTTTTTCCATCATAATAATACCTGTTTTCAGGCGACGTAGATGGCATTGTAACGAGATAACCGTCTTTATCTTCCTGCAGCCAGTCTAATGTAAATTCTGCGGCTCCTTTTATAATTGGATAAACTTCTTTCAGGTATTTTTTATCTCCCGTAAACTGGTAATGCTCCCACAAATGCCTGCTTAACCAGTTGGCTCCCATGTACCAGTTTGCCCACATAGGATCGCCTTTGCCCAAATCACCCACTGGATTGCTCATTGCCCAAATATCTGAATTATGATGCACCACCCAGCCTTTGGCATGATAGTAGTCTTTTGCAGTCTCTGCTCCTGTTACTGAAAGATTTTTTATAAACCCATCAAGTGGATAAAATAACTCAGATAAATTGGCTGTTTCTACAGGCCAGTAATTCATTTGCAAATTGATATTTGTCGTGTAATTGCTGCTCCACGGCGGTCGTAATTCCTTATTCCAAATTCCCTGTAAATTGGCAGGAACTTCTTTTGTACGGGATGACGAAATCAATAAATATCTTCCGTATTGAAAAAATAACATTTCAAGATTAGAGTCTTTTTCTCCCTTAAAATAATCTTCCAGTCGTTTATCTGTAGCGATTCCTGTTTTGTTTGTTTCACTTTCGTTAAGATCAAAAGAAACACGATTAAAAAAGTGATGAAAATCTTTGAGATGATCTTTTAGCAGGCTTTCATAGTTTTTTAAAACCGCAGTTGCCAGATAATCTTCTGCCAGTTTTTTTTCATCTTTACCTTCGCTATCCGGGCATTTGTCGAAACCGTTAAAACTCGTAGCGGCAGATATCAGAATTACAATTTCGGTAGCATCCTTAATTTCCAGATTATTATCCTTTTCAGTAATTGTACCGTCTTTAATTATAGGTTTTATAATTAATTCAAAACGCATCCCTTTACACTCTTTTTCATCATAGATTACAGGTTCTTTATTATAATCTATATAATTCGGATCAACATGTGAAGGCGCTTTTCCATTCAAAAATAAAGCAGATTCTTTTACCGCGCTTTTAAAATGAAGCTGACTTTTGGCACTTAAATTAACCGAGAGTTTTTTAGGTTCACTGGCAGTAAGTTTTAGAATAATGCATTGCCCGGGAGCTGAAGCAAAAATTTCTCTTTTGTAAGTTACGCCATCAACCGTAAAAATGGTGGTGGCAATCGCATCTTCCATATTAAGATCGCGATAATAGGCTGATGGTGTGTTATTGCTCAGATTTTGTTTTAGAATTAAATCACCAAGAGGCATAAAACTCTGGCTGTAAACTCCCTGCATTTTTTTTGTAAGTTCATACGCTTTTTCGTAGTCGCCAGCTGTTAAAGCTTGTCTTACAGGTGCTAAATTTTCAAATGCCGTTGGATTTACATTTTTAGAAACTGGTCCGCCACTCCAGAGCGTTGCCTCATTGAGCTGTATCAGTTCTTCATTTACTTTTCCAAAAACCATTGCCCCCAGTCTTCCATTTCCTATAGGCAGAGCCTCGGTCCAAAGAGCTGCGGGTTTATCATAATGAATCTTTAAATCCTGTTGTGAATAGGCTGACAATGCACAAAATGACAACAAGAAAAATAGGCGAATTTTGGTCATGTTTTTTTATATTTTATTGTTCGCGAAAGACAAATGTTGAATTCAATCTATTTCAACTATTTTAATTTTAATTTTAAAATATTTACTGAATAAGCAGGCAATGTCAACTTAACTTTGCCTTGTTTTAATTTAAATTTTGTTTCCGTCGGGCTTATTTTTTTGGGATCAGCAAAAGTATTTTCATCCTGTAAATTCGGACTCGTAAGTGTTATTACAGTTCCATCAAATCCCGGATTACTTCCTTTAAAATCAATTGTAATATCTTGTTTCGAAGATAAAGTATTTACCACTTTTACGATCAATTCTTTGGTATTTGCATCTTTTACAGCCGATGCATACAAATTATTTTGTCCCGTTACCGGTTTTCCATCTTTTGTAATAGATAATAAATCAGTTCCTTTATTTGTTGAAAACAACTTTTGCACATAATAATTGGCAGAACCATAAGCCTGCAAATTATTAAACCAAATCATATCCGGAGTCCATTGCCAGGCATCTTCATGAGCCATTAAAGGCGCATAAGAAGTTAAATTAACCACTTCGGCATTTCTTTCAAGACCGGTCATAAAAGCTGCTTCAGAAAATGCACATTCCCAATTGTTTCGGTTATTTGGATTGGCTCCCGAAACACTTTGAGCAGCATATTCTCCCGCAAAAATCTTCGGTCCTTTTCTATCGTATTTGTCATAACGGGTGGCATTTTCCCTAAACCATTGCGGACTCTGATAATAATGTTCGTCTATAAGTTCGGCATCCAGTTTTTTAAGTTCCTTCATCGCATAATCAAAATGCTCCCCGTCTGGCGAAGGTCCGCTTCCGGAAACAATAATGATATTTGGATATTTTGCTTTTATTGCCTTTTCAAAAACTTTGTATCTTTCTATATAATCCGGTCCCCATTGCTCATTTCCAACACCAATATATTTTAAATTAAATGGTTCCGGATGCCCCATATCCGCGCGTACTTTTCCCCAAGCTGTTGCTGCCGAACCATTGGCAAATTCAATCAAATCCAAAGCATCTTGTATGTAAGGATCTAGTTCTTCAACCGGCGCCAATTCTCCTGTATTGTATTGGCAAGCCATTCCACAGCTTAAAATAGGCAACGGAGTCGCTCCAATATCTTCTGAAAGTTGAAAATATTCATAAAATCCCAATCCAAAACTTTGAAAATAATCCGGAGTTGGCTTATGGTTAAATTCCATATTCCAGCGGTTAATCATCGTTCTTCTGTCTTCAACATTTCCTACAGATTTTTTCCATTGATAACGATCTGCCAAAGTTCTTCCTTCGACAATACAGCCGCCCGGAAAACGTAAAAATCCTGGTTTGATATCATATAGAAGCTGTACAAGATCTTTACGCAAGCCGTTTTTTCTGTTCTTCCAGGTATCTTCAGGAAAAAGCGAAATCATGTCTAAATCTATATTTCCGGTTCCTTCAAAGGTTATTTTTAATTTTGCTTTTGCTTCTGTCTGAGTCGCTGTAAATTGTGATGTATACGATTTCCATTCTTTAGCTAGTGGAAGAATAACCGTTTCACCAATAACTTTTTGGTCTTTATCAATTAATTGAAATATTATTTTTTTGATGTTTCCGTCGTGATTTGATGCTTTTAAAGAAAGGTTATATTTGGCATCTTTTTTAACACCTATTCCTCTAAAACCTTCATTAATAAGAACGTATCCTTTATCATCGTTAACAAGAACGCGGCAAAAATTAGAATTGGTTTTATTTTCTGATAGCTTGACGGGCGTGGCAAAACCAGATTGCATATTCAGCGAAGACCTTTTACTATTAGGCTGCTCCCATCCCATTAAGGGTTTATCAAATTCAAAAGATCTGTTTTTGATCATTTCAGCATACAATCCGCCATCGGCTGCAAAATTAATATCTTCAAAAAATAGTCCGAACATCGTGGGCTGTATTTTTGTGATCGTTTTGGCAGCATCCACGTCTAAAGTAATGCTTTGGGAATTGGCTAAAAAGCTTCCCAGCAAAAAAATATAAATGATAAATTTCGTACTTCTGTTCTTTTTCATTGTAATCATTATTTTTTGACTGCTTGTAATTTATTCGGAAAAGCCGATTCGCCTTCTAAATTATTAATAATAAGGGAATCTACATTTTTGCTTTCGACTGCGTAAGCAAAATAATCGGGTCTGTTTTTTCCCCATTCTACCGAGCAGTTCTGTATTTTGATTTTTTCTGCCGAATCAAAATAAAAACCTGATGTACTTCCTTTTACAAAACCTTCCATATCTGCGGGGCGACGATCATAAATTCCACCCTGATGTGAAGTTGTTTTATCTATAAAAATACTAACATTATCAAAAACAACATTATTTATTTTATCTTTTGATTCAGCACTTACATAAACTCCGTTTTCTCCCGTACACTGAATATTACTGAAATAGATGTTTTTAATCGCGCCAACTTTTCCTTCAACAGCGCCTTTTGGAAAACGCCAATTGGCATCTTTATGATTGCCTTTTGCCCTGCGAAATGCCGTAACATATATAGGTTCTGCTTTTCCCCACCAGGTATCTGTCGTGAGTTTGGCTTCAATAATAATGTTAGAAAAAATGACATCGCTAACCGTTCCTTCATCCCGATTTTGAATGCCTAAGGCGCGATTACTATTTTTAATAATACAGTTATTGAAAACGACCTGTCTGATGGCATCCATATTTTCTGAACCAATTTTGATGGCGCAGCTGCTGCTGGTCATGGTACAATTGGTAACCGTTATATTCTCACAGGCACCAAACTCTTCAAATTCTCTTCTGTTTTTTAAACAAATACAATCGTCCCCGCTTTCGATATAACAGTCACTAATGCGTACATTTTTTGAATGGTCCAAATCGATACCGTCGCTGTTGCGGACTTTTAAGCTGTTTAGTAATGTAATTCCGCTGATTACAACATCATTACAACCCACAAGATGAATCGTCCAATATGCTGAATTTCCGATATGAATATCTCTTATTCTGATGTTTTTTCCGCCAATAATAGTCAGAACGTGAGGCCTTGGATCTAAAACGGTAAACGGTTTTAAAACATACGAATCTTCCAGTTCTTCGCCCATAAAAGAAATCCCGTTTCCATCTATTTTTCCGCTTCCGCTAATGCTGAAATTTTCTACATTTTCACCACCAATCCAGATAGTGCCTTCTCCGGGATTCGTACGAAAAGCACTTTTCGTGTATAGTTTTTCATCCGGACTGGCCAATAGTTTTGCTCCCGCTTCAACATGTAAATCAATTCCAGATTTTACATCAAATGGTCCAGCCAAATAGGTAAACGGCGCCGAAAGTAAAACACGTCCGCCGGTTTTACTGCAGGTGTCTATTGCTTTTTGAATCGCCGCTGCATCATTGGTTTTACCATCTCCTTTTGCACCGTATTTTTTAACATCATATACTTTTTGTGCTGTCATCGCCAGCGAAAAACAAAAAGCGAGTATAACGGTTATCGATTTCTTTATCATTAGTTTCTGTTTTAAAGATACTTTTAAATCTTGATTATTAATTTAATAGAAGAAGCTTACCAAAAAACGGTATATAAAGCTATTAAGATTCCGCAGATTATAAAGGATCCAATTATAAACTCTGAGGATACTTTAAACATTTTTGTATCTACTTCTATTTGATGTGTTTCATATTGTTCCTGAGATTCTGGTTTTAAGAGACTTATGGCAACCATTAAAAATACGATAATGAAAAACGAAATCGTCATTCTGTCCAGAAAAGGATAATCAGGAAAAGCACCATTTGTCCATACCGGCAAAAATTTTAAAACTGCCGCAATTGGTACGGTAAGCAATGCGCCGGCAAGCCCTGCCGAAGCCGTTGTTTTTTTCCAGAACATTCCCAATAAAAAAATCGCCAAAACTCCCGGTGAAAAGAAGCCAACATATTCCTGTATAAACTGATACGCCTGATCTAATGATTTTAATGCCGGAGCAACAAGTGCCGCAATAAACATGGCTGCTACTACGACCCATCTTCCGGTAAGGACTAATTTTCTTTCGGATGCGTTTTTATTAAAGTATTTTTTATAAATATCCAATGAAAAAATGGTCGAGATACTATTGGCCTTACCTGCGAGAGAAGCTACAATTGCTGCCGTTAAAGCCGCCAACGCTACTCCTTTTAATCCGGCAGGAAGTAAATTCATCAAAGTTGGATACGCCTGATCCGGTTTTAAAACTCCGGCTGCATCGATCATTTCTTTTTGAAACATTCCGTTTTGGTGCATAACATACATCGCAATACCGGGTAAAACTGCAATAATTGGAACTAATAATTTTAAAAACGCAGCAAACAAAATTCCTTTTCTGGCTGTTTTTAAATCAGCACCTAAAGCTCTTTGCACAATATATTGATTGCAGCCCCAATACGCCAGATTGTTAATCAGCATACCGCCAACGAGGACTGAAATTCCTGGCAGTTCAGCATAATGCGGACTTGATTTATCCAATATCATGTGCAAATGATCCGGTGCTTCGTCTTTTAAAACAGAAAGTCCTTTTAGAATATCTTTTCCAAAACCAAATTGTTCTGATAATAATGTTAAAGACAAATAAGTTGTAACTAATCCTCCTAATATCAATACGATAACCTGAAACATATCGGTATATCCTATTACCTTCATTCCGCCCAAAGTCACGATTATCGAAAATAAACTCAAGCCAATTACACAAAATTGAAAACTAACAGGTGCTATTGATGAAATTGCCAAAGCTCCTAAATAAATTATAGAAGTAAGATTTACAAATACATAAATCAACAGCCAAATTATAGCCATTATGGTACTTACTGTGCCGTTGTATCTTTTTGCCAAAAATTGCGGCATTGTAAATATCTTGTTTTTAAGATAAACCGGCAAAATAAACATCGCCACTACAATCAAAGTCGCAGCCGACATCCATTCGTAAGAAGCGATCGCCAAACCTATGGCAAAACCGGAACCACTCATCCCGATAAAATGTTCTGCAGAAATATTAGAAGCAATCAATGAAGCTCCGATAGCCCACCAGGTGAGTGATCCTTCGGCTAAAAAATATTCGTTAGAACTGGTAGTGGCATTTTTTTTACTTCTGTAAATATACATTCCATACGATGAAACGATTACAAAATAAATAAGAAAAACAATATAATCTGCGGTTTGTAATGTATTCATATTGGTGTGGTTATTTTTAGTTAGTCAGCAGTTTAAAATGTTTGGTTGAAGGCTGAACCATAACGAAACAAGTTTTGAAAGTTCTTAAAACTTAAAATCGGATATTTTCTTTCATGGGCAATTTTAGTTTATGGAATATTTTATAAATATTTTTTTTTTAGACTTTTAAAAACCATTTCTTCTCATACAGAAAATAAAGCAGTAAAATCTGCACCAGCGTTACGGATAAAGCGGTAAAAACGGGCTGCCAAAGAAGCGGTAAAAATTTTATAAGGCCACCAAAAACATATCCGGCGGTATGCCCAAAATCGACCAAACCTTCAGCGGCTATATAAATCAAAATAGAATTTGAACCAATTAACAGTAACGGAAATGCCCAATTTTGAAACCCTAAAAGATCAATAATCAGATAAAAGAAGGCGAAAAATAAAATGCTAAATCCGCCTACAAAACAAACAAAAGAACTTGTCCACAAATGTTTATTGATGGGGAAATCATAGTTCCAAAGAATTCCCAAACCAATTAAAATTAATGCTGAAACAACCAATATTGCCAGTTTTTTGCCTGGCGAAAAGTAGTTTTTTATACGTAAAAAAGTTCCTAAAAACACACCTAGCAAAGCTGTGGCAATGGCTGGTATTGTCGAAAGCAAACCTTCGGGATCATAGACTTTGCTGTGCAATCTTCCGGGTAAAAATAAACGATCAATATAGGCTTCTAATGAACCTTCTTTGGTTAAAACTCCTGCCCCAAAATGCGGAACCGGAACTAGTTTCATTACCAAATAATAGCCTGCCAAAATCCCTGCAAACCAAATAAGCTGTTGCTTTAAATTAAAATTCAAATAAATAAGACCCGCAAAAAACCAGGCAAGACCAATGCGCCCAAGTACGCTGGCAAAACGGGTCTGGTCGAAACCATCAAATCGTAATAATCCGTTTACAACAAAACCCAGAACTAATAAAATACAGGTTCGCCTAAACATGGACAGGTATATTTTTTGCTTTTCTTTTGATGGTAATTCACTTGGCGTTTTTACGCCTGCAATACTCATTTTTTTCTCAAAAGAATACGGCATTGAAACTCCGGCAACAAACAGAAAAACAGGAAATATCATATCATAAAATGTAATACCGTTCCATTCTGCGTGATGTAATTGAGAAGACATCCAGATAAAAACCGGAAGTGGCGCAGCCTTTGCCAGAGCATGAATAATATGTTCACCGCTCATAATCCAAAACATAACAAACCCTCTTAGAACATCTAAAGAAATTAATCTGTTGTTTGTAGTGTTACTCATTTTTTAATTTTCAGTTTTATTAGTGTTCAGTTGCAGTCGCAGTGTTCAGTTTACAGTCGCAGTTTACAGTCGCGGTCGCAGTACTAGTCGTGGTTTTCAGTCACAGTTTACAATTACAATGTTAGTAGTTACTGCAACTTAACACTGAGACTGAGACTGAATACTGTAAACTGGGACTGTAAACTGTAAACTGAGACTAAAAAATATAAACTTATCGTATCGGTTTTATAACAAATCCATAAGTGTATTCATTGTTTTTCAATAAATACTGTTCGTGCGGGTATTCGCCCCAGCTATTGTCTCCGCCTAAACCACGCTGGGTTAAGTCAACACAAACTACAACCTCTTTTCTTGGTGTAATGTCGCTGGAATGTAGATTTCTTTTTGCTATTCCGCCATCAAAATCGCTTGGATAATTATTTAAAGTGCTTATTCCTAAAGGCTGTAATCCCTTTATTTCAAGACCTTTTCCGTTATTATTCGAAAGTTGAAACCAACGAACATCTGTTTTATATCCGTTTTCCTGAGGGCGCGTGTAAGGCACATATTGATCTGCGACTTTGCTTTCGTAAATTCCTTTAAAGGATGCTGTATTTCTGTCCGGATAATTTTCTAATGGTCCTCTTCCGTAATAATCCAAATTTTCAAAATTATCTTTTAAAACGAAAATCATTCCGAAACGAGGCATTTCAGGCACCGGATTATTTCCTTTTTTGTATGAAGGAATAATCTCTAAAGCGCCTTCATTACTTAAAGAATATTTGATTGTGTAATCTGAAAACACATCATTGAGTTTCATTTTTGCAATGACGTATTTTTTACCGTTTTCTTCTGTTACCTGAACATTTTCTAACGTAACGTTCTTACCTGCGGTACGCCATACATTTAGTTTTTGCGGCATTTTATTTCCGAAATCATTGTCTGTTGGCGCTCTCCAAAAATTAGGTTCCGGATATTGTTTAAAATATTCTTCGCCGTTTAAACTGTAATAAGAAATTAATCCGGTTTTTTTGCTGATTTTCACTTGTACATTGGCAGCATTTAAAACAAATGCGTCTTTTTCCTCCTGAATTGCAGCAGCATTTGTTTCTGTTGTTTTTGCAAAATAATTTTCGCTTTCCAGCGTAAATTGTTCTTTTGCTATTTCAAAATTTTGAGGCAGTATTTCTGAACCTGTTTTAGTGTATGCAAAAACATTCAATAAATATTCTGTGCCTTCTTTAGACTGTAATTTTGGTAAATCAAGTTTAAATTGTTTTTTCGATTTCGGATTTAAAGCAACATCGAAACTTCCTTCTTTTATCACTTTTCCGTTTTCTAAAACCTGGTATTTAAAATTGTACTGACTCAAATTTGTAAATCCAAAATCGTTATTAATTTCAATTACTCCATTTTTTAAATCAACGGCATTAAATAAAATATCCTGATATACTTTTTTTACTTCAAAGGCACCCGGATGCGGTGTTCTATCAGCATAAACTAATCCATTGTGACAGAAGTTTTCGTCATTTGTATAGTTCTGACTTCCTAAATCGCCTCCGTAAGCCCAATATTTGCGTCCGGCTTCATCTTTCGCTTCGAAGCCCTGATCTACCCAATCCCAAATAAAACCGCCCTGCATGTTTTTACTGCTGCGAATAATATCCCAGTATTCCTGAAAATTACCGCTGCTGTTTCCCATCGCATGCGAATACTCACACATAATATAAGGACGCGCCACTTCTTTGCGGGCCGCATATTCTTTCATATAAGCAATTGTAGGATACATTGGGCAGACAATATCTGTATTTTCGTTTTCTTTTGCCTGTTCAAATTGAACTAGTCTTGTATTATCTCTCTTTTTAATCCATTTATAAGCTTCATGAAAAACAGGTCCGTTGGCACTTTCATTACCTAATGACCAAAGAATTACCGATGGAGCATTTTTATCTCTTTCAACAAGACTATAAATTCTGTCCAGATGTGCTTCTCTCCATTCCGGAAGATGACCAGGATTAGTTTTTGGATTCATATAAATAAGAGGCTGTCCCTCTACTCCCATTCCATGACTTTCGATATTGGCTTCATCTACCAGAAACAAACCATATTTATTACATAATTTTACCCATAAAACATTATTGGGATAATGACTGCAGCGAACTGAATTTATGTTCAGCTGTTTCATCATCTTAATATCTTTCATCATGGTGGCTTCATCCTGAAAATGTCCCGTTACCGGATTGTGTTCGTGAATGTTTACGCCGTGAACCATTAATCTGACACCGTTTACCAAAAGCTGTCCTCCTTTTAGTTCTACTTTTCTAAATCCAATTTGTGTTCCGACTGCTTCAATTATGCTGCCTTTTTCATTTTTTAACGAAAGTACGAGCGTATACAAATTAGGTTTTTCGCTGCTCCATAATTTTGGATTAGGAACACTTTGAGAAAAACTGATTGTCTGCGTTTTATTCGCATCAGCATTTACGGATAGTACTTTACTGAAAATATTTTTACCCGAAGCATCTACTAATTTTGCTTCTAATTTTTGATTATTGATGGCTGCCGAACTTAAGTTTTTTAAAGTAATATCTACATTCAAACTTCCGTTTTTGTAATTAGAATCCAAATCAGGTTTTGCAAAAAAATCTGCAATACGAATGTCATTGGTACTATACAAATAAACACTTCTGTCAATACCGGAAAGTCTCCAGAAATCCTGATCTTCAAGATAAGAACCATCGCTCCAGCGGTATACTTCGATTGCTACCGTATTTTGTCCCTCTTTTACATATTTTGTAATGTCAAATTCTGCCGGACTTTTAGTATTTTCTGTATACCCTGCTTTTTCTCCGTTTATCCAAATGTACATCGCGGATGTTCCTGCTTCAAAATGAAGAAATACATGACGGTTTTTCCAGTTTTCGGGTAAAACAAAATCTTTTTTATAAGATCCCACAGGATTATCTGAATGATTGATAAACGGCGGATTTCTCTCAAAGGGATAGGTGATATTGGTATAAATTGGAATACCGTAACCGTTTAATTCCCAATTAGCAGGCACTTGTAATTCTTTCCAGTGCAAAGTGCTGTAATCCTGTTTATAAAAATCTTTCGGACGCTGATCCGGTGTTGGCGACCAGGAGAATTTCCATTTTCCATCCAGTGAAAAATACCAGGGCGAACTTGTATAAATGTCATTTATTGCCGAAACCTCATCTGCATAAGGAAGAAATGCTGCTCGTGCCGGTTCTCTGTTGATCTGAAATACTTCGGGATTTTCCCAATCGTTTCTGTCTTTATTTTCCTGTCCGAAAACAGTTGTAAGTACAAAAAGACTTAAAAGTAGTGTGGTTTTTATTTTCTGCATTTAGTTAGTATAGTTTAGATCTTTAAATTCTGAAGTACAAAATTCAAAATACAACGAAGCTGTTTAAAACTTCATTTTCTCCGGTAAATATTTAGCCACTAATTCTTTATAATAAGGAAGCAGAGCTTTTACATCTGGTTTAACCGGCGCTTTTGTATACAAATCATACGGGTTAAATTTTCGTACCCAGTCAAACATTTCAACATCTTTTTCATTCATTAAATGGGCGTAGGCATTTTCTTTATGCTGTGAATAAAACGAATGGTAACGAATCATATATAAAGCCGGATCCGGAAGATAATCTTTCATGATCTGATACAAATATTCGTCGTGTCCCCAGCTCATTTTTACTTTATCCAGTCCGCAATTTTGAGTGTAAACGCCTAATTTGGTATTGAATCTTTCATCTGTATAATCCGGATTTTCCTTGAAGAATTCAGGATATACAATTTTATCAGAATAAGCGCAGCCTACCGGAAAAGTATCTCCAACAACGGCCCATTGCGGTTCGCCAAAGAGGCATAAAATTTTTCCAAGATCGTGTATAAAGCCCGTTAGCACAAACCAGTCCGGATGACCGTCTGCCCTGATGGCTTCAGATGTCTGCAAAAGATGTTGTGTCTGGTCTAAATCGATATCGGGATCACTGTCGTCTACAAGTGTATTTAAAAAATCAACGGCTTCCCAAATTGACATTTCTTTTTTATTGAACTGCAAAAATTCATCTTCTTTACTGCAGACAAAATCGTAGGTTTGATACGTATGGTTTATTCTATAAAATTCCTTAACGGTTTCTACTCTCTCTGAATCAACATAATTTCTAAACTCTTCTTTCTCTTTTACAGGTTCAGACGGGTCCGGATATCGTATTAACAAATCGTCTTCCCATTCATCCAGATTATTCAGCGGATTGTCAGTGTCAATTGGCTTTTTCATAAGATTAAATTTTTATTGTTTAAGACAAAAATAAAATTACTCTCAGAAAGCATAATGGATTAATACATCAAAAACATGGATAGATTTTAAATTTGTGTTATTTTTTGTTTAAATTCCAATTATGAAATTTTAAATTCTAATAAAAAATTCCAATTAATGTCTGGGTGGAATTTATAAGTTTAAAATTGGGATTTGATTTCACTTTGCGGAGACGCATTGCTGTGCGTCTCTGCGATAAACCATGAGATAAAAATAAATTCAATAAAAAAATTCCAAATTCCAATTACTCTAAGAGGTTGGAATTTGGTCCCGAAGCTTCGGGATAAAAAATTGGAATTTAATTTAATTAATCAATTTGCTTGGCGGGAAACCAAATTGCTTTTTAAAACATCGGCTAAAATATAACGGATCATTAAAACCTACTAAACTCGTTACTTCAGAAACATTATATTTTTTGGTTTTTAAAAGTTCTGCCGATTTTTTCAAACGTATTGTTCTGATAAATTCGTTTGGAGCCAAATCAGTCAATTCTTTGATTTTTCTGTATAATTTAGAAGAACTAACTCCCAATTTATCACATAAAAATTCTGTTGATAAATCTTCTTCGCTTAAATTATCGTTGATCAAAGCTGTAATTTTCTCCATAAACTCTTCATCTATTGGAGAATGTGTCAACAAGCTTATTTTACTTTCTATTTCGCCGGAAAATTTTACTTTGAGTTCTAAGCGTGATTTAATAATATTTTCTATAACCGTTTTTAAAAGCAACGGTTCAAAAGGTTTTACTAAATAACTATCTGCTCCCATGTCATATCCTTTCACTTTGTCAACGTTTTCGGCAAGCGCAGTTAAAAGTACAACGGGAATATGGCTTATAAATTCATCGCTTTTTAGCTGTCGGCAAAATTCGAGTCCGTCCATAACAGGCATCATGACATCAGCAACACACAAAATTGGTTTAATTTGCCTGCATATTTTAAGGCCTTCTTCTCCATTTTCGGCATCATAAACTTTGTAGTAATCAGAGAGATAATCTACTAAATACTTTCTCAGTTCGATATTGTCTTCAATAACCAGAATTTTTTCTTTTAAATCTGTATTCTGTATGATTTTTTTCGCAGCTTTTTCAGGAATAAGCATGCTTAGATTGTCATTTTTCAAAGCATATTCAAACACTTCTTTGCTGTCGTAAGAACTTCGCTGTATCGGAATTTCAACTCTAAACGTACTGCCTTTGCCGGGCGTGCTTTCTACTGTTATTGTTCCTTTATGAATGGCTACAAGAGATTTTACCAATGATAAACCAATACCGGATCCTGTATTATTTGCTTTACTGTTGGATGCCTGATAGAATCGTTTAAAGATTTTTTCCTGACTTTTTAACGGAATCCCAATACCATCATCTGTAACTTCCAGAATCAAAAGATCTTCAGGGCCTTCTTTTAGATTGATAAACAAATCAATATTGCCGTATTTATTGGTGAATTTCAAGGCATTAGACAACAGGTTATACAGAATCTTATCGTATTTATCATTGTCTATCCAGCCTGTAATTATATCAACTCCGGAAATAAAATTTAATTTAATTTTCTTGTTGTAAGCCAGCTCTTTATACGAATCGAAAATGTTTTTAGAATACGCCAGAATATCCGTTTTCGAAACTTTAAGTTTTAATTCTCCTGACTGTGCTTTTCTAAAATCAAGTACCTGATTCACCAGATTCAGCAATCTGCTGGCATTTTGATAAATTAGATTGTACCTGCTTTTTTCATATTCAGTTGCATTGCTGTTATTTTCGTCCAATAATTGTTTTGCAGGCCCCAAAATTAGTGTCAACGGAGTTCTTAGCTCATGCGAAATATTGGTAAAAAAACGCAGTTTTTCATTGTTAAGCTTGATGTCGTGCTCGCGGTTTACTTTTTCTGTCAGCAATTCCTGTTTTAATCGAATGCGGTTTTTAATTTCTTTTCTGATAAAATAAAAAATACACGATAATACTATCAGAAAAACGATAAATGAAATTGGGGTTAACCAAAAAGGAGGAAGAATCCTGATTTGGTACGCTATCTCTTTGCTCCAATTTCCGTCGCTGTTGCTTGATTTTATTTTGAAAACATATTTGCCCGGGTACAAATTGGTATACTGAACAATTCTGGAGTTACTATTTGCCGTAATCCAATGTTTATCAAAACCTTCGAGCATATATTGAAACTTGTTCAGCTTTTCGTTTGCAAATGACGGAGTCGAAAACTGAAGTGAAAAATTTCGGTTTTTATAATTGAGTTCTGCTTTTTTGCCGTAATTAAGATCCTGTAAAAGCGGAATTTGCCCATTTATTTCCGTGTCCGGAAAAACTTCTTCATTCTGAATTTTAAATTCGGTTATAATGGGTTCCGGCGACCACTTATTTCTTTTCATCGTATGTGGCGAAAAAGTAATAATACCGTTTTTGCCTCCCAGAAAAATATTAGAATTATTGAAATTAAAAAAACCGCTTGAACTAAAAACATCCAGTCTGTTGCCACTGTTTACGTGGTAAATATTGATGCCTTTTAAATCAGATTTTACCCAGGCAATACTATTGTTATTGATGTTTAGCCATAAATTACCGTTTTCGTCTGATAACATATCGGTAATCCATTTGCCGGAGAGTTCCCTGAAATTTGAAATAGTTGTAAAGCTATTTTTTTTAGCATCATACAGGCATAACCCAAAACGTGTCGACGCCCATATTTTGCCTTTTTTGTCAATCATAATATCGCTGACATTATCTTCGCGCGGCAAACCGGTTTCTTTTTTAGAAAGTGTTTTATAAAATTGTATTTGACCAGATGTATAATTGTATTTTACAACACCCGTTTCTGTAGCAAACCAAAGGTTGTTTTTAGCATCTTTTTCTATGGCGTTAATTTGATATCCGGGCAGTAATTTTCCTTTAGAAGTTTCTACTTCAAGGGTTTTCGTATTTAATACCACAGCACCTTCGCCAAATGATCCGACCATAATGGACTGATCGCTTATTTTGTGAAAAGCAAATATGGGCGAGGTATCAAAACCAACATTGATTTCTTTTGATGAATTTGTAGTATAATTGTAAACCAATACTTTACCATCCCAAAGGCCGCAGTAAAAAATCTTTCCGTCATCTGAATAAATACTGGCAATGTCCATCGCTTTATTATACAGCGGCACAAAACCTTTTGGGCTCGAAATAAAGAGTCCGTTATGGCTGGTTACAACAATTACTTTTCCATCATAAGTTTCAGAAAAGCCTCGTATACGCGGTGCCTGATTGCCTATAAAACGGGAAATATCTTTATTTAGGGTAAACTGGTTTTCGTACGGATCGTATTTATCAAGTCCGTCTTCTGTACCAATCCACAAAACTCCCGAAGCATCAAAATATAAGGCGTAAACCAAATTATCAACGATAGACGTAACATCTGACAAAACAGAATAATACCATTTGTAATTGCCTGTTTTAATATCTTCTAATTCTTTGCAAACCAACAATCCGCCAAGGGTTCCTACCCAATATTTACCGTCTGGCGCGCGGGCAACTGATAAAAAATACGGGCCTAAACTTCCTCTGATTTCTTTGTTTTCGATATATAAATTAACAAACTGATCCTTTTTTTTGTCTAATTTGTAAAGTCCTTCACGGGTGCCTATAAAAATATCTGCTTTGGCATCTTCATAAATGAAATTGATATAAGGGTTTTTTACATTTGAATTAGGGACAGAAAGTGTGTAATTATTGATTTTTACAATATTTCCTTTGTTGTCTAAGGCTATTTTGGCGATTGAACCTTTTTCATAACTTCCAATCCAGATATTTCCTTTTTTGTCTTCAAAGATTTCTTTTACGTAGTCAAAACCTTTAAGTGGAATTTTTTCAAATCTTTTTTCTTTATAAAAAAACAGATAAACGCCTTGTGTTTTTGTTCCTACCCAGACTCTTTTAAATTTATCTACGTGAACAGATCGTATTTCTTCTTCGGGCAGGCTATTGACGTCATTTTTTTGTTTCAGGAAGGTTACAAAAACATGAGTGTCCATTTTAAAAAGCGTCAAACCTTTTCTGGTCCCTATCCACAAATGATTTGATGCTTCATCGAGTTCTAATGCGGTTATATCATCGTTTTGCAATCTGTTTTCTCCGGGTGCAGAGCTCATGTAGTTTTTAAATTGATATCCGTCAAAACGATTCAATCCGGAGAAAGTTCCAAACCACAAAAAGCCTTTTTTATCCTGCACAATATGCCTTACAGAATTATGAGACAAACCATTATTGTCATTATAATGCGTGAATTTTATATTCTGCGAATGCGAATAATAAAACACGATTAAACAAATAAAAATAATGTAATGATTTTTTCTCATATAAGAATTTATACTGCAATTTACAGTTTTATTAAATAGTTGATACTTTTTATGGAATTATTTTATCAATCTTACATCTTTGGATGTAATTATTTCGTCCGTTCGCTTGGGTCATAAAATTTCAATAAACACCTAGAAACGTAGATTTTTTTTGATGTTGAAAAAAGAGTATAAAAAGAAACTTATTTCTTTCACATAGCACTATAAGTTTTATTCAAGTAAAACGCCTTATTTGCGAATACAAATCCTATGTCTCTATGTGTTAAATTAATTATACCCAACTGGTTCAATTTTATTATTTTTCAGGTTAATTCTAAAATGATCTGCCGGTTCGCTTTTCATCGTTTTCAAAAATATTTTTGACCATAAAACCAAATTTTCATCATTTGACTTTTCTAATGCTTTGCACACTATTTCGTATTGTTTTAATCTGTTTGTGCCAATTTCCGGAATGGCCAGTTCATCGGCATTTTTTAATCTGTAAAAATCAAAAATCATATCAAAACCTGTCCACGATTCCAAATCTTCCATTGTTATTCCGGTTGATTTTAATTCGGCATCAACTTCTGACGTGTTTTTATTGATATACGCTAAATCCCTGCCGGAAAGTTTTAGAATTGATGTTAAAAATGCAGCCGGAAAATCTTCGGGCAAAAACCGAAGACGCACCAGTTCTTTTAAATGCCATTCGGTAAAATCTTTGTAATTTTTGGTTTTTAAAATTTCCTTGTTCCAAATGGAAGTACTTTTTATCTGCTGCAAATGCCCGTATTCTTCTTCATAAAAAGGAAACAAACTATTAAATTTTGGAACAGAACCTACTACAATAGTTTCTACTTCAAAATTGGAATCAGAGTGAATCGTCAAAATTTTATAAGCCGGCATATAAGTGGCCAAAGATGGCGTTTGAATATTAAAAAGCGTATTGCCTTTTGCAGTTGTACGCACTCCTGTATCGTTTATATGCATGTGACCGCCAAAGTGAATCTGAATACCTGCATCTGCAAATGTTTGGGCAACTTCTTCAACAGGAACTCTGGATAATTGCATTTTATCGGCTCCAAAAAGCTGTTTTAATTCCGGTGAGGCATCATCATTAAAATCAACTATCGGATAATGGCTAAAAGCAATCAATATTTTGCCTTTTTGCCTGGCTTCTGCAGCAACTTTTTTTACCCAGTTTATTAAATGACTTTTGTAAAGCAGCATATTGTTATAACCAATACTGGCTCCCGAAAAATCATTGGGATTATCTGCCTCGTCTGATAGTTTTTTATTGGGAACATACACATTGGCGTCTATTGCCAAAAGCCAGATTCCTTTGATGGGTTCGACTAAATAACTCGCATCCGGAAGTGACAGATTAGTGTCTTGAATGGTATAAATTCTTTTTTCTAAAACAGATTCTGCCAGGGCTTTTTCTACAGTATAATTTTCATAAGTATAATTGGAAAAAGGTGTTTCCCAATACAGATATTCTTTCTTTGGAAAAAAACCAAAACCTGCCATTTCCTGCAGGGTTTCTTTGTATCCCCAGTTTTTTATATCGGCTGTAATAATGGGTTCTAACTGATTTTCTTCTTTCTTTAAAATGGTTTTAGAACTGCTGATGATTTGCTCTTTTCCGTCTTTTCCCAAAAAATCTGTTTTGGCTGCTTCTTGTGCAAAAGGTTTTACGGCATCGTGATTTCCTGTGGTTACAAAAAACGACATGCCTTTTTCTTTAGTATATTCATCGAGAATTTTCCGAAGTCCTTTTACATGGACAGGTTGCCCGTCATCACTAAAATCGCCGGGAAGCACCACTTGCTTAATGCCTCTTTTTGAAATATCGTTAAGCGCTTCTATAAACGCAAAATAATTCTCGTTGAAAATTCTGGTTGAATGCAATTGTGCATTCATAGTTCTGATATTGGCGTATTCTCCCGTTACCGGATTTTTTATGCCCTGATAATCATTGTCTTCAAATTTTGCAAAAATATCCTGTAAATGAACATCGGCTATAAAAGCAATCTTAACCTGTTTTGTAACGGCCTGTTTTGGTTTACAGGAATATACAGAAAGCAAGAGCACTATTATAACCGATATTTTAAGCATGTAATTTTATTTTATTACTGAAAATAGCCAGCCTATTTTATGTAAGCTTCTAATTTATCAATAGTATTGATTTCCTGTTCTCTGGCACTTGCCGATATAATTTTTGTCTGTAACGATTTTGTTGGTTTTGAGATCAATAAATACTGCGTTCCATCGTCTGTAGTTTTTACATAATCTTTTGGATTATACATAATCGCTGCGCCAATTGATACAATTTCTGCTGCTACGTCTTCCGGGTGTTTTCCCCATACTGCAATGTAATTTGTTCCTTTTTTAGTTTCAAAATCTTTGAAATAATTTATTCCTGTAGCAAATTGTACTTTTTCTCCACTTAAACTAACGGCTTCAACCTGAGCTTCTCTTTTTCCTGAAAATACGGTTACACGAACTAAAATATCTACTTTTTTTCCTTTGTAAGGCACTCCTCTTGAAATCATTTCCATCCATGAACTTGAATCTGTTTTTCCCACGCGTGCCAAACGATTTGTTACCGGATTTAGCGGAACTATTTTTTCGCCGTCCCAAAGTTTTACACCTCCTAAACCTACAGTCGATGCCACTTTATAATAATCAGCTCCCCAGCCTTCTTTTTGCTGTTCTGCCGTAGGATACCAGTTTGCTTTTTTTAATTCTAATCCCGGTTTTGCTTTAGAATAAACATCGATTGCCACTTTATCACTAAAATAGATTCGCAATGCCATCCATTCGTTTTCAATTGCAGGTCCGTGATGTCCAATCGTTTTATATAAATCACCTGTTTCTGAGCCAATATCTGTTAGATAAGTAATTTTATCAGACTTCATATACAAACTTGTATCTGTATTATTTTGTGCAAAACAGGCAAAGCAAGACAGCAAAGCGGTAATAAATGATAATTTCATAATGTCAATTATTTAAGATTAAGTTTAATTAGTACCGTAAATTTAAACTAACCTTTCAACAATACCCAAAAATTTATTACTAAGATAGGGTCATTTTGTGATGAAATGGCGTAAATCCTGTTATGTAAAGATGTTCGCCAACGGTTTTCAGGCTGCCCTGATGATAGGTATATTCTTCACTATCGAGATTTTCAACATTAAAATGTTCGCATTTTCCGGGTCCAAATTGTATCGAATCACCGGCAGCTGCCAGTTCTCCTGTTCCGGATTTAAGAAAATATCTTTTTTTATCGTCTTGTACTGCGCCCGTAATGGCACTTCCTTCATTAAAACACATTTCGATGGTTACCTCAACATTTGGCGGGCCATCTACTTTAAAATCCAAACTCAATGTTCCGTTGTTTTCTATGATTTCAATTATGGTTATTTGCTTTTTGACATTGCTTTTGGTTCTTGAACTAAATTCCATTTTGTTCCAAAATCGTGTATCCGGCGATTCAGATAATGTGTAATCTCCATCGGCTTTGCGGAATTTTTCTGCTAAAGGCTGGTAGTAATCTGCTTCTTTTGTTTCTGTTAAAATGTATTTATTCCCTTCTTTAACAATGCCTTCGCTGCTAAAATATCCCATCCTAAAAAAAGAAGTCGACAAACGCATGTATTTCAAAATAGCATTTCCTTTTCTGTATGTTAGAAAATTAGGATTTGAAGATCTTCCGGAAACAATCTGTACCGGCTGGTCGTTACCGCCAAAAAGGGTTACAGAAGTTTTGCCTCGTTTGATTCGTGCCAGATTTGATACGGCAAAAAACTTTTCGAAATCATTTATCACTTTTCCTTCAACAGGAATTGGTTTTCTCAGCTCATTGTTTTCCATAAAAAAGCCTAATGAATCTGATAAAATATCATTTGTAAATTCCGGCAGATTTTCAATCGTAGTAGCCATATAAGCAAACAGGGTATTATTAGTATAAATGGCCATAAACCTGTACTGTAAATAAAACTTAGTCACTTTGAGGTTCATAAACTGATCCTGTCTTCTGGAATCGAGTGTAATTAAATCACCGTTTTGTTCTGTATGATAAAAATAGGTTGTTAAGTTTTTAGAAACAATTTCCAGCAATTTTGGCCTGTTTAATAATCTGCCAACTGTAATTAAAGCTTTATCGATTACGGCAGAATAAATACCGCTTCTTTCAGAATAATGTCCGTCTTCGTTACAATCTATACCTTCGGCGAGCCATTCGTCAATTCTTTGTACGTAAGCAGGATCAGGATAAAGATCGTTGATACTTGCCAAAGCTGCACAAACCACCCATCTGTGATTTGGCGTATGTACACCGCCTGTTACCATGGCTTTGCCGGCATTTAAAATAAATTTTTTCAGCTTATCTGGTAATGCTGCTGTATCTTGTTTTTTATCGGCCTTTAAAATTGCTGCGGCGGGGCAAATATATTCGAGTATAAAAGCGGTGTCTGGGGGCGATTGCCTATTTCCGCCAGCATCTAATGTACCGTCTGCGTATTGTTCTTTAAGCAGAATATCTGCAAATTGGTTCAGTTTTTCTGTTACAATTTTAGATTTATAATATTCTGATCCTGAATTACATAGCGAAGCCGTGAGAACCAAAATATTATTTGCAATGAACCGAAAACTGCTGAGTTTTATACTGGAATCTAAAGGATTATCTAATATCGTTTTAACTTTTGCATCATTGTTCAAAAGAAGCTTTTTCATTAATTGAAGATCTTCTTTTGAAGGTTCGGCAGTTAAAAATTCGTTTGCAAAAACAGCATTGCTGACTAACACTCCTGCTAAAGTCAGACCTGATAATCTAATAAATTCTCCACGGCTGATTTGATTTTTCATACTGTAATTTTTATTGATTTTAATCTCAAAGAAACCTGACAGGTTTTAAAAATCTGTCAGGTTTAATAAAAAAACTAACAAAATATTTACTTTAATTCTTCGGCTATTTTCACTAATGTGAAATTTATTCCCAATGGATTTTTGGTTATTTTACAGATTAGCGGAAAATCCGGATTTTTTATAATCCACATTTCAGTTTGATCTATTTGCGCGATTACATGCAGGCTTTCAATTGATTTTCCGTCTATCGAAACTCCTTTTTCAGCTGCATTTTCGTTTAAAATATAGGTGGTATTATTATAAACGAATTTCTTGTTTTGAACCAAATCCTGATAAGCTGCCCGCGAAATCATAAAAAAAGTTTCTGTTGGTTTTAAGTTCAAAACCGGCGCATATTCGCCCTGATTAAAACTTAATGCATTTCCGTTTTTTAATGCTTCGGGCAAAATAACAATACTGCTTTTTACACCTCTGGTTTCTAATTTAAAAGTAAGCGTATCAGCAACTGTTTTGGCTGTAAGCGATAACGTTCTGGTTTGTCCGTGAAGCTTACAGATGTAATTGAATACTGTATTATTTTTAACCGTTGGAACATAACTTTGTGCTTTACCGGTTTGATAAACGGCACAAAAAAGTATCGATAAAAGTATATTTTTCATGTGTTTATTTTATTTTGATGGTGGTAAAATAGTAGTTCCCCAGGCAGAAGGTTTCGAATCCATTTCAAGAATCAATTCTCCGCCGTTTGTAATATCATCGTGCAGAATCCATGCCTGATTAAATGGTTTTCCGTTTAAGAAAGCCGCTTTTATGTATTTGTTTTTATCACTCTTTTTTCTTGTCGTGATTTTAAAACTTTTACCATTTTCTAACTGTACGGTTGTTTCTTTAATCAAAGGCGTATTCAATAAATAATAAGGCTGTCCGGCGTTTGGATAAAGTCCCATCATGTGAAAAGCCAGCCAGGAAGACATGGCTCCGGAATCGTCATTTCCGGGTAAACCTTCTCTCGATGTATTAAAATTATTTTTTATGATAGTTTTGATTCGGTCTGAACTTAAATACGGTTTTCCAACCCAGTGATACAAACATGGCGTTAAAAATGAAGGTTCGTTGGCAACATTATACAAATCGGTATTAAAAAAAGTATCGAGCCTGTTTATAAAAGCTTTTTCTCCGCCTGATTTCTTAATAAGTTCCGGCACATCATGCGGAATACTTAAGGAATATTCCCAGGAATTTCCTTCGTAAAAAAACACACACCAATGGCAGACATACCACGGAGATTCGATAATAACGGGCGTATACTTAAAAGTTGGTTTCTGGATTTTTGATTCTCCAAAAACTACATCATCCAGCCAGTTTCCGGCTGCATCTTTGGGCATAATAAATCCCGTGGCGCCATTATTTACATAATCAGCTCGCCATAAATTTTGCCAATTGTCTGCCTGTTTGGTGTATTGGGTATAGATTTCTGTTTTATTAAGTCCTTTGGCGACGGTAGCAATGTTATAATCGTTGTACGAATAATCGATTGTTCTGTTTCCTGCGCGGTCTGTACCGTAGGGAACATATCCTAATTTGAGATAATCTAATAATCCGCCCCTGCCTTCTTTTTCTTCATTTCCTCCGGGAGGCACCGTAGCGTCTTTCAGCATCGCCTGCAACGCGAGCTCATAATCAATTCCTGTTAAGTTTTTTACAAAAGCATCTGCCAGAACTACCTCAGCATTAGACCCGCCCTGAGTTCGTCCGTTGTCATTTCCGCTTCTTCCTTCGGGTAAATAACCTTCGTGTTTGTAAATGTTCAACATCCCGTTTATAATTTCGACCTGACGTTTTGAATCGATAAGCGTAATTAAAGGACTTGAACTTCTAAAAGTATCCCAAATACAATAAAAATCATCGTAATAAGGTTCGTCATTTGTCCAAAGCGGGTTTTCGCCGGTTCGGTCTACGGGCATCAGCATGGTATGATATAAACCCGTATAAAACATCTTTTTATAATCGTTTGAAGTATCTTCTGAAAGTTTGATTCGGCTTAATAATTGTTCCCATTTATTTTCTAAAGAAGATAAAACGGAATTAAAATCCCAATGCGGAATTTCAACTTCAATATTATTTTTTGCTTTTAATTCGCTTAAAAATGAGATTCCGATCTTGACATTGAGTTCCTGTTTTTTTCCTTTTCCGAAAGAAAGCAACGCCGCTGTTTTCTTTCCAGAATCAAACTGAGCTGCTTCGTTCGGATAAAATTTACCGTCTTTGCAGGTTACAAATTTTGCAACAGGCTGATCAAAAATGGCATAAAAATAAACGGTGTAAGCACGACCGTTATTCCATCCACCTCTGATTCTGCTGTATCCGCGAACTTCTGTATCTGAAACAATTTCGATCTGTGAACCTACAAACTGCTGTGCTTCTCTCGCGTTTGGAATCGCTTCTTCTCCCAAAAAAAAGCCCGGGTCAATTTTTAATTCTTTTGATGTATTTTCACGATAAGTAATGCGGTAAAAAGCTGCTTTTCCTGATGTTGTGATTTCGGTTTTAATGTTATTTTCTTTAAAAACCGTTTGATAATAACCCAGTTTTACATTTTCTTCAGATCTGAAAGAAGTCTGATCGAGTTTATCCAAAGCTCCGGAAAAAGGCATGATCTGGATATTTCCATATTTTGGTCCGCCTCCTGTTCCGCTTACATGTACCTGACTAAAACCTGTTACTTCTTTTGGTAAAGGAAGCCAGCCGCTGTTAGGACTCACAGTACAATCCGGACTTGGTTTTACCATTCCGTAAGGACACGACGGGCCAATAAAAACCCTGCCTACGCCTTCTGATCCTATCATGGGATCTACGTAATTATGAGTGCTTTTTTGGGCATTGATCGTAATTGTAACAAGAAATGATATTCCTAAAAAAAAGATAAACCTGGTCGTTAATTTCATTGTATTATTTCTTTGGTTTCGTTTGACATGTCAATTTTTTAACACATAGAAACATAGATTTTTTTGCTGCTTAAAAGGCGTTTCACCTGCATTAACAAACATAGCTCTATGTGTGAGAAACTAATTTCTTTTTGGTTACTTTTTTCAAATCCTAAAAATCTCTGTTTCTATGTCTTTAATTATTTTCTGTTTTTGGCTGATCTGACATTTCTAAAATTAATTCACCTCCGTTTGTAATGTCCTGATGAGAAATACTATAATTTTCTACTGTTTTATTATTGTATTTCAGGTCTTTTATATAAACATTATCACCGCTGTTGTTATTGGCTTTTATTACAAATTTTTTACCTGAATAATATTTGGGATTCAGCTCAATTGAGATTTTATTAAATAGAGGACTTCCTATTTGATAGACGGCATCTTTATCTGTTCCACCATTCATTTGAAACAAACCAATTTTAAGCAACACATTTAAACTTCCCATTAATCCCTGATCTTCATCGCCGTTGTAACCCGTTGCCGGAGACAAACCGCTAAAGGTTTCTTTTACTACATTTCTGGTCCAATATTGGGTTAAATCAGGTCTTTGCAATAAATTAAAAACATTAGATGTCTGCATAGATGGCTGATTACCAAAATTTACAGGAATTCTGCTAAACTCAGGATGCAACTCTGCATCGTGTGAGGTTCCTGAAGTATATTTTAAGCTTTTAGCCATCTCAAACTGATTGTTTAGTTTTGAAACTGCTTTTTCTTTCCCGCCCATTAATTCTGCCAAACCCTCAATATCATGCGGTACAAACCAGGTCGATTGTGCGCCGTTTGCTTCTATAAATCCGTTTTCGTATTGGTAAGGATCGTAATTTTCACGCCATTTTCCATCTACATTTTTCGGACGCATCCAGCCTATGCTTTTATCAAAAACATTTTGGTAGTTTTTAGATCTGGCCATAAAATAAAGATAGTCTTGCTGATGGTTTAATTTTTGAGCCAATTGCGCCAGCGTCCAATCCTGATAAGCATATTCTAAAGTCTGACTGGCACCGTCTTCATGGCTTCCAAAATTTCCTTCGGGAAGAGGATATGGAACAAATCCTTTTTCTAAATAATATTGTAATCCGCCTCCAATATTGGTATTGTGTTCATATCCGGCTTTGGCCATAATACCACCAGGCATGTGATTTTTCTTTAATGCGGTGTAAATCAATTCAAGGTCTTCTTTTACAATTCCTTTTTGAATGGCGCTCACCATAAAAGGCGTGGCCGAAGCTCCTGTCATTACATAAGTATCGTTTCCTCCTGAAGGACCGCGCGGAATCATGCCGCCGTCTTTATAATATTGCAGGAGAGAATAAACAAATTCTTCCATAATTTCAGGATATACAAGTCCCCAAAGCGTGTTTATCGTCCATTGTGCGCCCCAAAATGCATCAGAATTGTAATGATTGAATTTAGGTTTTCCGTTTGTTCCCAAAGGCAATTGTCCTATTCTGAATTTTTCTCCAGTATTATCAGGATAAGCACCATTGGAATCGCTTATCATTTTTCGTCCCTGCAAAGCATGCCAAAGATCCGTATAAAATCGTTTTTGGTCTGTTTCTGTTCCGCCTTCTATTTTAATTCTGCCTAATAAATTATTCCATTCTTCTTTTGAATCTTGTACCGTTTTATCAAAATCCCAATCCGGTAATTCTGTTTCAATATTGTTATTGGCGTTTTCAATTGAAGTGTACGAAATGCCAATTTTCATTATTATTTTTTCAGCTGTTTTTCCAAAATTAACCAAATAATTTCCTGTACCATTATCTCGTTCTATGGAAGTTACGGGCTCGTTTGTTTTAACTTTAAAAAATACGGTTACGGGTTTCGGACGCCTGAAATTAGTACTCAATACTAAAGATCCGGAAAGTTCATAATCGTTGTTTTTTTCTAATGTGCCATTTGTATTTTCACAAGGGCCAAGCATTGTATTCAAATTAAAAAGAACTGCTTTTTGTGCCGCAGCCGGAAAAGTATATTTATGAAAACCAACTCTTTGCGTGCTGGTTAATTCTGCCTTTATTTGATATCGGTCTAATTGTACAGCATGATATCCGGGCGTTATTTTTTCGGTTTGATGACTGAATTTAGAATAGAAATCTTTAAAAATATGCTTTTTATTTTCTTGTGAAATAGTTACCGGCATAACAGATACACCAGACAATTGCCATTCGTGTATATGACTAAAACCTTTTATGGTTTCTGTGGTATATTTGTATCCGCCTCCCCAATCGCCGTTAATTTCTGTATCGGGATTTAAATTTACCATTCCGAATGGACGGCTTGCGGAGGAAAAGAAAAACCATCTTGAATTTTCGGTATCCAATAAAGGATAAACCATATCAGATTGCTGCCTCTTTTTTTGCGAAATATTTTTTTCGGTTTTACAGGACACTAAAAAAATAAGAACCAAACTTATTCCAACGCGTCCAATTTTATAAATTTTATTGAGTTTCATTTATGCTATTTTTAATGGGGCTATGTTTTATTCAGCTGGTTTTTGTATTACTATAAAATCGAAAAATTGCCACAGAAATTAGATAAGAATTATAAATTTATATTCTCAAAAATCTATTGTTAGAATGTTACAAAGCTTAATCTTTCTTTATCTTCCGAAACTTCATTCGATTAAGCTCTGTCCTCATTCAAAAAAAAATAAAGTGAAACTGATTTTCCCGAGCAACTGAAAAATCATCTTCTAATAAAAAAGGAGAAGAATTTTAATCTTCCTCTCCTTTCAAATTAAAATCTGTTGTAATTACATTGTAACAAACTGTTTATTAATATCCTGTAGTTTGTATTAAAGCAGGATTCAAAACCATCGCATTAGTAGGTATAGGGAAAACGCGACGAAAGGTTTCTGAATTTGTTTTGTATCCCCATTGTCCTTCATATTTTCCAAATCGGATCATGTCGTTTCTGTGCCATGCTTCCTGAGCAAATTCACGGCTTCTTTCCTGATAAACATCTTCTAAAGACACTCCGCCCAATGCAGGTGAAGTGGTACGGTTGGAGCGAACCATATTAACCAATGTTACGGCACTTTGTCCTAACGTTTCGCTTCCTCCACGAAGGATTGCTTCTGCTTTCATCAAAAGAATATCAGAATAACGTAAAAATGGAACGTCATTTTTTTGATTACGATTTGTAGATGTAGCGTCAGGATAGAATTTAATATTTCTATATCCCATATTCCAGGCAATTTCATCATTTCCGCAATCAAATAAAGTGGTGCTTTGACGAAGAAGAATATCCGGTGTTAAATTTACCTGATAGGTATAAGTCGCGCCACCATCTGCTCCGGTATAAAACTGATCGTATCCTTTTTTTGTTGTAGTAACCATAACCGGCGTAACACCATCATTCATAAATTGTAGACCTGTTAACCATTGTTTGTTACGAATATCATTAACATCATTAAAATAGGCGTAAAATTCAGGTATGGTACTTCTTGGTGCGCTTGGCGTGAAAGAAAGTCCAAACTTAGCTCTTTCAGAACGAGGCACATCATAACGTGAGTGATACATTTGTCCGTTGAAACCAACTGTAACTGCGGTAGGATCGTAAGGAACTGCAAAAATAAATTCTTTCATTTGTGGTCCGTTTGTAGGATAGAACATCTGAAGATAAGTAGCTCTTGGTTCTATGCTGTATAAACCTGAACTAATTACCTGATCGCAAGCTGCAACACAATCATTATAACGCGCTGCTCCTGTGTATACTTCTGCATTTAGGTATAATTTTGCCAGCATTGCATTAGCAGTCTGTTTGTTTGGTCTTCCGTAAGTTGTTACTCCCGAAGCCGGATTTAAATTAGGAACTGCTTTTTTTAATTCTCTTTCGATAAAATTAAATACGTCTTTTCTGTTCACTTTTGCATGAGCGGTAAAATCTCCGTAAACAGTATCTAATGGTACGTCGCCGTAACTGTCCATCATCATGAAATACGAAATAGCACGCATTGTTTTTAATTCAGAAATTAAAGTCGCTTTCTCAGAACCTTCGGGCATAGTCTGGTTTAAAATTGAAATTGCCTGATTGCTGGTTCCAATTACTTTAGATGTCCAGTCCCAAAGACTTCCAATGATACCATTATCCGGTGTCCAGTCGTGGTAATGCATTGAGATATAGTTTCTGTTATCAAACCAGTTTCCTCCTCTTGACGGCATAATAGCTTCATCTGTAGATAAAGATTGTGACCACCACCAGGCAAATGAAAATTCACCGCGAAAGGCTGCATAAACAGGACCAGTAGTCTGGATATATTGTGTTGAGTTTTGAGGAAAAACCTCAGGCGTAAGCTGTGTTGTAATGGGCACATCAAGATCTTCACAAGACCATAATAAACCTGCCATTAGTATTGGAAGTCCTAAATATTTTAATATATTTTTCATAATTTTTACAGTTAAATTTTTAGAATATCACATTTAAACCAAACATAAATGTTCTGGTTTTTGGATAGAAGTTATTCGAATCTACACCCGGAGCTGTTCCTCCTTGTTCGACTTCCGGATCAATTCCTGAATACTTAGTAATAACAAACAAGTTGTTTATTGTCTCATAAATACGTACGCTTTGAATAAACCTGCCGACTTTGCCAAAATTGTAGCCTAAGGTCATATTGTCTAATCTTATATAACTTCCGTCTTCGATAAAACGAGATGAATATTTATAAGAGTTAAGGTCATTTGGCGATTCGTTTCCTGCATCAACCAAAATATTATTGGTCATTGCAGTGCTAGGTCTGAATAAATCTGCTCGGGTTGCATTGAAAATTTTATTTCCAAATACGCCTCTGAAGAAAATACTTAAATCAAATTTTTTGTATTGAAAATTATTTCCCCAGCCTAATAATAGTTTTGGCTGCGCGCTTCCTGCATAATGATAATCTACTCCAATAGCCGGTGTAGTGGTTAAATTGTTGTTTTTATCGTAATACTGTGAAACACCGTTTGCATCTTTTCCTGCATATTTAAGTGTAAAAAATTGACCAAGAGGTTTTCCTTCTTTAAAAATCTGCAACGTACTTCCGGTTTGTCCGCCTCCGTCTGGCTGTACTCTACGAATAGAATCTCCACCAATAAAGAAAGGATTTGTAAGCTTAACGATTTCGTTTTTATTGCTTGCCAGGTTCAAATTAGTTGTCCAGCTAAAATTTGCCGTTTTAACAGGCGTAGCACTTAAACTAAGTTCGATACCTTTATTAGACATTGTTCCTCCGTTTGCTACAATTGTTCCTACCGGTACTAATACTGGATTTACAGAATAATTGAAAATCATATCGGTTGTTTTCTTGTCGTACACATCAACAGAACCTGAAATTCTTCCTTTTAAGATTGAAAAATCAACTCCAATATTTGTTGTTGCTGTTTTTTCCCATTTCAAATCCGGGTTAGCTGCCTGATTAGGTCCGTACGCTCCAATTTGTTGTCCGTTGTAATAAAAAGTTCCTAAACTTCCTGAAATAAACTGTGCTGTATAAGCATTAAATCCTGAAGAGTTTCCTGTTACACCATAACTTGCACGGAATTTTAAATCACTAAACAAACCCTGGTTTTGCATAAAGCTTTCTTTGTCTACTCTCCATGCTCCACCTACAGAAGGGAAATAACCCCAGCGGTTGTTTATTCCAAATACAGATCCTCCATCTCTTCTGATGGTTCCCTGCAAAAGGTATTTGTCTTTGTAGTTATAGTTTAAACGTCCAAAATCTGAAATTAAACGTGTTTTTTGATACGCTCTGCTGTCTCCAAAATTTACTACATAACCACTTACAGAAGTATAATTACTTAACGCAAGGTTGTTGTAACCTACATTGTCTACAGGGAAATTTGTTGTTGTAGCCTGAAATCCATCTCCCAAAGTGTTTTCCTGCCATGAATATCCTAAAACAGCTTTTATTTTATGATCGCCTAATGTTTTATCCCATGTTAAGAAACTCTCGATAATATTATTTGTGTTTTCATAAGAATTTCTCAATGCAGAACCGTTTATTCCAAAATTAACCAGTGTTTTTGTTTGAGGTGGATCTGGATTATTGTAGAAGTTCGCACTATTATATTGTGAATAATAGCTGTCATAAAACTCTCCGTGAGAAGTTGTTAATTTTTGATGTGCTATATTTAAGTTGTATGTAAATCCAAAAGGAAGTTTTACTTCTGCCGTAATATTACCTACAAGGTTGTTTGTTTTTGTTTCGTCTGTACCGTGCTCAATTAAAGCAACCGGATTAAAATATCCCGGGCTGACAAAATTTTCAAAATAACTTCCGTCAGGATTTTTTACCGGAGAAACCGGAAGATAACTTGACGCCTGCAAAAGTACTGTATTACGCTGTGGTACATTTTTGTAAACACTATTAGAATTGGTCACATTTAAACCAAATTTTACTTTGTCATTAAATGCAAACTGCTCTACAGATAAACGCGCAATAACACGAGAGAAATCACTTTTTAAAAGAACACCTTCTTTTTTAAGAGATGTTATACTTGCCATATAATTACCATGTTCGCCACCGCCGCTCATAGATAAGTTATGACTGCTTGAAGCTGCACGTCCTGATCTTAAAATTGCTTTTTGCCAGTCTGTATTTGCTCCTTTATCATTTTCCGGTGTAAAATTCAAATTGTTTCTGGTTGTAAATTCTCTCAGCTGTTCTCCGCTCATCATATCAAGCTGATTGGATACTTCTTCAAAACCAAAATAATTATTGTATGCAATTTGAGTTCTGTCTTTTCCACCTCTTTTTGTCGTTACCATAATAACTCCATTTGCAGCACGATTACCATAAATTGCAGTTGCAGCCGCATCTTTTAATACATCGATAGTTGCAATATCATCTGGCGAAATCATCGAAATATCTACACCCGGAACACCATCTATAACATAAAATGGTCCCTGAGAACTGTTTAATGTCGAAACTCCACGTAAAACTACCGAAGCTGTTCTTGTAGGGTCGCCGCTTGATGAAATGTTCAAACCAGAAACTTTACCCTGAAGCAATTGTCCCACATCACTAATTGCTCCTCTGTTTAGTTCTTCTGCTTTTATAGAAGTTACAGAAGTTGTCAGGTTTTTTCTTGATCCTTTTCCATAACCAACTACTACAACTTGTTCTAAATTATTAGTTGCCGGTAATAATTTAATTGAATAGTTTGATTTTGATTCGTCTAATTTAAGAGTCAGTTCCTGGAATCCAAGAAAGGAAACTAACAATACAGCATTTTTACTTGAAACGCTAATTTTAAATTGTCCGTCAAAATTTGTCACCACACTATTGGCTGTACCCTTTTCGAGTACATTAGCTGCAGGCAGGGGAATTCCCTTTTCGTCTAAAACTACACCTGACACATCTGCTTTTTGCGCCCATGTATTAATCGAGAAGCCAAGAAAAAAGGCTAATAATAAAAGTTTAAGTTTTTCCATGTTATTGGTTAATTGGTTAATAGTTAAGACGAAATTAGTATTAATGAAATGTTAAGAAATGGACAAGTTATTCAGAAATATGGATAATTTTCGTAAAGTCAGTGATAATGTGGGCTGCCGCAACTGTTTTTGTAGAAATAGATAGTCTAAGTCTTATTAATATCTAAATTATTTTGGTACTACAGCTTAACTTCGCTTTCACTCCATTTAATTTCCCATTGCTTTATAGATTCTTTTTCTTTCGATTCATCAAATTGCATATTGTTGACTGCTGATTCTCTTAATTTTTGCAAAAACATTTTCCATCTTGGCAAATAAAATCCTTTGTACATACCTCGCCATGATCTCGATGCGTAGTCATTTAGGTGACCTTCTCCTCCCCAAAGTGTTATTAATGTTTTGGCATTTTTTACATATAGTTTAGAATCGGCAGGAGAACTTGCATAATCTGATGCCGACTTGAGCCAGTTATTCAAACTGTTTAATGGCTGACCAGCGAGCATTGCATCAATTTCCAACGCTTGTTTTTCTATTTTTTCTGCCAATTGATCTCCTTTTGCAATATCTTTTAATTGATATGCTTTTACACATTCTATTAAAAGTTCATCGATATAAAGTGAATAATAATGTCTCGAAGCATCTATAAGATCATACTGGTAAAGGCTGTTTTTACTGTAGTTTTTTGCTTCTTTTGTCATGATATCCAAAGCTTCTTTTAATTTCTTCATATCTCCGGGATTTCCTTTAAACTCTGTTATTTTAACAGTTGGTCTTTTAAAGAAAAGATAGGCGCCTGCCCAGTCATTCCACCAGCGGGTTTCCCAATATTTTGTACTATATACAGATTCTGTTAATAATTGCCAGGATTTTAAAACCGGTAAAGAAGTTTTTCCATATCTGGCTTTCAGGTGTTTTTGCAGCCAGTCGTTTACGGTTTCTTTTCCCTGTGTCCACGGAAGATCATAAATATATTCGTAAACAATTGAGTTGTTGTTTAAACCTTCGGGCATTACACCATAACCTACGATATTTCCTTTGTTTGGGTTTTCGAGTAAGCTTACAAGTTCTTTTTTATAGAAATTCAAATCACCGTAAACAGGATTAGAACCTCCATAATTATGTACATAACCATAAGTCCATTGTTTTCCGTAAAAAGCCTCCTGATTTTCCCACACTTTATATCTGTCATTTGCATAATCCTGAACAATAAGCCTGTCGTTTGGCACTTTACTTAAAAAAGCTTTAGTGGCTTCTTTTGTCCAAAATTCTTTGTTATCGCCAAAAAGCCAGCCCTGCATTACCCAGGTTGCTCCTGGAGAAGCTTCGTTTATCGTTTCGAATATGGTGTTTCCATAATTGGAAAGTTCTTCGTATTTGTGTTCTTCAGAAACCGGCGGTGTTATTTCATTAAAAGAATCAGCCAGATAAAAATTAGATGCTCCGTATAATTTGGTGTAAATTTCAATAAAACGTTTTCCGATTTCTTTAAATAAAGGATCATTGGGGTCTAATAAATAGGTACTTTCAAAACCACCGCCTGACCAGGATTTTAATTCACTGATTTTTGAGTTGGGATGTTTCTCTGCAAATGCTTTTGGTACATAACCACTAAAAGCCGGCACAACAGGATGCATGTCTAAAACCCTCATTCTCTGCAAAATTTTCTTCTGAAGATCTTCTTTTTTACTGATCCATTCCTGCGGTAAAGGACCTTCAAGACCATTTATGTTGCCCATTCTTTGCCAGGGCAAAAATGCCGGTCCTGCAAAATGTGCCTGTAACTGAGTGTCTGTTAATCCATACTCTTTCCATAATTGCTGCCAGGCTGCTTCCTGCCCTTCCATTGCTGTAGGCAGATTGATTCCGTGAAGCGCCATCCAGTCTATTTCCTGTTCCCAACGCTTCCAATCCCACCACGGAGTTGTATAACCAAATGTACAGGCATTTAAATATTCTCTGTATTTAAAAGGTGTAGCTTGTTTTTTAGAATATTTTGGCCATGTTTTAGGTAAATCGATTCTGTTGCCTTCCCAACTAACGGAAACGGCTCCAATATCTTTAAGAAAACTATACGCCGCATAACAAATTGAAGTATTTGATGTTGCAGTAATTTTTACGCTGTTTCCGATTGTTTCTACTTCAAACGAATCAGAATTGTTTTGATCTTTGTTTTCAATAAGATGCAAATCAAACTCTTTTGCCCGATTACCAATCAGCCTTTCTAATACAGCTATGGAACTTTTTGTGTTTTCTCCGTTTTGAGAATATCCCGGAGATGCCAAAAATAGCAGCATAAAAAAAATGATACTCGCTTTTAAAGAATCACATCTTTTGTTGTCCATACTTTCTCTTTTCATATCGTTTTATATTTATTAATTTTCACACTTTATCATTCGGTTTTAAGACAAAAAATAAGGGAGATTATATGAATGAATCTCCCTTTAAACAAAACAAACAAAAAATCACTCTTATTTTCCAAATTTGAAATCTATCATTTCCTGCACTTTTAATTTCTAAATTATTTATTACTAAATCACGATAAATAAATAGAATCCAGAATTATTTACGATGAAAAGATTCATCTATGAAATAAATTAACTTATTAATTGAAGATAAAATTATCAATAAGGAGTATGTAAAAGATGGACTTATCAATCAAAAATATAGACATTTTATGCAGTCCATAAAAATTTAAGATTGGATTCTAATTTAAAGGAGAAATAGTTGGGTGAAAGTGGAATTCAAAAGAGGAAAGAGTACTTGAGAATTGGTTTGAATTCGAAAAAAAGTTACCGAAATTCTTTTGAAAATTGGTAAAAAAAGAATTCTCTAAAAAGATTTTAGAAACACAAAAGAAAGTGAGTTTTCAATATAAATTAAAAGAGCTGTCGGCAAACAGCTCTTTTTAGTCTTGCCAAAAAAAAATTACTAATTCAAAATATTTGTAAAGACCATTAAAATTTATCGTCAGGATTGCCGTCCGTTTTATGCTGTTATTTTATTGAAGGCTGATTTGTTTTTGCCTGCATCATAACTTCAACTTTATTGGCTTGCGGAAGTACTTCATTTGCATATTCTTTGATATCTTTTACCGTAATGCTTTGAATCAGTTTTTCGTAAGCTTCGCTGCTGATAAATTTATCGCCTGATTTTAACTGATCTACAATAGTGTTCATCCAATACGAATTTGACTTGATATTTTGCTGATTGCTTTTGATTAAATCCTGTTTGATATCTGATACGTTTTTTGCGTCAACGTTTTCTTTTGCAATCAGATTAAGTTCTTCATACACAATCTGAAGCAGTTTTGAATCTTTTTCGGGATTACAGTCAAAACTTACTTCGAGAGAAAATCTTGGTGTTGGATTTTTAGATAAGGAACTTCCTACCTGAACGCCGTAACTTCCGCCTTCATCTTCTCTGATTTTTTCCAAATAACGTTTGTCTAACAATTGAGATAGCATATACGCCATAATTTGTTTTTTTTCTGAAAAAGAAACCTCTTTATTTTCAAGATGTACATAAATACTCGTTTTAGGAACATTCATTTCCCTTGCCAATTTTTCTTTCGAAGCACCTTTTGCCATTCCGATTTTATGATCGATATATTTTTCCTGAGTGTTGTTTCCGGCAACATTTCCTAAGTATTTGTTGATGGTTTCAAGATCACTTTCGTTTACATTTCCAACAAAAACAAAAGTAAAATCAGAAGCATTTGCAATACGTTCCTGAAAGATTTTTGAAGCTTTGTCAAATTTCAGGTATTGAAGATTTTCCTTCGTTAAAAGAAAAGTTCTCTTATTGTGATTGGTATCTAATAAAGCGATTGTATCTCCAAAAATTTTGCTGTTATCCTCACTTGCATTTTCTAATGAGTTATTATAAAAATCAATAATTCGGTTATAAGCCTGATTTTCAAAACGAGGATGTGTAAAATAAAGATAGGTCAGCTGCATTAAAGTTTCCAGATCCTGTTTTACCGAGCTTCCGCTAAAACCTTCGTAATGTTCTCCTAAAAACGGACTTAACTTTATAGTTTTTCCGGCAAGCTGCTTTTGTAAATCTGTAGCTTTAAAATCTCCAAGTCCTGAATTCTTTGCCAAAACAGTTGCAATTTGGGCAGAAGGCAAATCAGCTTCTGAAATCAAAGAAGTTCCGCCCGCACTAAAAGCAGAAAAAAGAATCTGATCCTGAGCCAAAGTTGTTGGATAAATAATAACTTTTGCTCCATTATCTAAAATATATCCTTTTGCTTCTTTGATTCCTTTTATTTCAAACTTTTTCAAAATTGGTTTAACCGCTAATTTTTCATTAACCAGTGCGGCAGTATTTACTATTTCTTTATAAGGCGTTAGTTTTTGTTCGTTTATACTTTTAATAATAGTCACATAATCAGATTCTGAAGGGTATTTTATGTCTTGTTTATCTGGTCCTGAAACCGTTAAAATCTGATTTTTTTCTGTTGGAAGAGCCAGGAAAACCTTATTTACCAAATCTACATTTACTTTAGATAAAGTATTTTTAACTAATTCAACTTCATCTTCCAAACTCATAACCGGCAAAGCTTCCAGATAATAACTTTGAAGCTGCGATGCCCAATTCGCATTTCCAATTTTGTCTTTATTTTTTAGTTGATTGTCGTAACTCGTGCGCATATTTTCTTTTACACGATCCAGTTCTTCTTTGGTAAAACCATTTTGAATTGCACGTTCGTATTCTGTATAGGCCTGTGTAAAGGCTTCTAAAATTCTGCCATTTTTTGGAACAACATTCAATATAAAAAAAGAAGTTAATCTTGTAATATCTGAATTTCCGACTCCGGCAGATAATAATGCGGTTTCATTGTTTACAATATATTCTCTAAAACGATTGTTCATCATTTGCAAAGCCAATTGCTCTGTAATATTATTTTCAAAATTTGCCAAATCCTGAACAAGTGGTTTGTTCTTTTTAAAATTAAGCGCAATTGTTGTTTTCTGCGCTTCTTTATCAACGGCTAATTTGTACATTAATTTATCATTGTCGGCAATGGTTTCATAAGTTCGTTCTGCCGGGTTTGATGGCGTTGGGATAGTGCCCATTATTGTTTTGATTTGCTGTTCCATTTTTGCAACATCAACGTCTCCAACAATTACAACTGCCTGATGATTTGGTAAATACCATTTTTTATAATAATCACGCAATTGCTTGTATTTGAAATTATCTACAATATTCATATCGCCCAAAACATCTCTTTTGGCATACTTGCTTACATTATAAATAATCGGTTCCAATTGTGTCTGAATTCGCAAATCAGCATTTTTTCTGGTGCGCCATTCTTCGTGTATCACGCCTCTTTCTGCATCGATTTCTTTTTCTTTTAAAGATAAAAATCCCGACCAGTCATGTAATATATACAAGCAGGAATCTAATAAAACAGGATTTTTTACCGGAACGTTACTAATATTGTAAACCGTTTCATCATGCGCGGTATAGGCGTTGATATCACGACCAAAAGTAACTCCATGTTTGGCGAGCATATCAATTATTCCTTTTCCTTTAAAATGCTCTGTTCCGTTAAAAGCCATGTGTTCTAAAAAGTGCGCCAGACCATTTTGATTGTCATCTTCTAAAATTGCGCCCACATTCTGAACAAAATAAAAGTCGGCCCTGTCTTTTGGCCATTCATTATGCAGAATAAAATATTGCATTCCGTTGTTTAAAGTACCATGAACAACATCTTTCCGCAAGGGAATTGTTGTTTTAAATTGTGCCGATACCTGAGCTAAACCCAGTATCATAAAATGCACTAAAAATATCTTTACTTTCATATTTGTTGATTTCTAATGTTGTTTTTTGATTGATTTTTTCTTGAATTAACTTTTGAAAATGTTATAAGAAGTTCCTGCTGTCTCTTTGAAAGCTTCAAAAGAAACCTTCAAATTACAGTTTTAGAATTATAATAATGTATCGGTTTGTATTACATCCAGTTTGGGCGGTCTGCACCTTTTAGATAATAATCAAAATATTGCTGCATTTTGAGTGTCCAGTCTTTTTTGTTTGCGGCATCTTCTAAAGTATGTCCTTCTTTTTTATAATTGACTAGCCAGGCTTGCTTTCCTAAACGGCGAAGTGCAAAAAACAAAGACTGACCTTCCTGATAAGGCACGGCGCGGTCATTATCATTATGAAAAATAAGTGTTGGTGTTTTAATGTTCTTTGCAGAAAAAAGAGTCGAATTTTTTATGTAACCGTCAATATTGTCGTATAAAGAACTGCCCATACGGTATTGATCGGCCTCATATTTAAACATCGTCGAGATTCCGTTTGATCTCATAACAGGATAATTAGCCGTAAAATTACTTACTCCTGAACCTACAATAGCACAACTAAAAACATCTGATTTCGTCAATAAAAAAGATGTTTCGTAACCGCCAAAACTATGTCCCTGAATACCAATTTTGCCTTTTTCTGTAATGCCTTTTGCAATTAAATGTTCAATACCGCTGATTACATCATTGTAAACACTGTTTCCGGGAGAACCATAAACATAATGCACATCAGGCTGAAAAACGATATAACCTCTGCTTACATAAGATGGAATATTAATATTTGAAGTACTCACTTCCGGAAGCTGATATTGATTTAATTCTTCGGTATGTTTTTCATAAAAATGAACAATTACGGGATATTTCTTTTTGCTGTCGTAATTATCAGGAAGATATAGATTTCCCTGATTTTCTTTTCCGTTAAAAGAAGTCCATGAAACTAATTTTGAAGTTCCCCACGCATGTTCTTTTTGCTGCGGATTTACATCTGTAATTCTTTGTTGAGAGCCAAAATTTGATGTTGCCCACCAAAGATCCGGAAAAATGGTATAACTTTCTTTTGTAAATAACACACTCGAATCATCGCCGGAAACAGCTTCAATTCTAATATTGTAATCCGGGGCAGCAAAAATTTTGGTAACGGTATTGTTTGCCAGTTTATAAACTCCTGTAGACTTCGTTTCTGTATTAAAACCTATTAAAGTAATTGCTTTTTTTGGGTCTAAATCGCCTATAAAACCGTTTTCACTGTATCGTAATTCAACTTTGTTTTTTCTGCCATACCCCTGAGTTATAGAATAAGGTGCTTTTTGATTGGTAAGATCAATTGCCCACATATCAAACTGGTCATAAATAACAATCGAATTTCCATTGTTTAACCAGCCCGCAAATCCGTAAGCAGTATTGGCAGATGCCATATCCACATTATCATTCGAAACCGGAAAAGGAATTTGTGAACCTACATTTTTAAACTGCATGCTGCTGCTGTCAAAAACCATCCATGATTTTTGTTTTTCATCATACATTACAGCAAAAGTTCCCTGCGGATTCCACGATGGACTGCCAAAAACACCGGTTAGTATTTTTGTTGATTTTCCTGTTGCAGCATCAATCCAAAAAATATCATTACGTTCGTTAAATGTCCAGTCAACTTCGACTGTATACGGTTTTTTATCAATTGCAAAAACGCCTTTAAAATTACCCGCTTCCGGTACAATTACCTGATCAAATTCGCCAGTCGAAGCCAATTTGATGCATTTGTTATTTTTGATATCATAAAGATATTTTTGTTCGCTTGGAAGTGTTTTCGAATTTCTAAGCATTTCTTGTCTGCGTTCCATACTTCCTTGTCCGGATTTCCAGATTTCAACTCCTGATTTTGGAATTTGTGTATTCTCTGCACGTTTGTTTCCAAAAAGCTGTAACGGAATGTAATTTGTGTTTTCAGTTAATCCGTAAGCTGTTTTTGAAATAGAATATTCAGGATCGTTTAGCTTAATATCATCATAATTAAATATCGGTTTAATAGAATTGTCTTTCAGACTAAAATAATAGACCATATTAAAATCGGTGCTGTTATTGCCTTTCAGCGTAAAACTGCCGCCATCTTCTTTTCCATTTAATTGAAAATCGCCAAAATCTGACGCTTTTCCGGTGTAAACGGTTTGCTGTTTACCGCCTGGAATTCCGTGTTTTAGAAATACTTTATCATTTTCGATCTGAACATAAACGATTGAGTTGTTCTTTAAAAAACGGGATGATTTAATGTTATTTACAGTTACACTATCATTGGTTTCTAAATTATAACAAACCAAACGCTGGAGAAAAAAATCTCCCTTAACCGCTTCCGGACGTGTATAATACAAAATATCGGTGCCTTCAAGCGCATTGGTGTAATGTTGGGTTTTCCAAAGCTTTTTTTTACCTGTTTTTAAATTCTGTAAAAGCGTGTTATTATTTGCGCTGTACTGAATCCAGTCTTTTTTTCCTATGAATTTTAAATCACTGATGCTGTCCAGAACCAAACGTTTTCCTTTCGGAGCTTCCTGAATAATGATCTGTTTTTTATTTTGTTTTTCTTCATCCTGAAATACAGTGCTGTATGACATCCATTTACCATTGTAGGACAAAGCTTTGCTGTTAATTCTTTGCCATGTTTGGTAAGCCGATTCATCGACCGTTTTTTTCTGTGCAGATAAACTATGTACACTCAAAACGAGTGTACACAGTGCAACTATTTTTTTCATATCTTTTTGATTTTAAAAAAGAAATTATTCTTTCTTTAAAGCATTAATAACGTTTGTAAGTTCATCTACAAGCTGACCCGGATTTCCTGAATATCCTTCAGATGTAAAGCGGATTTGACCCTTTTTAATCACTACTTTTCTCGGAATACCACTTGATTTAAAAATGGCCGCATATTTTGCAAAAGATTCATTATTGGTTCCTCCTCCTTTTTTAACCAAATCAAAATAGGTTTCCAGTTTTAGTCCTTTTTCTTTTAAATATGCCAAAGCTTCTTTTTTATATCCTTCTTTGGTTTCCTGTGTGCTTATAAAATAAATTTCAACTTCTTTATCTTCTTTAAAATTGGTTACCAATTGCTGCATTGCAGGAAACGCTTTTTTGCACGGTCCGCACCAGGTTGCCCAAAAGTCGATTACAATAATTTTTCCGTTGTTTAAAGCGAGTTGTTTTGCTTTTCCATCTGCGGTCAGGACTTTAATTGCCGGAGCAGGAACCGGATTCATCAGAACGATTTTTTCTTCTGAATTGTTTTCTTTTTTCAACTGCTCTAAATAAGCCGGAAAATCACTTTCCTTTTTTCCTTCTTTTAAATAAGCTTCTTTTAATTTAGCCGTTAACCCTTCTGATAAAGAATTGGCTCTGGCTGCATTTTTTAAAACTTCGACAATTGGCTTATTTAATGCTTCTAAAGCTCTTACATGAATATCGTTGATACTCGCTTTTTCATAACGTTTTTGAAAAGGCAGTAACTCAAAAGTCTCTAAAACCTCTTTATATTTTTTCAGAATATCATACATTCGAATCTGAATCACCAATTGGTTGTTAAGTCCGTTTTTAGCATTTTCATTTGCCTGATTCGGAGACCAGTAAAGACCTTGCATATAAGATAAGTCATTTACTTTTGCCTGCATTTCTTTGATCATCGGCACCGCCATTGTTTCTATAACTTGTGGCTCAACAGATTTGATATACAAAGCTTTAGAAATGTTTTGGTGATAACAGTCATTTAATGCCGCAAAAGTCATTGTTGGAATTAAAGCCAGGATACCGTTGTAATCTTTTGTTTCGAAAAGATAAGCAAATCGCATTTTCGCTACATTATCATACAAATATTTCTGTGATTCCGGAACTTCTTTGCTGTACGGAAAATCAGTTAAAAATTGAAGAGCTGCTTTGTTTCTTTCAGTGGCATCAGCAATTGGTTCTATTTTTCTAAAAGCTTTAAAACGCATTAAAGCTCCTTTTGGAAACTGTTTCTCAATAACTGCCGAAACAGAATCTCCTTTTACTTTATCATTCAGTTCAAATAAATATAAATTCTGAACTTTTAGATAAACTTCTTCAGGCTGACCGTTTATTTTCTTTGTAAAATCTGCTAAAAAACGGTGTCCTAATTCATCTAGTTTTTCAGGTTTCTGAGCCTTTAATATCTTGATATAAGTATCAATAAATTTCGGAAAATTTTCACCATGATCTGCTACTTCTTTTTTTAACCAATATTCTGTAGCGTCTCCGGTTATCGTAAAATCTTTAAAATAACCGCCAAACTGAGAGTTGAAATCCTTGTTTCTAAAAGTTGCCCACGCTAAATCTGCGCCTGGCATTTTTACCTTTGGCTCTTTAAAAACAACCAGAATATACCCTGTGTCCTGCCCTGTATCTGTAACTATGCCGTTGTCTGTATTTCCATAAAATTTGAAAGCCATAAATGCACAGTTTTTTGGAACAGTATATTCTACATTCCAAACGCCGCCGGTTTTCTTCATTTTAAGGTCTTCAATTTCCCAGTTGTAATCATTAAAAACATAGACACAGCCATTGATTTCCTTGATGTTTTCCAGCGGCCCGACTTTTGCATCATACGTCATATTTAAAGCCAGTCCCGGTGTTGGTACATCGACCATTCCGGTTAATCGCAGCTTTGTTTCCTGACTCGTGGCAGTTAAGGTAATGGCGTAAAAAGCCAATACCAAAATTTTGATATTTATTATTTTTTGTAACATTTTGCTGTTTTTATTTACCCAGTTCCGGGTTTAAATCGATATAATTTTGATTGATTGGAAATACATAACCTTTACTATTTGGTTCTAAAGTATAAGTTTGCCCTTTAAAAATTCTGGTATATATTTTTTGATAAAGCGGATCAAGATTTAATCTTCGTTGATCAAACCAGCGGAATCCTCTTCCTATAAGTTCTTTTTGTCTCTCAACCAATACCAGATCTAAAGCTTCTGTACTTGTTGTGGCAGAAACCTCATAATCTGTACCTAATCTGTAACGTTTTGCTCTTAAGATATTTAAATTGTCAACTGCTTCCTGTGTTTGTCCTAATCTGGCATAACATTCGGCAGAAATTAAATACATTTCGGGAACTGATACTCCAACGTTGATTCCGTTGGTGTAACTATATCGGCTTATACCAAATCCTCTTCCTGTATAAGCCGGGAAAAAATTGTTTCCTGCAATTGTATAATAATCGTAACGTAAATCATTACTTCCAAAACTATTTAATAAATCAGTTGACAAAGGAGCTCCGACATAAGCAAGCAATAAGGTTTTTGAGAAAATCACTTCTGGATTCTCAATCAAAACCGGATAGCTAAATCCCGAAGCAAATGTTTTTAAATCAATTAAACCATTTTGCATTGCCAAAGCTTTTTGTGCGTTATCAAGACTCAATTGGTAAGAACCCATGTACAGATATGTTCGTGCCAATAAAGCATAAACGGCTCTTTTAGAAGGAAGAACATTAAAATCCGGTGTATCCTGAATATCATTGGCCAAGGCACTTTGCAAATCTGAAATAATCTGATCGTAAACCTGACCAACGGTACTTGGCTCTAAAGAAGAAAATAATTCAGGTTTTAGTAATAACGGAACTGCTTTTTCTGAATTGGCAGATTTTGGATCGAACTGCGGACCATAGGTATTTACCAATTGCAAATAAGCAAATGCTCTGTGAACAAAAGCTTCAGCATAGATTTCTTTTTTCTCTGCATCACTTCCTTTCTCGCTGCTCATTACACCATCAATGATTACATTACTGTAATAAACTGCTTTGTAAAGACTATTCCAGTCTGAATCTCCCTGAGACGGATCGTATATTTTTTCCTGCCAGGTATATGCATTTGACCAGAAATTTGAAACTCCATTTTGGTATGTCACAGGAAATTCGGCATCTGCATTGGCAAGCAAATAAATTCCGCCTGAACCCGTCATACTTTCGTAATTGTTTGCCAAACCTCTGTAATCAGAAGTATATTTTAAGATTCTGTTGTTCCCAACCTGTTCTACTTCAACATAATCTCTGCAAGAGTTTAATAAAAGTATTGGCAGGAATATATATAGTGTGAATTTTAGCACTTTCATAAGTCTATTTTTTTAAAATTAAAAACTACAATTAAGCTGTAATGTATAATTACGTTGTGGCGCAAGCGTATTGTAATTATTGTTTGAAAGATACTGCGGATCAATACCCTGGTCATTCTTAACCCATAACAAACTTAAATTTCTCGCAGCAAAATTGAAACTTAATGACTTTATAAAGGTTTTTGCCAAAAACTGCGCAGGAACATTATATCCTAATGATATTTGCTGTAGTCGAATATTATCTGCAGGAAGTACATTGATATCTGCATTTTGATAACGGTTCAAACTATTATAGCTAATGTTGGTTAAACCCGGTACATTGGTAAACGCTTCGTCTCCGGCTTGTCTCCAGCGATCAGCGATAAGTTCGTCTTTTGCAACAGCACCATACTGAACACCAGAATAAGAAGGATAATTTTGTAGTACCGTATTTCTAAATACATGACCCATATAGTAGGTAATCTGTACGGCTAATGTAAAATTGTGATAAGAGAAATCATTCATAAAACCTCCAAAATAAGGTGCCACGGTAGTTCCCATATATTTTAAATCATCCGGAGCAACTGCAGCAATACCCTGAGTTGAGTTTACTATAGTTCCGTCTTTTTTAGCAATAGTAGATTGTCCGGTAGCATCTAAACCTGCCCAATTGTACGCATACAGATATCCTATAGTTTTACCCAAAATTGGAGTAGAGCCTAAATACTGATTGGTTGTTGTGGCTTTAAATCTCGAATCGGTTACCTCATTGGTATTATAAGCAAAGGTGAGAGTACTATTCCATTTGAAACCTGAGTTTACAATTAGTCCTGAAATATTTAAATCAACTCCATGACCTTTAAGTGAGCCTGCGTTATACGTTAAATACGACCATCCATAAGTTGGATTAAAAGGCAGGCTTGTTAAAATGTCTATTGTTTTTTTATAATACAAATCAGCGCTTCCGCGAAGACGGTTATTAAAAAATCCATAATCCAGACCAAAATTAATTGTCTTTGTTGTTTCCCATCTAATTTCTGGATTTTCCGGTAATGATATAGAAGCAGTTGGCAATTGTGTATTAAAGTCGACAGAACCAACAGATATTAAAGCACTTTGGCTTCCAAAACCACCCGGGGGAGTACTTCCGCCTTTACCATAAGTAACTCTTGCAGATAAATTGCTTAACCAGCTTACATCTCTTAAGAAAAATTCTTTATTAATATCCCACTTACCACCTACAGACCATAATGGTAATGCTCTCTCTTTTCTGGAAGCTCCAAGAATATTAGCATCGTCAAGACGCGCACTTCCAGAAACGTGATATCTGTTCTTAAAATCGTAGGAACCAAGTGTGTAATACGATAAATAACGATCTCGATATTTACTGATAGCATTATCCGACGTGCCTATATAAGTCTGCCATCCATAAATAGTCGTGTAATAAGTTGTAGGATTTACAGATTGTCCCGAGTTAGTATCTGTATTATAACCATAATATCTTTGGCTTGATCCTTCTCTGCGCTCTTCTCTGATCTCTGATCCTGCTAAAAAGTGCAGACCATTATTTTCATTAAAATTTTTATTGATATTCATCTGAATACGCATACTTTGCGACTCATTAGCAGCGGTAGTATTGTACAAATAAGATCCTACAGGTATACCATAAACTAATTTTCCGGCAGTATTTATCGAAGTTGCTTCATTGATCATGTTTCGTGCATAATAGCTGTCTAATTCGCTCAAAGATTTGGTTTTATTTCCAATTGAAGTATACATTCCGGATGTTTCAAAATTTAACCAGTCATTAACTGTAGCGGTTAAGCTTGCATTTAATCGTATGTTAGCTCCTTTTGTAATAACATTAGAATAATTTAACTCGTCTAAGTAATTGTAAGTCCATGGAAGATATCCTTTATCTTCAAATCCTTTTGCTACTTCCGGTCTAAAAATAACATAACGATTTAAACCATTTCCGTTTTCATCTGCAATCATATCATACGGGCGCAATGCAAAGCTTGATACATTTGATAATGCTTCATTTACAGTAGTATTGGTTTGGTAACTCGAAGAAACATAATTTATTCCAGTACTTAATCTTAAAAAACTTTTTAGCTGAAAAGAATTATTTAAGGTCACATTGTATGATCTTGATTGATTACCTCTCATAGCTGCCTCATCTTTATTGTAACCTAAAGACAGGTAATAAGTACTTTTATCACTTCCTCCGCTAACAGACATGTCATATTGCGTAGTCATTGAATTCCTTAAAAGATATCTGCCAATTTGATCAAGATTGTCATTTTGTGCCAGTTTATTTAATAACCGATCTCTTTCTGCCATCGAAATAGTTCCTCTTTTTTCCTGAAACATTATTTCCTGAGCTGCACTGGGATTTTTTCCCTGCCAGTTGCTAATATCGTCTGCTACAAATCCGCCTGTTACTAAATCTTTTTCATAATCAATATATTGCGCTGTATTCATGACACGCAATTTTCCTAAATCAATTTTATCCCCTATAGTAGTTGTAGAACTAAAATTGATTGTTGGTTCTCCTTTTTTACCTTTTTTTGTCGTCACCACAATTACGCCATCGGCAGCACGTGAACCCCAAATAGAAGCCGCTGCAGCATCTTTTAAGACTGTAATACTTTCTATATCATCTGCATTAATATAACTTAAGATAGAAGATCCGGGAACTCCCCTTCTGCTTAAATTAAAATCACTTGAAGGCTGCGGAAAACCATCAATAACAATTAATGGCGTGCTTGAAGTACTGTAATTATTTGTTCCCCTAACCGAGATATTCCCTGATCTTGGGTCTACTTTTACCCCCGCCATTTTTCCTTCCAGTCTTGATGCAATATCCACAGTAGGAACTTGTGCAAGTTCTTTTGCGCTCATAACTTCAAATGATCCGGTCACTCTTTCTCGGGGAATATCGGTATATCCGTTTGAAGCAATTACTTGTACACCAGATAATTCTGTAACATCTAGCGTTAAAATAACGTTTATAATTTTTTGGCTGTTTATTGCAACTGTTTTTGGTTTGTAACCTAAATATTCAAAACGAAGTGAATCAGTTGGCATTCCTGTTACTCTGAAATCTCCTTTTTCTCGGGTAATATCCCAGGCTTGTTTTCCTACCAATATTACATTTACACCAACTAATGGATTTCCGCTTTTATCGGTAACTGTTCCACTAATTTCGTATGGATCTTGTTTTACTATTTTATTTTTTTTAATGACAATCTGTTTATCTATAACACTATAAGTTAGTCCTGTATTTGATAAGGCTATGTCTAAGATTTCCGGAACTGTACCGTATTGGTTGACGCTTATTTTTTTAGTTGATGACATTAAATCATCATTGTAAAAAAACACATAGTCACTTTTTTGCTGAATTGCATTAAAAAGTGTCTGCAGTGAAGCGCCCTGAACCTTTATTGAGATTTCATTTTGTGCTTTGGCTACATTGGCGTAGATACTGGTTAATCCTAAATACAGAACTAAAATGAATACTCTCATAAATAAAATAAAAGTAAGGTTGATGATTTTTTTAGGCAATAGAAAGCCTATATCATGATTTTTATTCATAATTTTGTTTTGTTATATCACTAATTGCAACTGCAATTAAAATTTTACATAAGCCAAGAGATGTTAGCGCATCTTTTGGTTTTTTTTGGTTAGTTTTTTAGATAGTCTAATTTTAAGTTTTATCTCATCATAGGCAGCATAATTTTAGTTCATTGGTTTTTAGTTTATAGTTATTTTTCTGGTCTGTTCATCGTAAGCCAATGTAAGACCTGTAGTGGCTTCAAGTGTTTTAACCACTTTATCTAAATCATCATTAAGTTTGAATGCTCCTGAATACGTTTCTTTCTCATTTATACCTTTACTCATTACGAAACTTACATTGTAATAGCGGGTTAATTTATCTAAGACCGAAGGCAGTTTTTCTTTAGAAAACTCATAGTATCCTTTTCTCCATGAAAACAAAGGTTCAACATCCTGCACAATTGTTTTGATAGTTCCGTTTTTTTTATCTAAAGACGCTATCATTCCCGGAGTAAGAACTTCTTGTAATGTATCGTTGGCAAAAAGACCTTTTTTAGTATAGCCAACTTTTATTTTTCCTCGCAATAATGCTGCAGAAACTTTTTTATCTGTAGGATAGCAGGATACATTAAACAATGTTCCCAATACACGCACGCTATAGTTATTTTCAGCTCTCACAAAAAATGGTTTTGCCGGATTATGCGCGACATCAAAAATTCCCTCTCCTTCTAAAAATACTTCTCTGCTTTTTGTATTAAAAGCAGTTGGATAAATTAATTTTGAGCCAGAATTCAGCCAGACTAAAGTTCCGTCTGCTAAACTAAGGTGCGCTCTTTTTCCGTACGGCACTAGTACAGTATTATATTGAGGGCCAAGAGCGTTTTTTTGATTAATCTGTTTATTATTAACGTTAACTTTATCTCCCGAAGCATTATATGTTATGGTTGTACTATCACCAATAGTAACAGCTTCCTCATTTGCTAATACTAATTTAACCTGATTGCTTTTTTCAAAAGAATTATCTGTTTTACTGCCATTTGCAAATTGCTCAATTGGACTAATTGTAATTGCTTCTGGCTCTTGCTCAAAAGTAACAACAAGCCCTAAGAGGATGCAAAAAACAGCAGCTGCACTCCAGGAAAGCATGCGGATTTTTTTTCTTTTGGCACGTTGTTTTTCCGCTGCAATACTTTCTGCAATTCTTGCTTTTAAATCTGCTTTGGATTCTTTTGATAAAATTTTGAAATTTGGGTGCAAAATATTTCTCTTTAATAGGTTCTCTATTAATAAGAGAAGGAAAAAGAAAAAACATAGACAAAAAAGATAACCTTTTTTTAAAGTTTTTTTAAAGCTCGAGTCGTAAATCTTTTAAAGACCTGTAAATTAGCGTTCTACAAGATTCAAGGCTGATATTTAAAGCCGAAGAAATTTCCTCATAAGATAAATCTTCTGTGAATCGAAGATTGAGGGCATAGCGTTGTTTTTCTGTTAATGAATTTAATGCCAATTCGAGTTTCGCATTTTTCATCATGGTAATTTCTCCTAAAATTAATTGCTCTTCAACTGATTCTGTTTCGTTGATATCCTCTGTAAAATCGTCTAAAAGAACTGTTTTAGATCGCATTTTGAGTTTTCTCAATATATCATTATGAAGAGATTTAAACAAATACGATTTTACCTGTACCTGTTCAGCAACTGTTTTACGATACCGATGAAGTTCTATAAAAATATCGTGTATAGCATCTTGTACCAACGTTTCATCATTGGTATACTGAATTCCAAAAGTAAAAAGAGAATCTACATAGCGATCATATAACTCATTATAAGCCTGAGCATCTCCTTTTCTAATTTGATTCCACAGATCAATATCTTTCTTTACATTCTCCATTGAAATAAACCCACTAATGAGTTGATTTTACAAAACTAGATAATTTTCAATTCTCTAAATTTATTTTTTATTCTTATTTCAATTATTATAAAAAATTATTAAAACTCTAAAAAATCATTCCAGTATTACAATTATATTTAATTTAGAGCAGTAAAAACTCTCTTTAATATATAATAGCAAGTACAATACTTACAAAAATTTTATCCCAATTTTCATTCTGTTTTTTAGGCTATAATCTTAATACTACAAGAAAAAAAATATTTGCTATTTCATTTTCGATTATTGCCTCTAATCTTTTTGATTTGGTTAAAAAAACTAAGCGGAACAAAGCAACGCAGCATTATATTATAATTTAGAAAACTTTTATATGAATAAAAATATATTGTTATATTAAAAATAAGATATTCATTTACAGCAAATAGAGCTTGTTATACAAAGCAAAATTTTAAAAATCAATATAGATTAAAAAGTCATTATCGAAGCCTAAAAGGGGAATTATTATAAGTTATGAGATAAAGAGTCTGGATAGAAGTAAACTCCAAAATAATAGTATCTTTTTGCTCAAAGTTCATTTTGAATTTATAAAAGAGATGAGATTAAAATTTTAATAAAAAATTGAAATAGAATTAATTTCAACGGTAAATTTTATCTTCCCATAGTTTTTAGGGGGTCAATTCTAAAACCTGTGGAAATAGAAAAAAAATTACCACAGAGAATGCAAAGTTTTTTAAATATGCTAAGTTTAGTAAAAACACATCCTGAAGCCTCGTGAGACAAAGCTTTGCGGATTTAGATTTTGTGAACACTACTTAAATCTTAGTGAACTCTATGAAAGACCTTCGCACTCTGTGTTAAAAAATAATTAGGGAGTATAAAATTTTTAATGTATCTCAACAACATTTAGCGTTGATCCGTTTTAGGATTGAACCCACAACATTTTGTTTTAATTCAATACTACGGATCAATACATATTGCTGTGGAGAAATATTAAAATTCCGAAATTTGAATTTTATATTATATCCAAATGCAAGATTCTTTTACCGATATCCTTAAATTATTGTTACCAGAAATAATAGTAGATTATTTT